>MDTA01048905.1_pt1 | contig 13872 bp, 11 predicted proteins | sample 811151 | NCBI WGS metagenome assembly MDTA01 (sample SAMN05326648, study PRJNA326480) | marine metagenome | isolation source: seawater | place: Indian Ocean: South | collected 2010 | reverse complement strand
GAGTTCGACGACATCGTCATCCCGCGCATCGGCGCCGAGTACTACCTGAACGACACCTTCACCCTCACCGGTGGCGTGGCGTTCGAGGAATCGCCGCTGGCCAACGACGTGAACCCGGAAGTGAACTACCTGGACGCCGACCGCACCGTGATCGGCCTGGGCATGAGCGCCACCTTCGACCACGTTTACGGCCTCAAGCATCCGCTGCGTCTCGACTTCGGCTATCAGTACCACCTGATGGAAGAGCGTGAGTTCCAGATCGTATCCAGCCAGCCGACCGCACTGAACAACGACGTGGTGGAAACCAAAGGCGACGTCAACGTATTCGCCGGCTCCATCAGCATGCAGTTTTAAGAGGGAGGGACAATAATGAAGACAACAATCCTGAAGCAGTCATTGCTACTGCTTTCCTCCGCCACGCTGCTGGCCGCCTGTGGCGGCGACGGCGGCGATTCCCCGGTGGACGACTTCGGTAGCAACCCGGGCGAATCCGGCGCGCAGGGTCTGCTCTACGCCTACCCGGACAACGGCCAGGGCGAAGTGCCCACCAAGGCCCCCATCGCGCTGCGCTTCACCAGTAACGTCGCGCCGGGCAACGTGAAACAGAACGTCACGCTGTGCTGCAACGACCAGGGCGAAAACCTGGACTTCGAGGTGGAACGAGTCGACGGCGAGCCGCGCGGCGTGCTGCTGACTCCCACCGATGGCCTGGCCCCCGGCACCCAGTACACCGTCGAGATCAACGATCTGCGTCTTAGCAAGGGTACCGCCAAGGACCAGACCCTCACCTTCACCACGCGCACCCTGCAGGAAGGCCCCAAGAGCGCGGTGGTCCAGGAAGTCCCCGCCGGCGAGGATGAATTTCAGCTCAGCCGGACCATGCCGAACGGCTCGGAACTGGAGCCGGTGATGGACTTCTCCGCCTTCCGCTTCCAGTTCACCCAGCCCATCGACCGTGCAACCGCCAGCTACGGCGACGGCAACAGCGTGGTGCTGCGTGACAGTGAAGGCGCGGTGGTGGAAGCCGGCCTGCTGGTGGACGGCGCCTACATGACCGTCGACCCCACGGACGACTACCTGACCCCGGGTGAAACCTACACCCTCACCCTCGGCGGCCTGGAAAGCACCTACGGCGAAACCTTCGCCGGCGAGACCATCGAGTTCACCCCGAAGGACTCCTCACCGCGCGGCGAGCCGGGCTTCCTGGTACAAAAAATCACCCAGAGCGGCACGTCCCGCCTGACCGGCAAAGGCATCAACCAGGTGCCCGTGAACGGCACCCTGCTGGGCGAGGACGTCAACGTCACGCAAGCGCAGTCCGATTTCGTGATCGCCGAACTGGCGGACGTCACCCAGTACACAGACGTCACCCCGATCCGCCTGCCCAAAGGCACCCTGCTGGAAGGCACCCCTATCGAGATGGTAAAAATCGGCGGTGAAGTGGACGCGGGCTTCGGCTCCGGCGACGTCACCATGCGCGTGCTGTCGGACGCCACCGGTTACCTGGTGCCCAACCCCTATACCCAAAACCACCCGGACAATCTGCGCATCGTGCACCTGTTCATGGACGTAGGCATAGCCACCGCGAATCCTCAGGCTAACGGTGGCTTCACCCAGAACCTGTTGCACATCCACCTGGTGGGCGTTGCCGAAGTGGATCCCAACGGCGGCGTCCTGAACATCGACGCTACCAGCATGGTGGAGCCGGATGTGCTCGGCCTGGAATATGGCTACGGCCTGCTCAGCTTCCAGCTGCAGTCTTATAAAAAACAAACTGAAGGGCTTGTAGCCGACGCTAGGGCAGCGCTTCAAGACATGACTCCACCGGAGTTACAGAGTTGGACTCAAGGTACCAATCCAATCACCAACCAAGATAAATCCGAGCAGTCGAAAGCCGGGGACCCAATCATTTTAAACTTCAGCGAAGTGTTAGACCCAGAAAGCGCAGCAGGCAACGTAACGCTATACCGCAACGAGGTCGACATCACCGCAGAAATGAATGTGCATGTCGATGGCGCTGCACTTTTAATCACCCCCAAACCTACTGTAGACACCGTCAATCAAAACGGCACTACTATTCGCTCGCCAAAAATATTTGATTACAGTGACGAAGGCCAATCCGGCACTGGCGTCAGAAAGAACCGATACCGGCTACAGGTCAATGGAGGATTGTCCGACATAGCAGGAAATGAAATTACACCGATCGACAAAAGCTTTGAACTTGCTAATCGCGTGAGTCAGCAGACAATACAAAATGCTTATATCGGTGGACTCTTTGTAGATCAAGCCGAATGGAACAAGATACGTGGACCGCATTCTCCGATTATTCTAGCCGCGTATCCGGGCTTTCCCTGCGCGTTAAAACAAGAATACTTGAATGACCTCGATGAAGGTGAAGTTGATGAAAGTCGTGACCTGGCAAACAACAAGGCGGGTCTATGTTCTGGCGGGTTCACCGGAGTGCCTGAAGACGCATCCGACCGTGATCACGTTGATACGGGTGTAGTCGTCAACCGTGACGATATACTGCCCGTTATGACTATTCCAAACAATCGCCCTATTATTGTATCCTTTAATAAATCCATAGATCCGACGAGCGTAGTTCTGGGAGACACTTTTATTGTGGAGCGCATTGATGGGCCCGACCCAGTTCCTGTGCGAGGAGCATTAGAGGTACGGCCTCTCTCTATCACTTTCACACCAGCAAACCCCTGGCAAGAAGACGACGCACTTTATCGTTATACGCTCAAATCATCTGGCTATACTGTGTGCCGATACCAAACCAGTGGCAGCTATAACCCGGATTCAGGCTATGAACGAATCACAATTTCTCCAGACTGCAGTGACATAGGTAACAATTACAGCCTAGTGGCCGATCACCTCGATTATACTTGCGGCGAGGACACCATATGCGATACCGATAGCTTACCCTTGCAAACAAATCCCTATGGGATTAGCCATGTTGCTCCCTTCAATGAGGACGGCTCACCAACTGGAAATTATGTAGATTATAGAAAGATACAAGGCGGCCCTGCCACTCAAGCTGGCGGACCTGATTTTTCTCAGTTTTTCCGAGCCGAAACCCAAAGCTCTGATGTTTTACAACTGCTTACCACACAGCCAGTTTCCGACACCAATAAGAATCTCTTCAGCGAACGAACCAACACTGGCACATCGTTGCTACCTGCACTGTCCTCCGGTATCGGGGATTTTAGCGTTGAAGAGTCTGGTCCGGGCGACGTACTGGGGCCCAACGACCTTGGTTATAACCCGGACTATGAAAGTTATGATCCTGGCGCGCTCTCGCCCGCCCCGAATAGCGTAAAAGTACTTTCGTACAACGATGTCCAGGATCTTGAGGATCGTATAACGGTAACTTCGGGCGGGACAATTAAGGGAATGCAGACGGGGTGCAATTGGCTAGGAACGCCTCCCGAGATGCCGATGGAGTGCCCAGAACATAAGTTTAGCTATCTAATGTCTTCTTTGATTGCCGAGGTGACAGACCAAGTGACAGATGAAGGGATTAAGGTAAATATTTGGCCGGGCTTAGTGGCCGGAACCTCCATTGATATCTATACGGGTGCTGCCACGGGCGGCTTTCCTGGGGTAACAGGTCCACAGTACTTACGCATGAGATACGATGGAGAGGATCGCTCATCACCGGTTAGCGGACACATTACTACTGAAGATGGCAACCCTGTACTAAGAGTAAAGATGGATCTTTATCTTGACGTGCCCTTTGCTTCAAGCTGGGCTATACACGAAGACCTAGGCCCAATAAACATGCGTTCCTATCCAATTTCGATGGAACTTCAAGGTCAAGTACAGTTCTTGGATGACGGACGTATGGCGGTGGAGCAATGGAATACTAACTCAGTCGACATTTCTATTTTGCTTGGCGGGGGAGGGAGAGCCGGTTACGGCGCGCTTTTCATCCCTGAATATGGAAGTCGCCTGAACTTTATTTCAGAGCCCATAAAGTAAACAGGCACTTTTAATACCTCATATCAGCCCATCAGATCCGACTCTCTGATGGGCTGAATTATTAAAATCTCTATCTTTATGTGCTTATTTAGCCCGCCTCTATTTCATTTAAAACTATAATTGACATAAAAATTACCGGCGGACCCAAGACGCCAGATTCTGCGCTATCACGTAATCTATGCATACACAATAAGTTATTCACACTGCTCGCTTAAGAATTCGCTTTTCCACCGAAACTTCCTACACAATAAAAATACTTGATGGTATTTTTATTGTGTAGTTTTCAAATTATTTAAAAGAACCAGATGTCTGTAGCAATGATCAAGCGCTGGAACCATAGATCGTTGCCATATATTTTTCATGAGCGCGGCAACCGTCCAGCCATCACTCTTTGTCAGTGATGACCAACCTTCTAATTATGTGGATGAAGTTCGACGATGACGCTGCTCTTCTGCGTCGCCAGGCGAGCCAAGGCATCCTTCAGAAGGTGTAGGGATCGTGGCCGTTCAGCTTAGCTGGTTGGATCAGACTCATCAGGTCGGCAACGCGATGGCCGCTGGGCTGAGAGGCCGCGAACAGCCGTTCTTTTTCGCCCCAGCGTCCAGGGCTAGATCTGATTTTCCACCCGGTTTTTGTCGGCCAGCACCGTTCTGTCATCTAGGTAGTGTGTCATCGCCGCCCAGCGTTTCAGGCTGTGGCCCAGGGCTTTGGCAGTGCCTGACCCGCCCAGGTCTTTCTGGCCTTAGGCGATCATCCATTGGTATAGCGCATTGCCGATGCGCCGCGCCTTTTTTGTCTCAACCGGCTGTCGGTCTTAATCGGCCAGATCATTTAGGTCTCGTTCGATGCCATACAGCGCGGCGATGTACTCCAACGCCTGGACGGCCAACCCGCTGTTGTTGGCCCCGTATAGATCATGGAACTTGCGACGGACGTGGGCCAGGCAGCCGATCTCAGCGATGCCCTCACCGAAGCGCACTTTGTAGCCGGCGTGGGCATCACAGACCAGCTTGATCCGCCAGTCGCGCAGGAAGGCTCGGGCGTTCTCACCCGCCCGGCCCGGGGCGAAGTCGTAGATCGGTAGCCTTCAGTCCAGAGAACGTCCTGCTGCAGTAGGGCCACGCACAAGTCCGGCGAGTCATCTTCTTGCCAGGGGCAAGCATGGCCAACGAGGTTTCGTCGGCGTGCAGCTCGCCAAGCACGTAGTCCAACTTATCGCTGACGTCCTCGCCGATGCGCTTGAGCTGTTCCTTGGCCGTGGGCAGTAACCACCTCGGCGGGCAGCACCTCGCTCAGCTCCCTTTCCATGACGGCCAGATCGACGTTGAGCAGTTTTCAACCAGACGCCGTTCAACTGCTCGCTGCGCCGAGCTGATGTGTGCCGCTTGAGCAAGGCTAACTCGTGTCTTTTATCGATCATCGAGTCGCGCTGGTGGATCGCCTTCGGTTGTTGTTTCAGGGTCCGGCCCTGGCTCTTAATGCATTCGAACAACTCGGTAACCGGCGCGCTGAGCTGTTGGGTGGAGAACGCATTAAGGTCGAGGCGCGAAGTCATGGCCGAAGTGTACAGGTCCCGGGGCTCGCCGGGCGATTGGCCAACGGGAACAAGATGAGGGAAAGCACCGAGATCACAGCCTTGGCGCGCAGGCGCCGCCAGGACAGGCCTTGCAGCAGAGGACCCACTGATCTTCAATCAGCCGCAACCGGTCACGTCACCAAGCTTGACTCCAGTGGGACTTACACCGGTGCCGGCGACGGGCGCATCGCCAGGGGCCGGAGGCATCGTGGGTCAGCACCTTCATCCGGTTACTCCGACGGCGGGCGAACAGGTCGGCATGGTGCGGCTTCGGCGCACCGAACACCTGAACGGCTCGGTAGAGAGCTCTATCTCGCCCGGCGCATATATCCATGCGGATCGGTGTCGACGTCAGTGCTAAAAGTTCGTAAATCATCAGAATAGATTGTCCTCCCGACCCGCCGGGGCTTTCCTTAATGGTCACGACACCAGAGAGGGAAGCCCCATACTAAGCCGAGAGGACTTTTTCATGATAAAGCAACGTCGAGAACAAGGCGCTCACATCATGGACATCGCGCATGAGTTGGGCTGTTCGGAGCGAACGGTACGGCGATATTTGGCGCTGCCAGCACCTCATAACGCCAGCCGCCCACGTCGCGCCAGTAAGCTGGACGCCTTCAAGCCGTTTATTGACCAACAGATCGCTGAGCAGGTCTGGAACGCCGAGGTGATCTATCAGCAACTCCGGGACCAGGGTTACACCGGTGGCCGCACCCTGGTCCGGCTGTACATCCAGCCCAAGCGCGCTCTTCGCGCGAGCAAGCAGACCGTTCGCTATGAGACGGAACCCGGGAAGCAGCTTCAGCACGATTGGGGCCAGATCCGGACCGACCTGGCCGGTGAGTCCCGCACGATCCATTTTGTCGTGAACGTACTCGGCGCCTCGCGCTATCTGCACGTCTGGGCCGGACCCCGGGAAGACGCCGAACACACCTATGAAGGGCTGGTCCGGGCCTTCCACCACTTCGGCGGCGTGCCGCGCCAGGTCCTGGTGGACAATCAGAAGGCGGCCGTGGTCCGGCATGATCGGAACGGCACCGTGCATTTCAACGCCGGCTTCCTGGATCTGGCCCACCCCCACCATTACGGCTTCCAGCCCAAGGCGTGTCGGCCCCAACGGCCGCGTACCAAGGGCAAGACCGAGCGGATGGTGGGCTATGTGAAATAGAACTTCTTCCAGCGCTACCGGCACTTCGAGAGCTACGGCCATCTCAACCGGCTGTTGGAGGAGTGGCTCAACCGGCGGGTGCTGAGACAGTACCAGACCAGCCCGACGCAACGTTGGGAACAGGAGAGATCGGCCCTTCAGACGCTGCCGACGACGGACTTCGATACCCGCTACTACGATCAGCGACACGTGAGCTGGGACGCCTACATCGACATCAGAGGTAACCGCTACAGCGTGCCGGCGGACTACTGCGGCCAGACGGTCACCGTGCGCCTGAGCTTGGACGACGAGCTGACCGTCCACGCGGTCAGCGGTCAGGTCGTTGCCCGGCATCGCCTGTGTGACCGCCGGGAAGGGTGGCGCACGGAACCGACCCACCATGAGGCGTTATGGCAACGCATGTCCCCGGTCCAGCACCGGGATCTGAGCGTCTACGAAGAGGTGCGGCGATGAACCTCGACCAGTTGCTCGACCGGCTCAAGATGGAGCACCTGCAGGCCTCGTTGGACAGCCTGTGCGAACACGCCAGCAAGTCCGACCTGAACTACCGGGAGTTCCTGGAACAGGCGCTGGCCCAGGAATGGGGCCCTCGCCACCAGCGGGGCCTGGAGGCGCGGCTTAAGCAGGCCCGGTTACCCTGGATCAAGACCCTGGAGCAGTTCGACTTCAGCTTCCAGCCGAGCCTCGACCCCAAGGTGATCCGGGAGCTGTCCGGCCTGGGCTTCGTGGGCCGCAATGAGAACGTCATCCTGCTGGGCCCGCCTGGCGTGGGCAAAACACACCTGGCGGTGGCTTTGGGCGTCAAGGCCGCGGAAGTCGGCCACCGGCTGCTGTTCCTGACACTGGACCGACTGGTCAGCGCTCTGGTCAAGGGCCGGCAGGAAAACCGGCTGGACCGGCAGCTCCAGCAGTTCACCTATCCGAAAGTGCTGGTGCTGGACGAAATCGGCTACCTGCCCATGACCCGTAAGGAAGTCAGCCTGTTTTTCCGGCTGATTAACCGGCATTACGAGCGGGCCACCACAATCCTGACATCCAACAAGAGCTTTATGGACTGGGGCGAGGTGTTCGGGGATCAGGTCATCGCCACCGCTATCCTGGACCGCCTGCTGCACCACTCCACCACCCTCAACATAAAAGGCGAGAGCTACCGGCTCAAGGAGAAACGTAAGGCCGGGCCTGTCCCGGGAACCGCACCGCCGAAGGAGGATACGACTGACGATCTAAACCCCGTTACGGACACCGAGTAGCGATGAAAACCGGACAATCTAAACTGATGAAATGCGGCCAAACTGCGCTGGTGTTGACATCGGTGGCTAACCAGATCTAATCAATGCCGATCATCCCAGCAAATAGCGCAACGGGTCCGAGCCCTGATGGGCCTACTCGGTGGGCCATTCCAAAGCAATACGCCCACCGGGTCGGGCACTTCGATACGGATGAGCGGTGCCAATCCTCGAGTCGAGTTCCCTCCGGTCGACTCTTGAGCCGACTCCGTCAAAGACATAAACGCCGGCGAAGTTGTGGTGGTCTAGCCAGTCCGTCGAGTATGACGGCCCCAGCAACGAACCAAGCTCGCATTGAGTTGGTTGTCTAAAGCGATCAGGAAGGCGGGCCAACCCGGCTGCAGACAGGCGGCCAGAATGTCGGCCTTGAACTTCCTGGAGAAGTGGCGGCGGCCTCGCGGTTAAGGCTGAAGCTGGGGTACACTCAAAGAGTCCATGGTAAGTAATCACTAAGAATTAAACGGACACTCTCTTGAAAGCCGTGATCGCTGACTCAAAGTGGGTTCACCGGACGCTTACCTTTCACCGAGAGGCCCACCCCATTTCGTTCAGAATCGATGCGATCTGAGTTCCGGTGAATGGGAATCCTTTCATGGGGCTTTTCCTCACTGACTGATTTTGCCAAACCTCTACTTCAGATTAGCCTACCTATCGCGAAAGCTTACACACAACCTCAACTATTACCATAATTTTTATTGGAGAAATTAAGACGTATAGCGAAGCGCATCGGTACGGTCTAACGGCTAGAATGAGGTTTGAGTGATGGAGGCCACATGGGGCGAATCTTTGAGCGGAGTGACATATGCCAGAACTTTAAATGTAAGGTTCATCCAGCCGATTTATCGGCCGACATGTGCTAAAGGGAAATCTATCTAGTGTTTATTCGTATCTCAGGATATGGAAAAGGTCATCCGCAAGAGACGCGGATGACCTGCCAGAATCAACTGGTTAATGAACGTGGACGTAATCGGCGTTCTGTAGTTCTAGATCACCAACAACACTGCAGCCGGTGTTGGTGTCGTCGTCTTCGTACATGTCGCTATCGAATTGAAAAGTGGAAGTAGCATTGTCATAGGTTACGTTATGAACATGTGCTGAAGAGACCAAAGTCCCCAGCAGCGTTGCTGTTACTTCAATACCATCAGTACCTGGGCCGCCACCGAAGTTGCCTACCAGATCACCGCCGGAGAACGGATAGGATACTCCGCCGGTCGGGCTAAAGTTCTCATGCTCACTAGTAGGCGCGGCGTACCACGGGAAGCCGGAAACTGAGATCAAGCCGCAAAGCCCGCCACCACTCACATCAGCGTCGTTTACTTCGACATTGACTGTCCAGCTTCCATCGGGCTGCTGGAACCTAGCCAGCTTGCCATAAAGTGTGAGTTCACAAGTAGGTGAGGCCAAAGGGCAGCTCAAGTCTGTTTGACCGGAGTATTCGAACGAAGTATTGCCGAACGTACCACCACTACCTGGAACGCCAAACCATTCACCGTCGTTGCCAGCACTCTGATCGACGTAGTAATCGGTGCTACCAACCCCTGAATCGAAGCACGGCTTTGAGCCTGCAGAAGAATGGCTACTATCACACGTGTCTCCTGATGACCACCCGGTGGTTTGGGCCGTGACAGCAGGAACAGAACCCATCATAATCATGCCAAAAGCCGCTGAGATAATAATCTTGATTTTACGATTATTCATCATCTTTCTCCTTATATATCAATTTCTGTTTTAGAAATATTTATTATATCCTGCCTGACCCATGGCGAGACTGAACTGAATAGATTCACGCTTTCTGTGAGCATCCAGACTTCATAAGCCCGCTTCGAGACCAAGCGCTTTCGACACTACCAGGACCTGCAAAAGCAGCAAGGTTAAAGCAAGCATATCTTTATCCAATCTTGGCATTTCTCAATAAAACAACAATAGCTCTTATAAAAAACAGTATCTTATCCACCAACTGCTGATCTAATACCTCAAACTTTTGCGATAATTATAAAGTAGCGGACCAGGGTGAATAGTTGATAATTTCCGTTACGAGATGACTAATCCTTTCATGGTCAGACGCTGGCTGGGTTGCTAAAGCCTTTTTTTAAGAGAAGCACCATCCTTGCCACTCGCCTTAAGAGCATCAAGGCCTCGCACCTGTTTGCTTTCCACATGATATTCCAGCAAGAACTCCGCCCTTTTGCGACGCACAACAATGTTAGCAATACCGCTACCCTCCAAAGAGCGCCTTGCCAACAAATCAGCGACCTCGGTTCCAAGGGGGTAACCGTTTACGGATACGATTGTGTCACCGGCCTGGAAATCAAATGCTTCGACCAACTGACCATCTTCATCCACAACCTTGTAGCCGCTCGCGGCTCCAACACTCACCGGGGCGATGCCGAGTTTGGACATAGATTGTTCTCGGCTTCCTGACAATTCATCTACTTCGACGTTCGACTTTTCATCTCGATTGTCGCCAGATAAGTCATCAGAGTTATGTCTTAATTCTGCTATCGCATCCCACTCCTTCAATGTCAATTTTTCAATTTCTCCTGCTCTTCGAATCAAGACATAGGAAGGCCCTAGCATAGCGAGGCTTGCCCTCCCATCTATTACATCTCCGATGCCGTAAAGGCCAACATGTCCTATTCCAGACTGTATAATTGCTCCACCCTCTTCATCTGTCGCTCGAAACACCCCTAATAAAGCCAGGTCCAATTTCTCATCGGCAGCCGGTTCAGCTCTATCAATAGACATTTCCGATGATATTTTGTTGATGTCGAAAAGATGCTCAGCTTGTACTTCCGAGAGAGCGATGGGCTCGATATCAGTGTTAGTCGTGCGCAATTGCGGCCGCTCCCTCTGCGGGTTGGGCGTATCGGCACTTAAAAGCGACAGTCGGCTTACCTGGGTTCCTAAATAGGCAAAGCACGCCAACAGGATCGCCAAGACCATGCCTCTTATGGCCTGCTTAGCGCCCATCCCTCTGATCATCTCTTCCCCCTTGAATTATCACGACCACTTTCATGAAAACTTCGGAATGAAAGGTGCTTGCCTGAGTATGTCAGTATCATTTTTTTTCCAAAGCTTTACTAAGCTCATCGGGCGACAGATAACCGCCTAATTGCCGCCCATTGATGTCATAAATACCGGGCGTACCCGTGATACCGAGCGTTAAACCGAGCTGGTATTGCTCAGTTACCGGGCTGCTACAAAGCTTCGGACTTTGTGTGATAGTGCGTTCCTCTTTCGCTCTCGTCAGCGCATCTCTCGGATCCGAGGAACACCATACATCGCTCATTAAATCACCAACAGATGACTCCGGCCCCGATCTTGGAAAAGCCAGATAGTGAACAGTGATTCCCAAGTCATTAATGTCGTCAATATGGCGATGTAGCTTTTTGCAATAAGCACAACTGACGTCAGTGAATACAAAAATTTCAGACTTTCTCTCATTTTCAGCTTCAAAAGTAATAGCATTTTCGATATCGACATTTCGGAGCTTAGCTTTCCTAATAAACGCGAGGTCTCGCTCGGTCAGGTCTTTTATCTTCCCGTTGGCATACTGTAAGAGTCTTCCATGGAACATAAATTCAGCTTCTTTTGTGATATAGACAATTTCCCCATTGCTTAGCTCCACCTTCATGATATTATCTATAGAGCTCCTTTCTATCTGGATCACGTCAACCGCCGGAGCGATACGATCTATCATTGACTTGATACGGTTCTCCACGTCGCTCGCTTTCGCTGTGCCCGCGACGGCAATCATCAATAAAAATGCTATTTTGTATGTCACTACGACCACTCCCAAAAGTAGATTTTTGAATTCTCCTAACTTAAGTCACTTACATCTCGCCGAAGTGTCCGTGTTGTATTTTCTTTTTTTTGTTTTTTTATATATTTATATACGAATCAATGAATTAGGGAGTATCTAATGCCTTTTTAAATCTATCTAGACTTTCTCCGTTTAACTTCCACAGAAACCTCTCTTATCATTTTTACCTACACCGAAAATGCAAGCGCATTCGATCGCACCTCGCATGGTCGAGCGAGAGGTAAGTAGAGAAAGACAGACTTTTTCTTTCCATAAACGATAAAAAAGGCGTAAACCTATAGCTTCATAAATCATAGAACTCTATAGTCGGCCGGCTTTAGGCAACGATATATTATAGGCTCGCCAAGTCGCCGATCGGCAGGACCTCGTGTGCAGCCCGACAATCGGAAGACAGAAGACCTCGCGAGCCCTTACCTCTATCTGCTCGAAGCCGTGGGTTTAATAGGCTTCACCATGAAAGAGGGACTGCTGTTCGCGGTTTTTGGGCGCCACGTGGAGCGGGTGACCCGCGAGCAGAAAGCGGGCCTTGCCGCGCATAACTCCCCCTTCTTGTTGTGGCCCGTCAACCGACAGGCTTCTTGCGATACTTCCTCGGCCGCCCGGGCCCACGATTAATCCCGATCACGCCGTATTGCCGGTACACTTCCTTCACGAACCGGATCGAACCGGTGAGCTTGCAGCGCTTCACGGCGGTATCGATCATTTTCTCTTCCTTTTGGTCCAGGCCGTTGCTCATATACACGCGGTAGGCCTCCGCCCGCTCTTGGATGGTGTCGCCCAGTCGTGCGTACTCCTCCGGGTCGTCCAGCCAGTACTGGTCGGTTTTGCCCAGCCGCATGCGGTAACTGCTGCGGTGGTAGTGGTAAGCCGACGAGGCGAGCCCGTGGCGCACCGGCATCCGCTCGACGTAGCACATGCAGGCGAGCAGCCATTGGCCCGGCTCTACCGGGCTGGAGCGATAGCGCACCTCCCACACTGAGCGGCGTCCATGAAGGTTCTTGCGCCGCAGCGATGTGCGGCAAGACAGCGCTTTCATGAACGTGGATAGATTACTGGGATCTTCCAACGGCGTGGCGATGATGTGCAGGCCGTCAGGTAGCAGGCAATACGCGTGTATGGCGAGCTTGTACTCTTTGCTGAGCTCCCGGATCTGTCCGAGGCAGTGGGTATAGTCGGCTTCATTGAGAAAAACGGGTTGCTTGCCGTGGCTCTTGCGCACCAGGTGGTGCGGGTGGCCCACGAGCAGAAGGCGATCCTTGCCGGGCATAACTCCCCCTTTTTGCTTTCGCTTTTGGGATTGTTTTTTCCAGCCTACCCCTTTCGCTTGCCGCTTATGAAGAGAATTTCGCCGCAAGTTCCCTCTAAATTAGAGCCGATATCCAGTCATTATAAAAAATCTTCTATTATCAGTTGTTTATATAGCTCCTAATGCGCCCTTTTTAATGTTGTGCGTCCCCCTTTTTTAATCTTCTTTCGGCGCTTTCTGCACGTAGCGGCGCCATGGAAAACACCCGCATTTATTTTTATCGGCCAAGCAAGCGGTGCTTTCAAACTGCCCATGGCGCCTTGTCTTGCGGAAGCCGCAAATTAGCCTTGGCAAACACGCAAAATGCCGCGTTTCACCTTTCTCACCCCTTATTGTCACGTTTTTGCGCCTAAAAAACGGTGTGCCGTCAAATATTCGGTCGCTCGGCTTCTTTAAGGTGGCGCCGCGCTTTTGCAGGGCCCGCAATAAAGCGTGCAGAGCGTGCAAATTTCCGCTTTTTTCTTCGTTTTGGAGGCCTCAAGGCCGCTTTTTGAGCTTAGTTTGCCCGGTTTGGCATGTTTTCTGGGCAAAGTTCCAAAGGCACCGCGCCAATTCCGACTTCGCTTACAAGCATTGTCCGCACCGTAGGACAGACAGACCGGCTCGTCCCGGTCACGCTTGTTTTTCTAGATCGACGAGGTGCCCATGGACGAGCACGACACCATCTACAAGCTGCTTTTCGCCCACGACCGCATGATCCAGGACCTTTTGGTTGGCTTCCTGCCT
>MDTA01204791.1_pt1 | contig 13873 bp, 11 predicted proteins | sample 811151 | NCBI WGS metagenome assembly MDTA01 (sample SAMN05326648, study PRJNA326480) | marine metagenome | isolation source: seawater | place: Indian Ocean: South | collected 2010 | reverse complement strand
TCTTTTTTTGAGTATTGTTGGTGAATATTTTTTTTTGATAAAATGATATTTTATATCCTTTGGTAAATTTTTTTTTATAAATGAAAAATAATCATTTTTTTCACCAATCATACTTATCATATCTATTTTACCACCAAATTGTTTGATTTGACGTGAAATTGCTGATGCACCACCAAGATATAATTCTCCATAAAGTTCTTTAAAAGCTAAATAAGGTTCTTTACCAGATTTTCCAAGTGGATTACAATAAACATATTCATCTATTATTGTCTCACCAATAACTAATGTATTTAATTTCTTTACTTTCAGTAAGTAATTTTTTATTTCATTAAAAGAATATTTTTTTGATATTTGTTGTAAAAATTTTTTTTGATCCTCATTAAAAATTTGACTTGTTTTATTAATTAGATTCGATGAACTATAAACTTCCTCATCAATAAAGATAACTTGACCTTTATATTTTTTTATTTCTTTAGACTCGAGTATAATCTTTTTAGTACTATCGTTTTTTACATCTTTATACTCAATTCCTTTTGCATAATAGTTAGGTTTTATTGATTTAATAACATTTATTGAAGATGGATGTTCGCTAAAAGTAACATAATCTACAGCATCTAAAGCGGCAAGGACTTCTGCTCTATTTTTATGATTAAAAAAAGGTCTTCCTATTCCCTTATTAACATATTTATCAATAGTAATGGATACTATTAAAACATCACCATATTTTTTTGCAGCATTAAAGTATTTTATATGACCAAGGTGAATAAGATCAAAAACACCATGGCATAAAACTATTTTTTTTCCACTAGACTTAAGTGTAGGTGTTAGATTTTTAAGTTCTTTTAGAGATTTTATTTTTTGCATTTTATTTTTTATGCTTTTAATCACAAAGTTTTGATTTAATCAATTAAATGGTTATTTCTTCTCAAAAAACTGCTTGGAATTTGTGACTTAATATTACTAAATGGATTAAATCCATTTTCTAAACGTATATTATCTTTATAAAAATTTTTAAACTTCAAATTTAAATCCTTTACATCATCTGCAACTCTCCACCTGCCTTCAATTCTATCAATCATCTCAATAATGGACTCTAAAATTTCATCTTCAGAATTTTCCTCTAAAAAAATATTTTTTTTAATAATTTCACTGTCACTGTAGACATTCAAAAGTTTTCTTTCATATATTTCCTTAAGTGAAAGTTTTTTATGGCTATTTGTATCTTTATAATGAATAAAAATTGTCATATCTTTTTTGTGTTGACTCTTGTAGACACCATACTTATTAAAATTTGTGTATAGAACTGGATTTCTAAAACTTCTAACCATAGGCTCAAACCCTGAACCATTTGCAATACAAAAGAAACATGTGGACGCTAAAAATACATCCAATTTTTCACTTTTAATATCGGATCTAGAATAATCAAAATAATTTGGATTTATAAAATTTATTCTGTTTTTTGTTATAACCCCAGTCCTAATCACAAAATAACCTATTTTAGTCAAGTATTCTATTCCCTTAACATATCTATCCACGTTTTTAATATTTCTGAAATCTGTATAATTATTTGGCCCCCTGTAAGCATTATCTCTTAAGTGTAAACAAACAATTTTTTGATTTTTCTTTAAACCTATTTTTTCTAAGATTTCAAAAGAATCTTTTTTTAAATCATCACAAATTTGAATAGTGCTGTTTGTTTTATCTAAAGAATAGAAAGTATCGATAGCAGCATGTTCTCTATCACAAATAAATTTTTTTTTTTTATAAATTAAAAATAATAAATTATATAAAGGTTGGATTATTATTCGAGGAAAAATTACAAAATCTTTCTTTCTTAGATTGTAATAATATTTGTTACAAATTGATTTTTCTCTAAAAAAAATATCTATAAATCTTTTTTTAGGCTGATTTATTCCTAGTTTTTTTTCACAAAGATATATCTCATACTCTTCAGAAAGATGTCCAAGTTTTTCTGATCTTAATCTTCCAATTCTTATTAAGAAAATTGGCGACAATATGTGAATTATTAATAAATTGAAAAATGCAAAAATATAAAAGGGCGTATTCACCAAATACGAAATTAATATTATAATTTTTTTAAAAAAAATTTTTACCCCTCCTTTTTTTAATTGTAAAATTTGGTTTTTTATTCTTGTTTTAAATAAATTTATGAACATTATTAATTTAAATTATAAAACTAACATTTGCATACTAGTTCAAATTATTCAAAATAAATGAATTCGTAATCACCCTTGAAATTATTTTCTTTAAATATCCACTCCCATTCCTTTTTACTATGGCATGCATTTAATACTAGTGCCCAACATTGAAGATTAAATAATTCTTGCCAATTTCTATAGCTTTCTACCATCACATATGATTTTTTTCCTACCCTAGATATTTCGTTAAGTGCATATGTTAGGTCATATATTTCAAAATTATGTAAAGATCCTATTGCTAAAACTAAATCAAACTCTTTTTTTTTAAATTTAAGTTTTTTTCTCATATCATGTTTATGAAGATACTTTTTAATTTTTGGATGTGCATTTTTTAAAGCATGTTTTGAAATATCGAGCCCAACTATATTGATACCTTCTAAAATTTTTTTTATTTCATATAATAAAAAGCCTTTGCCACATCCTAAATCTAATATTTTAGATTTATTTGTTAATTTATATGTTTTGATTATTTTTTTTGCTACGTTTGTCCATCTACCTTCGATATATTTATATCCACCGTAACCATATCTTCTATCTCCATCCCAATAATCTTTTTCAAACTTTGATGCAATTTTCATACACTCAACTTTATTATCTAACATCCTTTTCAAATAATTTCTTTTTGTAGAACTATGGAGTTTAGTTATGAAATATTTTTCTCTACTCATTTAAAGTCTCTTGGACAATATTTTAAAGTTTTTTTTAAATTCCATAATATATTTATATCATCAATATCTTTTTGGTTTTTGATAAATATCTGTTCAAGAGCTGATACGAAAAATACTTTTTTGTGTATCATTTTTTTTAACAAACTTGTTCTTGATTCTTGTTCTTGCGGCAATTGAAACAAACTATATGAAATTATACCATTAATTCCTTTAGTATTATTGACAATACTTTTTAAAACTAATGAACAGTCATTCATGGCATATTCTGCAGCGCTTAATAAATATGAATAATTGTTTTTTTTACAAAACTCTCTTATAACTAAATTTTGAATACTCTGAGGAACTCTTTCACCCATAAAAGCTCTGCTAAAAATATAGCCTCTTAATTTTTTCATTTTATTTTAGGGAACTTATAATTTAATGCATTTTGCGAAATTGGCCTCATAGTAATAGGCTGAAAAAATTCTCCAATTTTTTTATCATTATAAGGCGTGAATAAACCTTTAAATCTACAATTAAAAGTCCATCTGGTCTCACTAGTTTGGTTTACAATATTACCATGTGGCAGGCATTGATTAAAAATTAAGACTTCTCCATAATTTACCTTTATCCACTTGAGATCTTTTTTAATTTTTTTAAATATAGTTTCACTGTCATTATGTTTTTTGTTTTGAAAAATCTTCTCAAATTTTGAATATTTTTTTGGTGGTAAAATATACATCGATTTTGTTCCATAACAATTAACTAAGGGCAGCCAGGCGACTACTTCAAAAGGGGAATCTCCAGACCATACATCGGAGTGTAAAGCTAACAATGAACTATTGTCTTTTGGAAATTGTATACTTAAATTGACGCTCTTTTGCATACTTAATTCATTACCAACTAAAACGTCTAAAATTGGCTTTGAAAGCAAATAATAATTTTTAAGAAATTCTTTTTTACTATTAAGGTAATTAATTATAGCTAGACGTGTATGATTTAAATGACTTTTTTTAATAAATTTATGAATGTTGTTTAAAATATATTGATTAGAATATTTATTTATGTTTTTAAAATTATTTTTTAAAAATTTTAATACTAATTTTTCAATAATATGAAGTTCTTTTTGGCTCACAATTTTTTCTACAATGTAACCGTCATGTAAAAACTTCTTTGATATCTTGTTTTCGTATTTTGTTAAAAAATTCATAATTAAACAGTACTTTAGTTAACTTAAAAAAATATTATAATATTATATTTATTTAAGATATTTAAACCACAGTGTAGTTGCTTTATTTATTTTTTTTGGTGTCCACACAGGAGCTTTTTTCCAATAATCTATGTAATTATTAAGAATTGTTTTAATACCTTTTTCAATGGTTACTTTTGGCCTCCAATTTAATTTTTTTTTAATTTTAGATATATTTGCAAACGTAATATCTGGCTCTCCAGGTCTTTTCTTTATAAATACCTTGGAGCCTTTTAATTGTTTTACAATATAGTTAACGCTCACCGATCTTCCACTCCCTACATTAAAAATTTCGCCCGTAGATTTATGATTAGAAGCTTTTATAAAAGCATCTACAACATCTGAAACAAATGTAAAATCTCTTTTCTGATTTCCAGTTCCCACAATAGTAAAAGGCTTGTTTGCAATTTTTTGAGCCAAAAATACTCCAAACATTGCTCCATAAGTTCCTGATGTTCTAGACCTTGGTCCATAAACATTAAATAACCTTAACGATGTACAATTTAATTTATAAACTTTAGACCAATGAATTATCAATCTTTCTCCTAGATACTTTGTTAACGCATAAGGATACTGTGTGTCTATTTTTGCTTTTTCGGTAGTAGGGACTTCTTTAGCAATACCATAGCAAGAAGATGAAGCTGCATAAACTATTTTTTTTACTTTATATTTTCTACAAGTTTCTAAAATATTCAACGTACCATTAACATTAGATTTGTAATAATCTTCAGGTTTTTGAATAGAAGGAACAATATCTGCAAGAGCAGCAAAATGAAAAACCTTATCAACACCTTTAAAATGTTTAATCCATTTTAATGAATTTTTTGAAATATCAGCTTTTACAAATAAAGCTTTATTTTTGAAAGTTTCTATATTTTTTAATCTTCCTGTGGAAAGATTGTCAATTATTATGACTTTATTCTTTTTACATAATTTCTCTGCTAAATGTGATCCAATAAATCCTGCGCCTCCAGTAATTATTATTTTCATTTGAGATTATATTTTAGTTTAATTTTAACTTAATTTGATAGAGCATATTTCACAAAATTGTCACCAGTTTTTTTATAAATATCTCTTAAGAAGTTTTCCTCTTTATATCTAACTTTTCTAAATTGACTCTCTAAATTGCTTATTCTGGTAACTATTTTTGAAAGAGCATTAATATCTTTTCCGTATCTTTTAAAAATATCATCTCTAATTCTAATTTGATCCTCAGTGTATTCAAATTTAATAGTTTTATTAATTAAAAACTCATAATCACTAAGACCAATCTCAATATTTTCGCTATCTATCCACTTTAAAATATCATACTTAAACTCGCTTTCTATTGGTGCAATATTTATATTGGGATTTAAAAGACCATTTATTTTAAATTTACAAAATTTTGAAATTTCCGATAATTCATCTTTGACTTTATCAAAGTTTTTAGCACTAGCCTGTTTTTTTTTTATTTCGTTAAAAACTTGATCCTCAAAAAAATCTACCCAATCAAGTCCTGCTTCAACTAAATTTTTTGATTTATATTTGTATATTAAATTTCCACCCACCTCACCTCTTTTTAATTTTTCGTAATTCTTATCTATTTTGTAATAAGCTACTAATTCCTCTTCGCTATCCCATAGCTCGCCCTTTGTTTCTTCAATAAATCCACTTATAATTTTTTGAATATTTGGTGATGCTAATTTGATGTTATCATACATTGATTTTAATAAATCTGCTGCTTCAATTTTGAAGATTTTTGAATATTTAAAAAATTCATAAAAAGGCTTACCGTTAACTAAGGACTCAACTAATAATGCTAATCCTCTCAAAGACAGATATTCATCAAATGACATATCCTTAGTTGAGATACCTACTTCTTCAAAATCAAAAATTCTTTCGTTGTTATATTCTCCAAAATTTAATGGAACTATTCTAAATTTTCCAATGTACTCATATTTTTTTCTAAATTCTGGATTTTTAAATTCAGTACCATTGAGCATCATTAAAGTGTAAATGGTTACGGATGATGCACTTGAATTTAAAACATTATTTAAACCTTTTACGAATGTTTGTTTTGTTTCACCAGGAAGTGGCATAATTAGTTCTGCTTTTGTAGATCTTCCTTGCTCTATTAGGTGATTATTCACCTCTATCATATGATCTAATTTAATATTTTCTCTTTTGATGTTTCTTAGAACTTGTTCGTCCATCGATTGCATGGACATATTTATTGAAAACATGTTTCCTAAAATATTAGTAATTTCCATCACTCTTTTTTTGCTATTTTTTCCAGTTGTTGCCATTATTTCCAGAGGCCAATTGTTTTTTTTATTACTTTCAAGTAAGAACTCACATGTAATTCTATCTTGAGGATACATTCCAAAATTTACATCTGCCATGTGTAGATTTGTAATTCCTAAATTTCCTGCTTTTTTTCCTATATATTCAATTTCATCTTTTACTCTTTGTTCAGAAAATTTGTTTAATTTATGAAAATAATCAGCGCCGGTATGACAAAAAGAGCAAGTAAAAGGACAGCCTCTATTTGTTTCTATAAAAGGTGTAAGTCTACCATCAAAAAATTTATCTAGCATACCATTTAAGTATGGAGATGGAATTTCATCCAAATCTTTTATTCTATCTAAATATTTTCCCTTCATAAAAACCGTTTCTTTTTCTTGTCTTGAATCTGGATGAATAAAAACGCATCCATCTATTGGATTTTCAAATATTTTTTTTCTATCTCCATCAGACTCTAGAACTTTTTTAACAACATTTGAGCATGATTTCTCTCCTTCTAATATTGTGTAAAAATCTGTAGCTGGTCTGTTTTCTAAAAAAATTTTTTGTAAATGAGCTTCATGCGGAAAATTTGTTCCCCCTTGTATAGTAATCACGTTAGGATTTATATCTTTTGCAAAAGAGGCAACATACTCTGATAAATTGCTATTCCAAGAATAATTACTTAGTGCTAATATATCGGGTGGATTTTTTTTAATTTCGTCAATTACTGATTTTGGATATTTAAATAAATTAATATCGATTTGATCCCCAAAAGACTTTTTTAAATAGGAGCCAACAAAGCCAATATTTATAGGTATTGTATCTGATACTAAAATTATCGTATCGTATGTAAGGTCACACAAAAAAATTTTTAGTTTTTTTTTATTCATTTAGGTGAATTTTATATACATTAAATTGTTAAAAAATCACAATTTTGTTTAATATTGTCGCAATAAATATCAATTTTTTATCAAATAATTAAGGGAATATATATTTCGTTGAATTAAATAAAACTTCTATTAAATATACCTCTATGGAAATAACTCTGTGTAGTGTGCCTGTAGAAACACCAGGTGGAAAATTAAGAAGAAAAAGATCTGAGGGAAGTTCTCCAATTCAGCCCAAACTTGCTATATCATCTTTGCATGCTTGGTCAAAAAAGCACGGGTTTAAAAATACAAAATTTTTTGATATCGATATGCTTTATCCTGATGATAAATTTATCGAGGATTATTTTAGAAAAAATAAAACAGATATAGTTGGACTTAGTGCTGTAGTTTCAACATCTTATATGCAGGTTAAAAGATTAGCTAAAATAATTAAAAAAGTTAATCCAGGAACTCTAGTTGTTTGTGGTGGATATCTTACTGCTGCTGCAAATACAGTTTTAAGAAAAACTGAAGTAGATATTTGTGTTGTGGGAGATGGAGAAGTTGCATGGGTAGGACTTTTAGAATTTACAAAAAATCATATTGAAAGTGGCAGAAATGAATTTGATTTAGACAAGCTTTTAGAAATTAAAGGCATAGCAGTTTTAGATAAAAGTAAATCTGGTGACCCAGAATTAAGATTCAGTGGATATGGAAAAAGATTATCAACCTGTGATATGACTTTTCCTGATTTTGATTATTTGAAATCTGGATTACTTGGTGATGATGAGGCTCACAAAAATCACTTTAGACATTTTTCTTTAAATGAAAATTTTATAATGGATGAAAGATCATTTGAACCTGGCAGAAGACCAATGGTGTCTGGAATAAACACTTCTAAAGGTTGCGTAGCTAGATGTACTTTTTGTCAAAGAGGCGCAAAAGGATATACCACTTATGATTTAACGAAATTAGAAGACTATATTATAATGCTTAAGGATTACAATGTTGGCTTTATATCTGTAGATGATGAAAATTTTGCTTCTAATGTAGAATATACTAAACAAGTTGCTCAACTATTTCATAAACATGGTTTCTTGTGGCAAGCAATGGGAGTTAGATGCACTAGTGTTACGCCAGAAGACATAAAATTTTTCTATGATCATGGTTGCACTGCTTTAAAATTTGGAATTGAGTCTGGATCTCAATTAATGTTGGATGTGATGGAGAAAAGATTCACAGTTGATGATGTTAAAAAAGCTGTATACGCCTGCTTCGATATAGGTCTTTATTCTCCACCAATGGGTTTTATGTTAGGAATGCCCGGAGAGAGCTTGGACACATGCAGAGCCTCTGGAAAATTAATGGGCGAACTAGCTGCTCATATTTGAATTCCACCAAGTACAATTTTTGCTAAAACAGATATACTTTATGCAATCCCACTTGTTGGAACACCTTTGTATGAATATGGGAGAAAAATGGGATTAATTGGTAATACAGTTGATGAAGAAGAAAGATATTTAGAGATGGTCTCTAATGTTGGGGCTTATAAAAGATACTATATCAACTTTAACGGCGCTCCTATGTCTGAAGTTGTTTTTTGGGATATTCTGGTTTTTATGGAGGCAACAAGAACATATTATAAATTAAGGGGCAACAAAGAAGACAATTCTTACTGGAAAAAGAAATATGATAAGCAAAGAGTGATTCAGAGTAACAACCCACACACTAAAGCAAAATATCAGGAAGGAACTGGACTTTTTGGAGGTGGAAGTGGAGATGACAAAACACATTCTAAAACTGACCCTTATTTTATTACAAACTTTATAAAAAAATATGTATTTAAAAAATGGATTACAAAAATACCAAGATTTATTTTAGATCCAATTGTAAGATATTCTTTGTTTATAGAATATTTAATTCAAAAAAAAATTTTTAAAGATGAAAATAACTTACATAGATTTATAAATGCTAAAGTTAATAAAGCTATTAGACTTAAAAAAGAGGAAATCGATTTTGAAAAAACTAGACAAATAGAAAGATCTTTAAGATCAATTGTCAAAAAAAGATTAGCTGATATTGAACCAACTGCAACGGAAAAAACATTAAGAAGTTTAACTTTTGGACCATAAACTAAAAAACACTAATAGTTATCTCTTTTGAAAAAAAAAACATTTATAATTGCTGAGGCTGGAGTAAATCATAATGGTAGCCTGTCAAAAGCTCATAAATTAATTAAAATAGCAAAAAAAGCTGGTGCTGATGCAATTAAATTTCAAACTTTCAACTCTAAATTAATTTCAACTAACTTTGCAAAATTAGCAAAATACCAAAAAAAAAAATCTAAATATTTAAATCAAATGGAGATGTTAAAGAAAATTGAATTACCTCTGAATTCATTTAAAGATTTAGCAGATCATGCTAAAGTTGCTGGATTAAAATTTTTATCAACTGCTTTTGATGATTAAAGCCTAGACTTTTTAGTAAAAGAAGTAAAAGTACCGATAATAAAAATTCCATCTGGTGAAATAAATAATTATCAATTTTTATCCAAGGTAAAATCAAAAAATTTGCCAGTTATTATTTCAACTGGTGCTTCAAATTTTAAAGAAATAATATCAGTATTTAATTTTTTCGCTTCCAAAGAAAACAAGGCAAAAAAACTTGAAAATTTAATTAAAAAAAAAAATATAATCTTCAAAAAATTTAACAAAAAAATTTCAATACTCCATTGTGTGAGCGAATATCCAGCGCCTGTAAAGAGTTTAAATTTAAAATTTATTCAAAAGTTAAAAAAAAATTTTCCATGTAACATAGGTTATTCTGATCATAGCAGAAGTATAATTGCCCCATCTATTGCGGTCACATTGGGCTCGTCAATCATTGAAAAACATTTTACATTAGATAACAGGCTTAATGGTCCTGATCATCTTATGTCCTTAAATCCAAATGAATTAAAAAAAACTATTGAATATATAAGAAATACAGAACTTTCTTTGGGGGTTGAAAAAAAGATAGTCACAACTGCTGAATTAAAAAATAGAAAAGTTTTTAGAAAATACATTGTAGCTAATTTAAATATTAAGAGAGGTGAATCTTTTACTGAATTGAATTTAACTAGCAAGAGATCTAATAATGGAATTTCGTCTTCAAAGTATTTTCAATTAATTGGAAAAAAATCTAAATTTAATTTTAAGAAAGATCAAAGTATAAAATGCTGATAACTGGGGCTAATGGTAGAATTGGTTCAGACTTAGTTAAATTTTTTTCTAATAAAACTAAAGTTTATGCTCTTTACAGAAATAATAATAAGATTAATAGAAATTTAAAAAATAAAAATATTATATGGATTAAACATGATTTAAAAAAAAATTTAAAAAGAAAAATAAATTCAAAAATAATTATTCATTGTGCGGGTATACATTCATTTAGTAAAAATAATGATTTTGATAGCTACATATCTTCAAATATCATTGGTCTAAAAAACCTGCTTGAATTTGCTTCTAAAAGAAATTTTAAAAAAATTATTCATATCTCCTCAGTTGATGTTTATGGCGAAATTACAAAAAAAATTCTCAATGAAAAAAATAAAAGTAAAAACCCAGGATTGCTTGGGAGCACAAAAATATTGATGGAGGAAATGATTTCTAAGGAAAAAATAGATTTTTTAAATATTCGGGTGCCAGGTGTTGTTGGCTACCAAATCTACGATTCAAGATATCCATGGTTTTCTAGAATGTTGCATAATTTGATAAATAATAAAGCAGTTAATTTGTACAATAGTGACAAAAAGTTTAATAATATTTTAGATACTTTAGAAATATTTAATTTTCTAAATTTTATTAAGAAAAAAAAATTAAAAAACGAAACAATAAATTTAGCTGCATCAAAACCAATTAATTTAAAAGAAATGATTTTGATGATCAAAAACTCTATAAATTCTAAGTCAAAAATAATTTTAAAGAAAAATAAATCAAAACATTTTGTTATATCTAATTACAAGGTACTTAAATTATTCAATTACAAACCGTCTGGTACTAAAAATATTGTAAAAAGATATATTGAAAATTTAGATCATTAATTTTTAAAAACGTATTTGTTGATTTAATAACAAATTAGGATATGAATACCTCAAATGAAAGCGTCAGACTACATAGCTAATATTTTATCAAAACACACTTCTATTATTTTTGGGGGCCAGGGAAGCAGTGTAATTCACCTGATAGATAGTATAAAAAAAAATAAAAAACTTCAATTTATTCCAGGTCAAAGTGAACAAGGATCTTCTTTAGCTGCTGATGCTTATTATAGAACCTCAGGAAAAATTGGAGTAACACTTGGTACTTGTGGTCCAGGTATTATCAATTTTTTAAAAGGTATGGCCTGTTCATATTTTGACTCTATACCCTCATTATATATTGCTGGTGCCCCTGTAGTTTCACACCTTAGAAAAAATATGTCAATCAGGCAAATTGGATTTCAAGAGATGGAAGTTAAAAATTTAGTAAAACCAATAACAAAATATTATTCTATTATAAAGGATTTAAAAGATTTAGATTATGAATTTGAAAAAGCAATTTCAATTGCATTTGATAAAAGAATGGGTCCAGTTTTGTTAGAATTACCAGATGATATACAGAGAACAGACATGCCAAAAAAATTAAAAAAATTTAAAATTTTTAAAAAACGAAAAGAAAATAAAAAAAATTTAAAAATTTCCAAATCAATAGATTTAATTAGAAAAGCTAAAAGACCTTTGGTTTTAGTTGGAAGTGGTGTAAAATTATCAGGATCAGAAAAGTTAATAACTAATTTTATTAAAAAAAATCAAATACCTTATACTTGTAGTTGGGGAGCAGCAGACATTTTTTCTACGAATGATAATCTTAATGTAGGAAGTATTGGAGTCGCTGCTACAAGGAATGGGAATTTTACACTTCAAAAAGCAGATCTTTTAATATGCATGGGTATAAGATTTAACACTCAATTAGCTGGGGGAAATCCTAAAAATTTTGCGCCTAATGCAAAAAAAATATTAATTGATATAGATAGCAATGAATTTAAAAGTCATAGAATACCAAAAATCAATGTTAAAATTAAAGCAAATATTAATGATTATTTAGCTGAATTAAACAAAATCAATTTAAATTTAGATAAAAATGAAATCTCAAAGTGGCTGAAAGTTACTAGAAATCTTAAAAACAAATTTCCAATGTTATCTAAAAAAAATTTTATAAATAACAATTATGTTGATCCATATTTATTTTTTCATCAACTTTCAAATTATATTAAAAAAAACTCAGTTTTAATTCCAGATGCAAGTGCAAATTTAATTTGGGCTTATCAAGCATTTAAAATACATAGTAACATTAAAGTTTTTACTGCTTTTAACCACTCCCCTATGGGATACTCAATAGCAGCAAGTGTTGGAGCATATTTTGGAGATAAAAGTAAATTAATTACAGCAACAATTGGTGATGGATCTGTACCTATGAATGTCCAAGAATTAGAAACAATAAAACATTATAACGTTAATGTTAAAATATTTGTTCTAAATAACAAAGGCTATGGTCTAATAAAACAAACACAAGAAACGTGGTTAAAATCTAACTATGCTGGTGTTGACAAAAAAAGTGGGCTAAGTCTACCTGATAATTGTAAAATAGCCAAATCCTACGGTATAAAAAGTATTACAATTAAAAATAATAGAGATTTAAACCTCAAACTGAAAAAAATTTATAAATCTAAAGGGCCAATGCTGATTGATGTAAGAATTGATCCTAAGTCTAGAGTAAATCCAAAAATTGAATTTGGAAAACCATTACATGATATGAGTCCAAAGTTATCAAAAGATTTAATTAAAAAAATTTTAAGCAACTAAATAACAACTGAGTAACCTCACATATTAATTATTAATTTAACCGGTAACATTAATTTAGATTGACATTAAACTTGTGAGTATTTATAAATTAATCATACTGAAATGCATGGTGGGAAATCAATGTGTAATTCATTGGCTGTACCTGCAACCGTAAAGTCGGAGCGCCACCCAGTAGAGTCCGTTGTTGAGTGAAGGCCAGGGAAAGTCTAATTCTACAATTTAATTAGCAGCGGCATAAAAAAGAAAGTTTTATGACGAGGTTAATTTTTATTATATTCTTTATATTATTTTTTAATAATATAGTTTTATCAGCAAATCTAAATAAATGTTATTGGGAAAATAAAGATAAAACCCCATGCTTAGAGATCACAAGTTTTATTTCAAATAGCTCTGAACACTCTAAATCGAGTTTAAATAAAATAGTGATAAATAAAAAACAAATAATAGAATCTGGAGCTATTGATTTAATTGAAGTGCTTAATACAGTACCTGATATAAATATTACCCAAAGTGGTCCTAGGGGACAACAGGCTTCAATGTTCATGAGAGGAACTGGCTCAAACCATACTTTAGTAATGATCAATGGGGTACCAATTAATGATCAATCAACTACACAAGGATTACATGATTTTGGTGTTGATTTTATTCAAACAGTTCAACAAATTGAAGTATATCCTGGTTCAAGCGCAACTCATTTTGGAACAAATGCAATAGGTGGAGCAGTAAATATAATATTAACAGGA
>MDTA01001127.1_pt1 | contig 13873 bp, 19 predicted proteins | sample 811151 | NCBI WGS metagenome assembly MDTA01 (sample SAMN05326648, study PRJNA326480) | marine metagenome | isolation source: seawater | place: Indian Ocean: South | collected 2010 | reverse complement strand
TGTGAAAGAATTAAGTTAGCTCGTTCCCTTTTTGGTTTTGGGATGAAAGTGGCTGCTGTTTCTATTTTATGTCAGGATGCAAGAATATTTGATGCCATGATTATGGCTGGAACACCTTGTCCATATAAAGGTAAAATAGGACAAGAGGCCTTAAAGGAATGGCAAAAAAATCCAAATGACATCCCAAAAGAAGCTAAAATGGTGGTGTCTCAAAACATAAAAGTGAAAGATACAGATACAGAATTAGATTGGTTTGAAGATGAGGGCAATGACTAAATATTTTGCGGTGGGTATAATAACATTATTTGTTTGGATTTTGTTCATGTCTTTGTTCAGTGTGACTGATATCGCACATGGCCAAGAAGCAGATGGAACTAACTGCCCATCAGGTGTGGTAGGACTTTGTACTCCAGGCACTTTTGAATCATCAGTCTCTACAGCTGTAGAAACTGTGGAAACAGATGACACTGGAACAACTACGACAACGACAACGACAACTGATACCACAACGACAACAGTGACAAATCCAGAAACAGGAGATTTACTTTCTGATCAGAAGGTGCAATCTATGGGACGTAATCAAAGGTATGGTGGAGATATGTCAAGTGATTGGGGTGGTCAAGGCCCTGCATCAATGTCTAGTGGATCAACTTGCGGCGACCTTGGGACAGATAGATGTGCTCAAATTACAGGGTCAGGAAATTTTACAAGCACACATGGACAAACAGGAATCGGTTCTACTTTTAGACAAACTATAGATTTATCAAATGAAAGTATAACTAGAGGTGGTAAAGTTGATTGGTCACTAAGGGTTGAAAAAAGAGATGCGTCTGATTCTATTCATTTTAGAGTGAGAAAATCAGATGGAACAAACACAGTTCTTTTAGGAACACAAACTTTATCAGCAGCTGGTGCAGACCCGATAACAAATCAATTGTTTAGTGGTGGATTTGATTTTGGTGGTGCGATTACTAATTTATCAGTTGAGGTTTCTGGAAGAGATATTAATTTAGCAATCGGGCCCTTGTTTGACGATGTTTCAGTAAATGTTATATACAATGTGGTAAACACAATTATAACTCAATCAATAACAACCATAGAGCAGTTTGTGGCACTAGAAATTATTACACCAGAAGAGACAGTTATTGCTGAGGAAATATTTGATAATAACACCGTTGTTGATACTGGAACAGAAATTGTAATTACACCAGTAACAGAGCAAGAGCCAGAGGTTGTAACTGTAGCAGAAGTTGTTGCTGAGATTGAAGAAACTATAGCAGAGGAAACTTCAATAGTAGAAGAGGTTGTGGTTAATGAAGAGATTGAAATTACTACGCTTGATATAATTCAAACAGAACCACAAACCATAGAGGTAAAGATAGAAGCTAATAACAATAACACCGCAAATCAACCTGTGCAAACTGAGGTCACTGTGGATACAAACTTTGAAGTGCCAGAGGTTTCTATTGAAGTTGATTTGCCTGTGCCTCCATCTGTAGAGGTGCAGTCTGAAACTCAAAATGTAGAAGTAGAAATACAAACGGAGATGCAAAATGATCTTACCAGTGATATGGACAACACCCAACCCACAGAAATTAGTAGCACAGAGTCAACACAGGAAGGTGAAACCAACACTCAAAACACTGAAGGAACCACAGAATCAAAGTCAGAGACAGAACCAAAAGTTGCCAGTGTCGAGCCAAAAGAAGAACCAAAAAGTGAATCTACTAGTGTAGAAAAACCAAAAGCAGTGGAAAAAAAGTCTGCTTCAAAGCCTAAAACAAAAGTAGAGAAAAAACAAGAGGCAAAAGAAAAAGCAGGAAGTAAAATAGTTAAGAAGATGGGAGATAAAAAAAGATATGATAATATGAATCAAGTGAAAACTTTAGTTGTGATGCAAGTTCTAGGTAACACAAGAACTTTTTTTGATAATCAAAAACAACTACAGGACACGCCAGGATTTTTTAGTGACAAAACTTTACCAGATGCGGTGATACCCGACAATAATTACGCACAATATTTTATGTTTGGCGGTAGTGATGTGGCGCATGAAGCGTTGATATCAAGTCAATATAATAATTAGGAGAGATAACGTGGTTGATCCAGTAACTATTATTAGTGGGATCGCCCTTGCGAATAAAGCATTTGGAGAAGTCAAGCAACTTTTACAAAATGGAAGAGCAGTAGCTGATTGCGGTAAACAATTAACCGATTGGGCTAGAGGGGCGTCACAGGTACAAGAGGAACATAATAAGTCAAGTCTTATGGGAAGCACTAGTTCTGAAAGTGCAATGAAAAGATTACTGCACGTTCAGAGTATACGAAAACAACGTGAGGAGCTTAGAGAGTTCATGCAATTATATGGCGAGTCTGGCAGCTGGCAAGAATTTATTCAATTTGAAAGAGAAGCTAGACTTGAATTAAAAAGAGCTAAACAAGAGGCAGAGAAAAAACGGGCTAAAAGATTGGATGTATTTAAAAATATAGGTATAGTTTTACTAACCATGTTATTTTTTGGCCTTTTAATTTTAGTAGGTTTGGTGGTTTATTTAAATATGCCAACATAAGGAGATAAAAAATGTCAGACGACAGCAAAACAGAGGTTGAGTTTGCTGGGGTCAAATTTAGAGGTGGAAAAATCTTTGTTATTATTACAGCATTGAGTACCCTCGGCGGTGGTCTTTATGCAGGCTTCGAGTTCTGGAAAGACTACATGGACATGAAAGAAAAGATAGAGACTTATGTAGCACCAGACCTGTCAGAGTTTGATAAGAAGCTAGCGGTGCTGAAAGAGGAGATGACATCTCTCAAGAAAGAGTTAGTTGTATTTGAAAAACTAGAAGCTAACATCCAAACAATGGCTGAATCTGCTCGTGATGAAGCGAGAGAGATCAAACGAGATCTAAAACGTGAGATGGATCACATCGAAAAGACAACCGATGATACCGAGAGGCGAGTCAAGGAAGACAGCCGAGAGTTCGGCAATGCCATCCGTTCTCTGGAGAAAGAAACGGACACACGATTAAAAAATATGGAAAGAGATCTCGACCTGAAGATCAAGAAGGCTCTAAACAATCCACTCAGTGCAATTAGTAAATAGGAAATAGGTTGACATTTTTAAGGATTTAATATAGTATAGAAAAATGGAACAGGCACTAGCAACACTACTACTTAGCGCATTGTTAATTGGCGGCAATACACCACCAAGCGCATCACACAATCAAATATCTTGTTTGGCAATGAACATATATCATGAATCTAGAGGTCAGTCTATTGCTGGACATCTCGCCGTGGGTCAAGTAACACTCAATAGAGTAAAAGATGATAGATTTCCAAATACAGTCTGCGAAGTTGTAATGCAGGGACCACACCGTGCATCCTGGAAGGGAACTGGTGAAATGATTCCAATTCGGAATAGGTGTCATTTTTCCTGGTACTGTGATGGCAAGTCAGATAAAATTGTAGACGAGGAAGCATATCGTAACATTTACAACCTGTCTCGTATGCTCATGAATCAGAAGATGATTGACATCACATCTGGTGCCACTCACTATCATGCCTACTATGTAGCACCAGCATGGGCAAAAACCAAAAAACGAACCACTAAAATTGAAGATCACATATTTTATAAATGGGAAAAATAAATGTCTTTGAATACAAGTACTTTTTCTATGCGAATAGAAGAACTCGTTTGTGAGTTAAATATACCATATATGGATGCAATAGTTCATTATTGTGAAAATAACGAAATAGAGATTGAAACGGCTGCAAAGCTTTTAAACAATAAAATAAAACAATCCATCGCCTCAGAGGCAAGTGACCTTAATATGATGAAAGAAAAAATTAACAAACTGCCGGTATGATTGACGAACTGTATCAAGAAGTCATATTGGACCACTCTAAGAGTCCACGCAACTTCGGTGTGCTAGATCAATACACTTGCACCGCTGAAGGAAACAATCCCATGTGTGGCGATCAGCTTACAGTATATGTTGATATCAAGGATGATATCGTATCGGATGTAAGTTTTCGTGCTCGGGGTTGTGCTATCAGTATAGCGAGTGCATCGATTATGTCAAGTATGATCAAGGGCCGGACAATTGAAGAGTTACATAAACTTTTTGATAAGTTCCATAAGTTATGTATGGGTGAAGAAATGGAAGACGATGATGACATCGAAAGACTTCGAGCGCTATCTGGTGTCAGTAAGTTTCCTACTCGAGTAAAATGTGCCACTATGAGTTGGCATGCAGTGAGGGAAGCAGTTGATAACACTGAATAAGAGAGAACTGCGTCTCCTGAAAGAATATATGGGGCATCATGGATGGAACGATCTGCTCGTATCACATCGTAATACGGATACCTTATACAATTCAAATGCGGATGCTGTTAAACGATATGGGGGATTACGTCCTAAATTTAAAATGACATCTGGTGAGATAGACAACTTTCGTAAGAAGATAGGTATATAATGTACGATGTAGCAGAAGGTTTTGATGCGTACAAAACGTACTTGGCACTTAAGCGGCACTTTACTAGTGATTATGACTATTTTAAATATAACGGCAAGGTGCGTGCCGGAGTCGAGTCATTCCTCAAAAGGAATGATAAGTTCTTTTTCCGAAAATTAGCGAAGAAATATGATGACAAAGAGCTAGTTGATTTCTTTGTGAGCAACTTTATTGTAAGCGATAACTGGATTGGTAATCTCATATCACAGGAGAGTGAGGATAATTATGTTCGATTTAAGAAGCGTCGTGAATCTCTTAGCTATCATTTTGATAACGAGTTACATTGGCTTGTTGATTACTGCAGGAGTCGGGATCTGGAGCTTAATAAATTATTATTGGTAGTGGATAACAATCATCCTCTGCTATTAAAACTTTTGCTACAAAAGAAGATCAGTATTGAGACCATCATAATTATGGACAGTATATTGAAGTTTTTAAAACACTGGGATAACAATTTAGACGACATAGTATGGGAGGAAAAGAAAAGACTTATCGTCAAATACAATAAGTTTTTAACCTACGATCCGTTTGTATATCGTAAAAAACTCAAGGAGATTATAAATGAATCTTGAAGTGGAAAGATACAAAGGTGAACTGCATAAGCTACGAGAGCGTGTAAGGGAACTCGAAAATGAAGTTAGCTATATGCAAAATGAGCTACGAACTGTTGTACCGAACTGGGAAGAAAAAACTGTAGAACAAGACAGATTTTTTTAAGAAATTTATTTACAGTGGGCATAATATATGATATAAATAACTTATTATATTATGACTATGTGGACAAGTAAACATACAATTTATACAAGGATACAAAAAAATATGAGTACATCTTTCGCAGAACTTAAACGATCCCGCAAGTCAGTTTACGACAAGATCGTTTCCGAAACCAACAAATTAAATTCCGGAGGACAGCAGGGTGCCGATACTCGGTTCTGGCAACCTGAAGTCGACAAGGCTGGAAACGGCTATGCCGTTATTCGGTTCCTGCCAGCACCAAAGGGTGAAGATCTTCCCTGGGTTCGTTTGTTCTCTCACGGTTTCCAAGGACCAGGTGGCTGGTATATCGAGAACTCTCTGACGACCCTTAATGAAAAAGATCCTGTTGGCGAGTACAACTCGATGCTCTGGAACCGCGGTGATGAAGCCGGTAAGGAACAGGCACGCAAGCAGAAACGTCGTCTGAACTACATCTCAAACATCTATGTTGTAAAGGATCCCTCTCGTCCAGAAAATGATGGCAAGGTCTTCTTGTACAAGTACGGCAAGCGGATCTTTGATAAGATCAATGACCAGATGCATCCTGAGTTTGAGGATGAGTCTCCAGTAAATCCATTTGATTTCTGGGAGGGTGCAAACTTCAAGATGAAGATTCGGAATGTTGAGGGTTATCGAAACTATGATCGTTCTGAGTTTGACAGCCCGTCTTCTATGCTTGATGATGATGATGAGCTCGAACGGGTATGGGGTACACAATACTCTCTGCAGGAGTTTGTTGATCGGAAGAACTTCAAGAGTTTTGCAGAGCTTCAGACTAAACTCAATCGAGTTCTTGGAGCCACTGCGGTATCGTCTACGGCTGAAGAGGTCGAGGAAGATACATTCAGTGAACCTCGCAAGACTGCCGCCCCCAAGGTTGAAGAGTCAGACACACCTTGGAGCGATGACTCATCTGACGACAGCTTAGATTTCTTTAAACAACTGGCTGATGATGAGTAAAAAAAGCCCATCCCTAACCCGGGCTTTTAAGGGGGATCCATTGGGTCCCCCTTTTTTTATGGCATGAATGCGCTTGCAGCTGCATTTTGTGGTCGGGCGCCGGGCTTGCTTTGAGCAACGGAATTATTGGTTGTGGATACATTAGTGTCACCCATTTTCTGTGACTGATCTACAACATTTGTACCACCACCCTCTTTTTTGGCCGCAACATCTTTTGAGAGTTCACCAGTAGCCGCACCCGTACCTCCACCGCTACCAGTAGTGGACTCTTTCAGCTGCACTGTTTCCATTCCACCACCACCACTGCCGCTAAATTTTTGCACTGATTCTGCACCAAAAGCCCCGGCCGCTTTGACTCCGGCGTCTGCAAAAAAATTCGTTAGTTTATCACCAACAAGTGGAAGATCTTCTTCATGAATTTTCCGAGCGATAAATTGAAAAACATCATTGATTTTAGTTCCAACTTTTGCCAGAATATTATTAACTGTAGGAAATTCAAAATCTAAAAATCCAAAGATACTAGATATATCAAATCCTCCTCCACCACCCGCATCATCACCACCGCCAAAGAAACCTTTTATGGTATCCTTGATTTTTTTTGCTCTATCAACTATGAATTTTACAATACTAAATTCACCCTCTTCGGGTTCTGGAGAGAATAGATTTGTGGCAATTTTTACTATCCCATCGAATGCTTTCGATACCGTATCTCCAGCACCTTCGAACCCTTTTTTAACAGAATCTAGCCCATTATTGAAACCATCTACTAGAAATTTTACAATACTGAAATACCCTTCTTCCGGTTCCATAGAAAAGAAATTTTTATAAGCTGCAACAAACTTATCAAACATTTCGTTAAAGGAAAATGAGTCTAATGTTTTCTCTAGCTCTGTAAATCCTAATTTTCCCATTAGCCACGAAAATCCACTCTTCAACAAATCAAGAGGGATGATGAGGATACCTCGAATAACTTCCACGGCACCGTTCACCATACCATCAAATACTTTCTCCAACATACCTCGAGCATCGTCTTCGCCTTTCGAAGCAAAGCCTCCAATGAATCCCTTTATGAAGTCAAAGACTGCAAAGAGAGCCATTATGATCTGACCGACTATGGGTATTCCCTTTAAGAAGTTACCAGCAATTTTAAAGAACGGACCCAGTGCTGACATTATACTACCGAATACACCAGAGATCGTTTTAAATATAGACCCGATTGGTTTCAAAAAACTGGTGATAGTTTTAAATGTAGATCCGATCGGTTTCATAAAACTTGTTAAAGATTTAAATGCTGATACTATTGGTTTCACTATGGTCCCTACAACAGCTCCTATCTTACCGAATATCGTAGTAAATTCTTTTATCGCAACGGGTGTTTTTACAGCACCTATAACTTTACCGACACGTCTGAATCCGTTCATAAAATCATCGAATGCTGTAGTGAAGGGTTTGATTGCTGTTAGGAAGATCTTCGAGCTAAATAATGCTTTAAATGCAGCCCCTATACCCGTGAAGGCGGCTTTGACTCCATTCACGAGTGGTCTGAATAATACTTTCGCTGCAAATGCTGTGCGAATATATTTGTCAAGATCAAAAACATAAGCAAGGAGTGCTGCACCTAGAATGTTTCCAAAGCCTCCAGCATTCTTTATGATGTCTTTCCAATTTAACTTACCAGCACTAATCGCTCCAGCAGTATCCTTTACCTCTCTTTTTTCATCGGGTTCACCAATAAACTGTTCCAGTCGAGTATCTATTATGTTTAGAACATTCAGAATATTTCTCTGAATATTAACCATATCTTTAGTGAGTGTCATTAAAGATTTAACTGTAGATGCAGAGCCGGAAGAGTCACTTCCACCCCCACTACCACCTCCCGGGAATGGTACCACAGTTGCGCCAGCCTGACCGCCTGGATTTGGATTAGGTAAAGCCATTATTGTTGTTCCAATCTCTCTTTCTCTTCCTCAAGATATTGTAATAACAAATTGACATAAATCTGTCGTTCAAATGGTATCATATTTTCAAGCTCAGTCAAAGAATACTTATGATGTTGCATCAAATTAAAATTCACATAGTATATGTTATATAGTGTATCGTGACTGAGCGCTATGTAAAAAAACTTTGTAGCCCTTCGAGTGTAATAGTTTCAGTCTCACCGCATTCCGGACACGTGAACTCGATGGTATGTTTCAATGCAGGTATTGTATTAAAAAATTCAGTGATATTTTCAAACTGGTCCTTTGATAGTTGACCTATAAAGTCATTCATCTCCTCTTTGGTAAAATCATTATATACATCGTTTTCGTCATAAACAAAATCAACACAGTTATAAACCATAGATAGCATTTGATCGAATTCATTATCTTTTTCGTTGATTTTGGTAAACAGAGAAGCATTTGGATCTTTTAATTTTATTCCAATTCCGTTACCAAGTTCCACAGTATCACTGTGATTTTCATCGTATTGAATCTCAATGGAATCAATATCGATAGATACCTTATTTGATGCCTTGCATTTTTCGAGATATTCTTCCTTCATGTGTTTAATGTTTAAATCAATCTTTTCACCGACCGACTTGGATCTCAATTTTAAAAATAAGTACTCTAAATCATAAGATGTAAAATCATGATAGTTCACACCTGGAGTCAAAATGCAAGACTCTAGGATACCCATAGTTGCATTATAGATGTCTTTTTGCTCTCCTCCCTCGAGAGCCATATATAAAATTTTCTCTTCTTTCACCAAAAAGGGTCTAAATTTAATTGGTTCTTTTGACGAAGGAATAACAGTTTCAAACTCAGGGGTACTTAATTGTGGTAAAGCCATATTCTACTCCATTTCAATTTAAAATCTAGGAAGTCCAGCCCTATCAAGTGCTGCTCTTGATCTTCCCTTAATCTGTGCTGGAAGGTTTCGTACCGTATTTGCCGCAGACAATACATTTTCAGCTGTAAAGTTAAACGGTGGTACGGGCACGTCTTCCTCCTCAAAATATCTGTATGTCATCGTAACAGGTAATCGTACAACATCTGTTGCGGCCCAAGAATAAGAGATATCGCCGATGTTTACTGGATATGAATCAACAAGCTTGATTACTCTAGTTCTATTGCCATTCGGATCTAGTTGGAAAATTTGAAATCCTCTCTTGCAGATATACTCGTCATAGAAACCTAGGTCAAAATTGGGCGTACCTGTTCTATGGTCGCCACCAATCAGATCTTGCCAAGCCAGAAAAAATTCCCTCTCGATGAGATTAGGACTGCAGATGGCTGTAAATACAACAGTGTTAGTATAGTTTGTCTTGCCGCCAACTTTGTACGGTGCCCCGTAGTCAATGTAATCAATGTTAGCGATGCTTCTGCCGGGAAACTGAACAGTGTCGATGCGAAATGAAAGCGATTGAGCTACATCATTTGCTCCACCAACAAGACCGCCTAAGCCCACAGCACTTGCTGCAGTAGAAATTAGTCCATCAAGTACATTTGATATTGACACAGTTCCAGATCCTACTGAAACTGGCGTTCCTGTAACTTCTACTTCGAAATCGCTAGTCTTAGCAATCCCGTTTTTTGCCATTTCTCCAGAAAATTGATTGATGTCAAAAGCCATTATCTGCCTCTTATTGCTTCTCTGCTTTCTTTCCAAACAGTTAATTTATTTCTTTTTCTAAATCTTTCAGTGGGTAAAAATAATGCCATATCCCACTCGGTGGAGTCTACAAGAATAAATCTTGACTTTACATGATTTCTCAAATACATTTTTAATGTTGGCTTGAAGAATCGATACCGAGATGCTGCCTGAAGCCTATCGTATGTGAGTCGTAGTCGTGTGTTTTCATCATATCTGGTATCAGTAGCAAGTTGATACATAGAGTCCATGAGTCTTGCTCTCAGTGCCGGAGGAAGGTAGTGCATATTCAGTCCCATGAACCCACCACTCACATCTTTTACTTTGAAGATTAATGGAAACATATCGTAGTACGGTAGATCCTTTTTGTGTTTGGGATCATACATGAACATATACATCCTGCCGATACCAGTTGTACCTGCTATGGGTCTAGTTAAAAGAGCACTGCCACCTTCTTTCTTGGCGGCTTGCTGTATCAGTCTATTTGGAGATATAGCAGTCGTTTCAGATGCTTTATTTCTGAACCAAGCTCTCGACGCGCGTGTTCTAGCAGGTATCTGGTTATCACGAACTCCCTGTGCTAGAATCTTATCAAAGATATATGCGACCATTTAAAACTCCTTCTCATTATTTATAATGGTCACTTTATATGAAGTTGTCTTTCAGTAAGTATAATAAACTTATAGTTTCGATCTCGACACCACTCTTCTGCATAGTCCCATTTGTATCTATTTACTGCATAGGTCTTTACTTCGTTTAAGTATCTTTTCGTGAGTCTTTTTTGTATTTTAGGCTCTTGTGTTTGCTTGAGTGGCTTGATCTCTACGACCCATGTCTCGATGACATTATTTTTGTTCTTTATCTTTACAAGAAAGTCCGGAAAATATCTGTGCATTCTACCGTCGATGGGACTCTTATACGGTATGAAAAACTCTTCCGATTGCCAATATATTACAGCCTCATTGAAATCACACCACTTCATGAATTTTAGTTCCCACGAACTGCGGTATATGATGTTCGTAGGATCACCCTTGTATTTTTGTGGTTTTGATGGTCTGTAGCGACCCTTGTATGTACTCATTATAAATAATCAAAATAGTTTAGCAAAGGTATTTATCAATGCCCGTAGGCGCCGCACCACAACCCGCATTTCCATCTAAAACACAAGACGACCCAAAAGGGGCTCTAGCAAAATCGCTAGCAAAGACACCAAAAGAGCTCAGATATCCTTTGAATATTGAAGAGCTAGATCACTGGATGGTATTTAAGATCAATCATCCTGTGTTCAGGAAAAAAGATGACTTTCCAAAAAAGAACAGCATCAGGCTAATATATTTGCCTATGCCGCTGAATTTGGGAACACAATACTCTCATGAGTACAACACAGAGGGTCTCGGTATTGCTGGTGTTGCTGGAGCTGGGGCAGCACAAGCGGGCATGTCCGGGGGTATATCATCTATTATAGATCAAGCATCAAGCATTACAAAAAAGGATTTACAGGCAGTCACTCAATACTACGGGCTTCAGGCCGGGACTGAAGCGGCAGCTCTCGCCGGTGCGAAAATAGGTGGAATACCTGGAGGGATTGCAGGTGCTGCTGCTGGTCAAGCAATAAAAGGTGCGATGGCAGGTGCTGGTATTGCACAAAATCCATATATGGCCGTGATGTATTCACAGCCGTCTTTCAGAGAGTATTCTTTTTCTTGGAAACTAGTTTCAAGGAATAGAAGGGAGACACAAGCAATAGAAGACATCATTCACGCATTTAAGTTTCATGCAGCCCCCGGAGTCAACTCGAAGAATAAGCACTTCTTTGATTATCCAGAGCAGTTTGATATGGACTTCCACCACGCAAAGCATCTTTTTAATCCTGCGCCTAGTGTGTGTAAGACTGTGCAGGTAAATTATCATGCTGAGGGACAACCACTATATCATGCATTTGGCGCTACTGAAAAGTCTCCAGTATCAGTGCAGCTTGATCTTCAGTTTCAAGAAATATCTATTGTCACGAAGGACTCCATTGTAAAGAGTAACAGATAATGGCACACTTTTTTAATAATTTCCCATCCGTGGAGTATGATATGGGCAGAGTCAACGTTCCGTTGACTATACAGAATCCATTATTGAGATTCAAGCTTCAAGATATTCTCAAAGGTAGATCCGCTCTTTACTATGAACACATTGTAGAAGAGGATCAGTCTGCACAGTTTATTGCTAATAGGTACTATGGAGATGTAACTCTTGACTGGGTTATCTTTTTAGTCAATGATATTTTTGATTATGAATATGAATGGCCAATGAATTATCAAAAATTTACAGCATACGTAAAATCAAAATACGGATCTATTGAGTCAGCTTTAAACACCACACATCATTACGAATGGATCTATCAGCCGCGAGAAGTTTTGTTTGATGGGACAATTATACCTGAGGATGTTATTATAGTAGACAAAACAACATTTGATAGTTTGGGTCTTAACGAAAGAAGAGAAGTGTCGAACTATGTGTATGAAGAAAATGAAAATGAGAATAAGAGAAATGTTAAGATTTTGCAAAGACAATTTTTAGATCAGTTCTTAGAAGAAGCAGAAAGCATTTTTGAATAATGCCAGTCACTGAATATAAAGCGAATGATATTGAACTCGATTCGGTTTTGCTATATAATTCAAAGCGAAATTTTGTCGATATTAATGATGTTATGGTGGAGTTTAGTATCTACCACGACCTTTTTAAAAAAGTTACCTTGTGTGATGTTTTCATTAATGATGCGAATGCAATGGTCGATACCTTTCCAATAGTTGGTGATGAAACACTTGTAATTGTTTTTAGAACGCCGACGTTTGAAAAAAGACTTAAGTACGTTTTTAGAATATACAAGATCTCCGAAAGAGAAGCTGTAGAGCAAAGATCAGAGGGTTATGTTCTGCACGGCTGCAGTCAGGAATCAATAGCTGATCTTAGAAAATCGGTAAATAGAAGCTATGTTGATTTAAAGGGTCATAAAATAGTCGAAGGAATATATAATGATTTCTTGAGGCCGACTGAAGAAGAATTCGGTATTGTTAAAGATAATATAAGCCTTAATCTACAGGAGACATTGCAAAATCACTCGATTGTATTTCCTGGAGAAAAACCTTTTAGTGCAATCGATTATGTTTGCTATGAGGCATTTCCAGAAGTTCAAACACAAGAGAGTCAAGCTCCTAATTTTATATTCTTTCAAAGAGAAGACGGGTGGTATTTTAATACTATTGATTCATTAATCGAAGCTGATCCTGTAGAAGATTTCTTTTATGCTCCAGCAAATGCAGAGGAAACAAGTAAAACAGAAAAGATACATGATCATCAGAAAATTAGCACAATGGATATTATTAGTCAGCTAGATACTATTGATAATCTGAAAAATGGTTTATATGCTCATAAAATAGAGACAATAGATCCGATTTTGAAAAGATTCACGACTGACACGTTCGTGTACTCTCAAGAGATGAATGAAATTGCTCATTTAGAAAAAGCGAAAAAAGATTTTGGTAGTGAGTTTTTAATCACTGAAGATTCTTTTTTTAATTCTGATTCGGATACTTCCAAGTCATATTATACCATAGGACACATTGGTGAAAACTATTCAGCACAAACAACATTATCAGGAGCTGATGTAACCGACCCGCAGATTAGAAACCCCAGAAGAATGCATGAAAGACTAAAATATAATATTGCATCTCGTTTTCAGCTATCTAACATTGAGGTAAGTGTTACAGTACCAGGGAACAGTGACTTGCATGTAGGGCAGATTGTGAACCTGCATGTTCCGTTGGCAACTGAAAATGCTGATTTTGCCAAGAGGTTAAAAATGTTGTGGGATAAAAAGTTTTTAGTTACCGCTCTTCGTCACACCTATCAAAAATCTGATAATGTATTTTTTACGGTTTTAGAGTGTGTGAAAGACACATATGCGAAGAAGACCATTGAGGTGAAATAATGAAAAATTTAGGTGATCAATTTATCTGGTGGTATGG
>MDTA01004576.1_pt1 | contig 13875 bp, 15 predicted proteins | sample 811151 | NCBI WGS metagenome assembly MDTA01 (sample SAMN05326648, study PRJNA326480) | marine metagenome | isolation source: seawater | place: Indian Ocean: South | collected 2010 | reverse complement strand
TCTTGAAAATGTCCTATCAATAAATTGGTCTACAATTACAAATTTTCCTGGTTCTAAGTTTTCTTTAAGAGATCCAACAGCAGATACTGAAATGATATCAGTAACTCCTAATTGTTTCATCGCATCAATATTTGCCCTAAAATTTATATTTGATGGATTTATTTTGTGACCTCTTGAGTGTCTAGGAATAAAGCAAATTTCTTCTTTTCCAATACTAGCTAATAAAATTTCATCTGAAGGATTTCCCCAAGGAGTATTAATTTTTTTCCATTTAGTTTTTTCAAAGCCATCCATTTTGTATAGGCCACTACCCCCAATTATCCCTAACTTTCTTTTTTTCATCATTTAATTATTAATGCTTTTTTGTTAGAACTTGAAGCGAAATTATGGATTTAAAAAAATATATTAGATCAATTCCCGACTATCCAAAAAAAGGTATTTTATTTAGGGATATTACAACATTGATAAAAAATGCCGAAGCTTTCAAATATACTAATGATAAAATAGTTGAATTATCAAAAAAAATTCAATTTGATAAAATTGCTGCGATTGAATCGAGAGGCTTTGTTTTTGCATCCACTGTTTCATATCAATTAAGCAAACCATTTGTTCTGTTGAGAAAAAAAAATAAATTACCAGCGGAAACTTTTTCAGTAGATTTTGAATTAGAATATGGAAAAGCAACAATTGAAATTCATAAAGACTCGATTTCAAAAAATGAGAGAATACTTATAATTGATGATTTAATTGCTACTGGAGGCACTGCAGAGGCTGCAGCAAAACTCGTTGAAATCTCTGGGGGGCAAGTAGCTGGTTTTATTTTTGTTATAAACTTATTCGATCTACCAGGAAATAAACTTTTAAGCAAAAAAGGCTACAAGACGCATAGCTTGATTGAATTTCCAGGGCATTAATTATTTTCTAAAAAGACCTTAATATAATCTTTTAGGTTTTTTTTACCAAAGTACTTAAATATTTTGTTAGACAGATTTCTATCTTTCAAAGCGGAGGCATATCTCTCTCCAGCTCTTTTAGGTAGAAATTTATATTTTGTTTTAAACATTTTAGCAACTTCAAGAATTGAGTAAGACTTTTTATTAGAAATACTGTAATGCCTACAAAGATTTTTTTTCCACGCAAGATAACAAATATTGATTGTATCATCTATATGAGTAAATCTCCTCATTTGAGAACCGGGTTTTACTACAGGTAAAGGTTTATTATTTTTATAGTGATCTTCGAAAATTCCAATAACAGTAGACATCTTTCCTCGACAAATTTGAAAAGGACCATAAACATTATAAAAATAAATCACTTCATATTTAAACTTAAACCATTTTTTTAAATTTTCTAGTAATTCTAAATTTTTTGCTTTGGTAAACGCGTAAGGAGATAAATTTTTATCTTTTCCCATATTACCAAGAGAGGCTGAAGTAGCTGAGTAAATTAATTTAATTTTATTTTTTAAACAGAAATTAAAGACTGCATTTGAGCCAATAGAGTTAGAGTCTAAACACTCATTCATTTTTAAAAAACTTTGATAAATCCTTGAAAATTCTCCAAAATGAAAAACTGTTTTAATATTATTTGGTATTTTAATTACTTTTGAAATATCAGAAGTATTACATTTAATATACTTGACTCTAGAATTTTTAATATGATTTTTTTTTGTACCAGAACTATAATTATCTAAACTTATAATATTATATTTAGTTTTTTTTAATAAAAAATTAATTAGATTTGTTCCAACAAATCCTGCGCCACCTGTAACAATAATTTTTTTCATTTAATTTTATAAAATCTATATATTTATGAATACACTAAATCAATCCAATCTTGGCCTAAACCATGATTTTTTTCCTTTTATAGAGTTAAGAAGGCCGCTTAATCTGCTTGAATATATTTCTTTTTTTTTTCTATTAGAAGTAAGACGGTATAAAAAAAATTTTAAGATAGCAGAGATCATTTTTGGTGCAATTATTAGAAGTGCTAAAAAAAAACCCTTATATTTTTTATGAAAATAAAAAGTTGACCACATCCAGTGCCAATTTCTATTTTTTTCTAATTCATGTGAGGATATTAAATTTACAGACTTTCCTCCGTCATGCTGAACCTTTATTTTTGGATTTACTAATATTTTTCCACTTTTATCTTTAATTTTTTTACATAAATCTATTTCTTCAAAGTAAAGGAAAAAATTTTCATCAAAAAATTTTTTATTAAAATTTTTCATATTAAATAACATTGCATACCCTTTAATATTATCTACATCTAAAATGTTTCCATCTTGATTATAGTTGATAAAATCTTGATTAGGGCCGATTAACCAAAAATCATTATTTTCTATTGCTGTAGTGTAAAAATTTTTCATAGAGTCTTCTAAAAGTCTGGTATCGGGATTGATAACCAAAGCGAATTTTGTTTTTACTTTATTTAGACCAAAGTTATTTCCCGCAGCATAACCTTTGTTTTGACTCATCAAAAAACAATCAATATTCGATCTATAAGCCTCAATTTTCTGTTTTAATTTTAGATCACCCGAATTTTCAATAATTATAATTTTTGACTCTTCTGGAATAGTATCTATACAAGAAAAAATTTTGTGTTCACTTTTAAATGTCACTATTACAACAGTTATGTCAGTTAAATTCATTAAATAATAATATTTGATTTTAAAGGATAATTCTTTTACTTATTTAACATAAAATTGCCTAAAGTTCTTTTAAATATTAAAGAAATATGAAAAAAATCATTGTTACGGGGGGCTCCGGTTTTATAGGTAGTAATTTAGTTAACTTTTTAATTCAAAAAAAATTTTTTGTAATTAATATAGATAGACAAAGTTATTCCTCAAATAATTATAATAAAATTTCAAATAAAAATTATAAATTATATAAAATAGATATAAATAACAAAAAAAAATTAATCTCGATAATTAAAAAATATCATCCTAAAGCCATTTTCAATTTAGCTGCTGAAACTCATGTTGACAGGTCCATAGATGGACCAAAAAATTTTATTAATTCTAACTTTGTAGGTGTCTTTAATTTATTAGAGGCTTTAAGATATTTAAAAAAAAAGGAGAATATTAAGACAAAATTGATACATGTTTCCACTGACGAAGTTTATGGTGATATCAAGAAAAATGAGAGATCTAATGAAAACTTTTCTTATAACCCTAGTTCCCCATATTCAGCTACAAAAGCTGCTGCTGATCATTTAATAAAAGCTTATATACGTACTTATAAAATTGATGCTGTAATATCAAATTGTTGTAATAATTATGGTCCTTTTCAATTTCCTGAGAAGTTAATACCAAAAATCTTATACAATATTTTTAATAATAAAAAATTACCTATATATTCTAAAGGTCATAACATAAGAGAATGGATTTATGTTAAAGATCATTGCGAAGCGCTTTACAAATTGTTTTTGAAAGGAAAATCCGGACAAAGTTATAATGTTGGTTCAAATATTAATATAAGAAATATTGATTTAGTTAAAAAACTTATTGAATTGTGCAAAAAACAAAAAATTAGACTTGGAGCGAATTCAAAAATTTCTTTTATTAAGGATAGACCGGGCCATGACTTTAGATATGCATTAAATTCAAATAAAATCAAAAGAGAGGTAAATTGGAGAAATAAAACAAATATTAATAATGGGCTTATTCAGACAATTAAATGGTACAAAAATAATAAAAAATTTTTAAAGAAAACTTCTAGTAAAATTTTCACAAAAAGACTTGGACTGAAGGTATGATAAAAAAAGGTATTATATTAGCTGGAGGCACAGGGTCTCGATTAAGTCCTTTAACCAAGTCAGTTAATAAACAGTTGCTACCGGTTTATGATAAACCCTTAATTTTTTACCCATTATCTTTGTTAATGATGAATAATATTAAAAATATTTTAATTATAGTAAATAAAGGACAAATAGATAAATTTCGTAAAATTTTACCCGAAAAAAATAATCTAGGTATTAAAATAAAATATTCAGAACAAAAAAAACCTAAAGGTTTACCTGATGCATTTATCATTGGAAAAAATTTTTTTAAAAATGAAAATGTCGTTTTAATTTTATGAGATAATTTTTTTCATTCATCAAAATCAAGAGATATTATTTTCAATAATTTAAAATTTAAAAATGGTGCAAAAATATTCATTTCAAAAGTTAAAAATCCAAAACAATTTGGTATTGTTAAAGTTAATAAAAAAAGTAAAGTTTTAGATATTCAAGAAAAACCTAACAAACCAAAAACTAATTTAGCAATTACAGGTCTTTATATATTTGATAAATATGTTTCTAAATTTAGCAAAAATTTAAAACCATCTAAAAGAAAAGAGTTAGAGATTACAGATTTACTTAAAATTTATCAAAAAAAGAATATGTTAAACGCTCAAATTTTAAAAAAAGGAATTAAATGGCTAGATGCAGGTTCAATTAATGATCTAATAAGCACAACAAATTATGTAAAAAATATAGAAAAAAACAAAAGAAAGAAAATTGCGTGTTTAGAAGAAATTTCATTAAAGAAAAAGTGGATAGGAATTAAAGAGATAAAAAGATCGATCAAATTTTATGGTGATTGTCATTACTCAAAATTTTTAAAAAGATTAATAAAGAGATAAATCTTATGAAAAAAATATTGGTTACAGGTGGAGATGGTCGATTTGCTAGTGAGCTGAAAAAATTTAAAAATAAATTTAAAATAATCTTTTTAAATAAAAAAAAATTGGATATCACCTCGTTAAAATCGATTAAAATAAATTTTGAGAAATATAATCCTAATTACGTTTTCCATCTTGCTGGTTTATCTAGGCCTATGAAGATGCATGATATAAACATTAACAAAAGTATAGAACTTAATATTATTGGTACTTGTAATATTGTTAAGGAGTGTTCTAGGAAGAATATAAAGTTAGTTTATTTTTCATCTAACTACATATATCCAGGTTTCAAGGGCAATTATAAAGAAACAGATCCAGTTTTACCCTGGAATAATTATGGATGGTCAAAGTTGGGGGGAGAGAGCGCAGTTCAAATGTACAAAAATTCTTTAATACTTCGATGCGCTTTAACTGAATATCCATTTACTCACAAAAAAGCATTTTCAGATGTAAAAAATAATTTTATATACCATAAAGATTTTGTACCTATATTATTTAAACTTTTATCAAAAAAAGGAATAATTAATGTTGGGAATAAAACTAAAAGTGTTTTTGAATTTGCAAAACAAGAAAATAAAAATATCGTAAAAATAAAAGCAAAAGGCATCATGCCAAAGCGAATTGATATGAACTTAAAAAAACTTTTTTCCATTATAAAAAAATGAAAATTAAGAAAACAAAATTTAAAGGATTATTTATTGTTAAGCAAAAATTAAATATTGATAAAAGAGGTTATTTAAGAGAAACACATAATGATAAAATAATAAAAAGAAAATTTAGTTTTGAATATTTTACTTTCTCAAAATTTAATGTGTTAAGAGGATTTCATTTTCAAATAAAACATTCTCAATCAAAATATGTGAATGTGTTGAAGGGAAAAATATTAGATTGTGTAGTTGATTTAAGATATAAATCAAAAACTTTTGGTAAAACTTTTAAAATTATTTTATCTGAAAAAAACTCTTTAGGACTTTTTATACCTAGAGGCTTTGCTCATGCTTACTACTCTTTAGGAAAAGAAAATTTAGTTTATTATAAACTAGATAATTTTTACAAACCTAAATTTGAACGTGGAATTATTTGGAATGATACAGATTTGAATATTAAATGGCCTTCAAAAAAACCGTATTTGTCTAAAAAAGATAAAAAAATGCCTGAATTAAAATATTTTCTTAAAAACAAAAAACATTTAAATTTTAAATGAATTATATAAAATTTAATTTAAAAAAAAATTTTTTTCTAATATTTTTAAGTTTTTTTTTTTCGATATTATTTTTTAATGATCAAGTTGCCGTTCGAGGTGGATTAATCATTTCAAATGAAGTTGAATTTAGTAATGAGATATCACCACTAAAATTTTATTTCTTAAATTCTTGGACTCTCCTAACGCAGACTGCTGCTGTTTTATTAAAGTTTGGTTTCTCTACAAAAATTGTATCTTTTATACTTGTATTTATCCTTAATATAATTTTGTTTTATAGTTGTTTTCTTTTATTAAATAAGTTTACAAATCATTTTTTTCTTTCTCTTATAATTTGTTTATTTTTGATTTTTTTTCAAAAGAATTTAGGCGATACTGATTACCCTTCTCTAATTTTTACAATTCATACTTTTGGCGCATATTCACAGGCTTTTTTAGGACTAATAATTACGTCTCTAATTTATAATCAATTAAAACTATCAATTTTTTTTAGTTTTTTGTTATTTGTAATACACCCAATAATAGGTATATGGGTGATTGCTATATTGTTAACCTTAGCTCTCTTTTTAAAAGAGATACCAGGTCTTAAGAAATTAATCATTTATACTGCTCCAGGTCTAATTTTAACTGCTGTGAGTTTGTCTTTTTTTCTTTTCTCATCATTGGAAACTAGCCCTTATGATCAAAATTTATTTGATATTTACATAGATAAATGGGACGGTCATAGAGCTAAAACTAGTTATTTACATCTTGAGTATATATTTAAATCAATTATTTTGTTATTTATAATTAATTTTTTTATTGAAAATAAAAAAAAATATAAGTTTTTAATTTATTTTTTAAATTCTTTAATAATTTCATCAATTTTAATTTATTTTATTTTCAAATTTTTTAATCTAAATAGTTATGGTCTGCTCTCAAGCATTATACCGGGAAGGTTTATGATAACTTATACTTTTATAGCTTGGCCATTAGTTTTATCAATTATTTATGAAAAATTTAAAAAGTATAAGCAAATAAATAATATTTTTTATTTTTTGATAATTGTTTATTCCATAATGCATTATAAAAATTTTATTCAAGTTAAAAATAATTATTCTAATTCAGAGATCTTATTCTTGAATAAAAACAAAAATAAAGTTTTCCATGAATTAAGAAATTTTAAAGATACTGGAAACATTATAGCAACTGAGAATACTGCGTTCAATACATTGTATATTTCAAAAAAGCCTGTGTTGCTAAGTAGATCGTTTGATTTTCTACCCTATCACCCTTACTTAATTCATAGTTTAAAGGAAATTTTAGAGGAGGTATATGGTTATGATTTTAACAATCCGCCTAAAAAAAATTACCCTTATTTAAATGATGAATATATAAAAGTTAATTTTGAAAAGAGGTTAAAAAAAGATTGGATAAAAATCAAAAATAAATTTGAGTCAAATTATGTAATAACTCCAAATGATTGGACCTTAAATTTAGATTTAGTATCAAAAGATGAAAATTTTAATATTTATAAGATTATTTAATTTTTTTCTTAATCTCTTTTATAATGTAGCTATCTCTACCTCTTACCTCTTCAAATATTCTAGCCAAATAGATTCCGATAATACCTAAAGTCAACAATACTATACCTGAAAAAAATGATATAGTGATTATAATACCTGCAGTACCCGGCACAGCAATATTCGTAAATTTCATGTAAAGTGCGTAAATTATTAAACAAATCGAAAATACAATTGAAAACATACCTACCAAAATTCCAAAATATAATGGCTTAAGTGAATAAGCGGTTACACCGCTAATAAACTGAGAAACTGGTCCCGCTGAAAATAAAGGAAATTTTGTCGAGCCTTGAGATCTGGCATCCCTAACATAATTTACATAAGTTTGCTTAAAACCTACCCAGACTGATAAACCTCTAATATATGGTCTAAATTCCTTCTGCTTTAGAATTTTTTCTAAGGCTTTTTTTGAGATTAATTTAAAGTCTCCAGCTTCAATAGGAAGTTTTATATCAGATAAAAAATTAATTATTTTATAAGCAATTTTAGTAACAATAAGTTTAAATTTTGACTCACCTAATCTCTCTGTCCTTATTGTATGAACAATATCTGATCCGTTTTCGAATTCTATAATAAGTTTTTCTATTAGCTCTGGTGGGTCCTGTAAGTCAGAGTCCATATAAATTATACAATCACCTTGAGCATGTTTAAAACCTGCAAGAACGCACGGGCCCACACCGAAAGTTCTTGACATATTTATAATAGTAATAGGAAAGGTTTTTTGTAAATTATTTAATATTTTTTCCGAATTATCATCAGAGGCATCATTCACAAAAATCAGCTCATAATCATAATTATTTAATTTAGAAATAGTATTATGAACTCTTTTTACCAGCTCATCTAAATTTTTTTCCTCATTTTTAAAAGAAAAAATTAATGAAATTAATTTCATAGATAATTATTAAACTATTTAAACACAGATTAAAATGGTAAAAAATTAATTAGGCTTTTTATGAAAAAAATAGATTTGGTCATACTTGCGGGTGGGAAAGGATCGAGAATTAAAAAATTTCTGCAAAATAAACCTAAGCCAATGATGAAATTTAATAATATATACTTTCTTCAATACCTGATAAATAATTTTAGTAAATATCCATTTAATAAAATATATATTTTAACTGGTTTTAAAAACAAACTTATATTTCAAAATTTTCATAATAAGTCTTTCAATTTTATTAAAATAGAATGTATCAAAGAAAAGTATTTAATGGGAACTGGAGGTGCTCTTTATAATTTAAAGCAAAAAAAAATTAATGATTTTGTCCTTACAAACGGTGATACAATTTTTAACATAGATTTAAAAGATTTTTTAGAAAATATTAATCAGAATAAATTGGGTCATCTAGCTTTAGTAAAAAAAAACGAAAGTATAAAAAGCAATAAGTTAAATAATTTGTCTCTTAAAAAAAATATTCTTTATCACAATGTCAAAAGTAACTTGATTAATGGGGGTATTTACTTTTTCAAAAAAAAAATTTTAAAATTTATTCCAGAAAGAGAATGCTCTTTAGAAAATGAGATATTGCCTGATTTGATTAAAAGCAAACTAATATCAGGGAAATTATATAACCAATTCTTTTTAGATATAGGCAGTCCAAAAAATTTAAAGGTCGGTTCAATAAAGTTAAAAAAGGAATTTTATAAACCTGCAGTTTTTTTAGATAGAGATGGAGTAATAAATCAAGACTTTGGATATGTAAATAAAAGAGAAAATTTTAAATTTAAAAAAGGAGTAATAAAAGGTTTAAGTTATTTAATAAAAAAAAATTATTATATTTTTGTAGTTACAAATCAAGCGGGTATTGCAAAAGGAATATTTAAGCTTAAAGATTTTTTTTCTTTGCATAGAAAACTTAAAAGTGAATTAGAAAAAAAAGAAATATATTTTAATGATGTGCAATTCGCTCCTTATCATCCTAAAGGTATAATTAAAAAATTTAGAAAAAAAAGTAATCTCAGAAAACCTGGAAATAAAATGATTATTAATATTTTTGATAACTGGTTAATAAATAAAAAAAAGAGTTTTATGATAGGTGACAAAATATCTGACAAAAAATGCGCACTAAAAAGTAAACTATTTTTTGCTTATGCAGAAGAAGATTTTTATAATCAGGTGAAAAAAATAATAAAATATATTTAGTAATTATTTATTACTTTATTTTTATCATTAGTAAATATTTGAATTAATTCTGAAATTCCATCTTCTAGGGAAATTTTAGCTTTAAACCCTTTTTTTTCAATTTTCTTGTTACTTACAAAATAATCTCTTTTATCAGGATCTTTTCTGTTTGTAACAATTTTTATTTTCAGTTTTTTGTATTTTTTTTGAATTTTTTTTGCCAACATTAATTTACTAATATTAGCTGATGATAAACCTAAATTATAAACATCATTCTTCAATTTTTTGAAATTGTTCATCGTATATAATATCGCATTCACTACGTCTCTTACGTGTATAAAGTTTCTTCTAAAATGAGGTTCAAATAATGTTAATTTATTTTTTTTAATTGCAGTATAAACAAAATTATTTACTAGGAGGTCGCTTCTCATTCTATAGCTGTGGCCAAAAACAGTTGCCAATCTAAAACAAACGTAGTTTTTAATTTTTTTTCTAACTAAATCTTCACCGTCACATTTTGTTCTTCCGTAAAGTGAAATAGGTTTTAAAGGACTACTTTCATCACAGTACTTATCTTTTTCACCAATCCCGTAGCCTGAATTAGTGGTTAAATAAATAACTTTATTTTTATTAGTAGTAAATTCACACAAAGTTTTTATTGAGCCTAAATTTGTGCTGATTGCATCTTTTTTGAATTTTTCACATAGAGGTGCTCCAACCAAAGCTGCTAAAGGTATAATAAAATCATGATTTTTAATTAATGGTCTCATCAATTTCTTCTTTCTTATATCATCGCAAATGAGATTAAATTTTTTATAAAAGTATAGGTGATTTAAAGATCCTTTATCATATTTTAATAAATCTACTACTGTAACCAGGTGACCTGCCTCCAATAATTTTGTGCTCAGCATTGAGCCAATGTAGCCTGCACCACCTGTAATTAATATCTTGCTCATTTTATAAATATTTAGCGATTTTATCCCTTCTACTTAAAATTGGTTTTTTTATAGGCCACTTTATCTTAAACTTAGGATCATTCCAGCGATAGCTTTTTTGATTATGCGCGTCAATATATTTTCCCTTGTAACTCCATTTGTAATGAAAAATACAAATTTTTGACAAACAAAGATGAGCATTTGCATAATATGGTGGTACTAAAATCGTTCTAGGATTTTGATGATTAAGTATCCATTTTTTATGTTTTAAATAATTCTTAGATTTTTTTCTCATATCAACAACTACAAATAAAAATTTACCATAGACACTAGTAACCATTTTCCAAGATTTAAAATCACAATGTAAACCTCTTAAGGTATTTTTTTTGGAGAGAGAAAACTTATCATGATTAAAATTTAAATTTTTATACATACCTTTTTTCCAAGTTGTCCAAAGGAGCCCTCTTTTATCTTTATAATTATTGTTATTTATTACTTTAATATCTTTAGTCATTTAAATTTAATCACCTTTAATTTTTCTCTTTAGTTTGATTTTGGTCATTTCTACAATATTTTCTGCCGCTTTTTTTCCAAATTTTTTCTCTATTAGATTCAAAAAAGGCTTATGATTATGATATTTATCAAAAGCTTCATCTCTTAAAGTAATCACCTCTTTTGCTGAAAGAGTTTCAGTTGGAAGAGGCAAAGTTTCGTAAGAATGAAAAGAATAGCCCTCATAACTATCTGGTAATTTTACACCATCTTCTAGAGCTTTTTTATATAAATAACTTCCTGGTAAAGCCATAGCACCATAAGTATTCCATCCAGCTGTACAAAGTTTAAGACTTAGTTCAAAAGTTTTTTTAATTGTTTCATTAGTATCGCCTGGAAGGCCATAAATATAATTAGCCATTACATTTATGTCGGCTTGATGAACTCTATCTATAACTTTCTGAACATCAACATCCTCAAATTTTCCTTTATCTACTTCTAATCTTACTGCTTTATCACCACTCTCTATTCCGAGGGCCAGCCATTTTATTCCTGCCTTTCTAACTAATTCTAAAATTTCGGGCCTTTTAACTGTATCAATTCTACTATAACTCCAAATCCTTAAGCTATCATCTTTATTTCTCTCTGCTAATTTTTCACATAAAGGAATATAATATTTTGGGTTCAACAAAAACATTTCGTCTACTATTCTAATCGTTCGTACGCCCATTTTAATCAACTTATCAAATTCTTTAATTATAAAATCTGGAGACCAAAAACGCATCTTACTGTAATTTGATGCTACACCTATTTCATCATTATCATTTCTATTAATGATATTTATCATGCAAAAGTTACAACCAAATTGACAACCTAAACTAGTTTGCAAGCTTGCATATGGAGATCTTTTTTCAAAATCATATTCTGCATGCCACATAGGAGCCCTATATAGATCTAGTGGTTGATTTTTAAATGGTAGTAAATCCCACGCATAACCGGGCAAATCAATATCCATTTTATCATTTGGAACAATTTGCTCTGGCTCATTAATTTGTATTTTATTATTATTTCTGTAAGCAATACCTTTTACCTTTGCAAGTTCATCACTTGTAAATTTTTTTAGTTTTAAAATATTTCGTAAAGCATAAACTCCCTCGTTAGTAAAAACAAAATCTATACTTTTCTCTTGTTTTAAAGTTTCTTTTGGCAGTGCTTGAACGTGAGATCCAATTATAGATATAGGTGTATTAATATTTTTTTTTAAAAAATTTGCTAAAAAAACAGCCCCGCTCATATTAGTCGTGCCTGCATTAACGTTTTGGCCATAAACGACAAAACATATAATTTTTGGTGAAAATTTTTTAATTTTCTCTAAAATTTCTTTTTCATTTATATATTCAGCATTAGCATCGATTATACCCACCTCAAAACCAATACTTCTAGTTGACTGGGCTAATAATAAAGCCCAAGTTGGAGGTTCAATAGCAGAGTAAGTAACTGACAATTTTTGATATGTTTTACTTGAACTTTTAGCAACAAGAAATATACAGTCTAATTTTTTTTTATCACTCATTAAAAAGAAATGTTATTGAGAATTTTTGTAATTTTTAAAATCTTATCTTTTTTAAGATCAGGATAATTCCCTATGTAGTATCCAAAAAAGTGGACCTTTTCCACGTTTTTGAATTGCTTAAAATTTTTCAATCTTACTTTATTTTTCAAATAAGGTTGTCTTAGTTGATTTCCTCCTCCAGCATTTCCTCTTCTAAATTCAATGTTATATTTGTTTAATTGACTTTCAAAATAATCTCTTTTTTTAAGACTACTCGTTTTCAATATAATTGGAAAAGCATAGTTGCAGCTTCCTTTAACATCGTAATTTTTCCAATATTTTTTTTCATCAAGATTTTGTAAAAAAATTTTAAAGTTTCTAGTTCGTTTAAGGTTATTTTGATTTAAAGATTTTAATTGATTGATGCCCATAGTGGCACCTATTTCATTGTTCCTAAAATTTAAAGTAGGATATAAAAAAATGAATTGAGGAGATAAATTCTTATATTTTTTAATCAATTGGCTTTCAAACTTTTTGTTTTTTGCCTCTCTAGCCATACCATGAGATCTAAATATTTTTGACAGTTCATAAATCTTTTTACTATTTGTGCAAATCATTCCTCCCTCTATAGTTGTCATATGGTGTGCATAATAAAAAGAAAAATTAGAAATTAGACCAAATGTCCCTAGTTTCTTATTATTGTGTGTTGCGCCGTGGCTTTCACAGACATCTTCGATCAGTGAAATTTTTTTCTTTTTAAGAAAATTCAGTAATCTATTTGTTAATCCATTGAAACCTTGTGCGTGTGTAATAAAAACTGCTAAAGTCCTCTTATTTATTTTTTTTAAAACTTGATCAGTCGACATAGATAAGTTCTCTAAATCAATATCAACAAAAACCGGCTTATACCCATTCATTATGACTGAGTTAATGTCAGATACCCATGTCAAAGATGGAACAATAATTTCGTTCTTATTTTTATTTTTATTAAGTGCTTTTAATATAGAAATCGAAATATAATTTGCAGATGAGCCTGAGTTAACAAAAGTTGAATATTTTACGTTTAGCCATTTAGACCATTTTTTTTCAAATTCCTCGACTTTTTTTGACTGTGTAAGTATTATATTTTTATTTTTCAATAATTTTTTGACCGCTACCATATCTCTATTGGTATAATTATTATTCATTAATTTGTGGTTAAAATTCATTTTATCTCTCTAAATTTTTAAATATAACTTTTGAGCCCTCATTTGTAAATTTGAAAGGTATATTTATTATTTTAGGATTATTCTTAAAAAACTTATGTCTATACTTCTGTTTCATATACATAAGTAAAAAACCACC
>MDTA01071966.1_pt1 | contig 13876 bp, 14 predicted proteins | sample 811151 | NCBI WGS metagenome assembly MDTA01 (sample SAMN05326648, study PRJNA326480) | marine metagenome | isolation source: seawater | place: Indian Ocean: South | collected 2010 | reverse complement strand
CTGATATACCATATATTTACTGATAGATTATCGAGTTGACTGTGTTTTTTTATGACACTATAATGCAATAGAATTAGGATGATTATTTACATAAAACATCAGGACGATATTTTAAATGAAATTATTAGATAAAATCAAACCAGCTAATTTATCTGACAGCTTCGCATTTGGAATGACTAAGTTTTTCAGATTCATAGCAGATACATTTTTTGCAAAAAGATATGGTCACAGAGCTGTAGTGCTAGAGACAGTTGCAGGGGTCCCTGGAATGGTTGCAGGTGTATGGATGCATTTGAAGAGTTTGCGCTCTATGAAAGTTGGTTATGGCGAACAAATAAGATCAATGCTTGCTGAAGCGGAAAATGAGAGAATGCATTTAATGTTTTTTATCGAAATCGCAAAACCTAATTTATTTGAGAGATTTATTGTTTTGATAGCACAAATAACATTTGGTTTTTTCTATTTATTTATGTATATATTTTTCACAAGGACCGCACATCGTATGATTGGCTATTTCGAAGATGAGGCAGTAAGAAGTTACACGGAATACCTTGAACTCGTAGAGTCTGGTAAAGTTAAAAATACTCCTGCACCACAATTAGCCAAGCAGTATTATAAGCTTGGGACAAACGCAAAGTTATCTGATTTAATAAAATGCGTGAGAGCAGACGAGCAACATCACAGTGAAACTAATCACAAATACGCAAATAACTTATAGTTCAATATCTTTGATAGCTTACCGTCGTGAGATAGTTAGTCTCGAAAATTGTCAAATTGTAGAGGAATAGCATATTTTTGATCTTTGATAGTTTGAATTACATCCTGTAAGTCATCTCGTTTTTTTCCAGTGACTCTTACGCTGTCTCCTTGTATTGAAGCTTGAACCTTGATCTTTGATTTTTTTATTAATGATGTAATGTTTTTTGCAAGATCTTTATCTATGCCAATTTGAAGCTTAATCTCTTGACTCGCATTATTATTAGCAACTTCAATATCTCTAGGATTACACACTCGAATATCAATATTTCTCTTACTCATTGATTCATGTAAAACAGGAGTCATTTGTTTAATATGAAAATCTTCCTTAGCTGTCAGCATAATAGAATTGTCATTTAATTTAAATTCAGCATGAGCATCTTTGAAATCAAATCTATTTTTCAACACTCTATTAGCTTGATCGACAGCATTTGTTAACTCATGTTTATCAATTTCGGATTTTATGTCAAAAGACGGCATAAGCAACTCCTCTATAAGCAATTCTTGTTAATTAGAGATTTTTCTTTTAAAAATATATTCTATAACTGATTGTCTAGAATCTCTTACAGAAACCAACTCCCAACCTACATTTCCTCTTGAATTTAACTCATCCACAGTCATTCCATTATCAGGATTCTTGATTATCTCAGTTATGTATTCCCATTTATCCATAACTAATTATAACAAGAAAATTAGTATATTTTGAGATATAAGTATCACCCAATTACTTTTATAATAAAACTGATCAAACCATAAAAATAAGCTTGATATAATATAAACTAACTAATGATAAACTAATTTAAACATGAGGGAATGCTCATAGAAATTACAATGGTTTAGAGAGCTACTAAGTTATGGAAAATAAAATAAAAACAATATCAGCAAGCTTGATTATCTTTATAATCATTGTACTTGCATTTTATCAAAATACAGATCTTGTACCTTTTTTAAATAATAACTTATTACTATTAAAATCCTTTGCCAGTGATTATCCATATGAATCTGGAATGTATTTTTTTTGTACCTCTTTAATCTTGCTATCATTATCATTACCGTTAGCACTCATATTAGGTATACTATCTGGTATTATCTTCGAACCTTCAAAAGCTATAATCCTTGTGTCTTTTTCTTCATCAATAGCAGCTACAATGGGAATGTTAATTTCAAGGTATTATTTTAGAGAATTTTTAAAAGAGAGGTACAAAAATCAGTATGAAATAATTAACAATGGCTTTATGTCAAATGGTGTATATTATTTATTTGCTTTGAGAATGACGCCAATATTTCCATATTTTCTGATCAATCTTTTAATCGGCTTAACAAGTATAAAAGTTGTTCCCTATTATCTAACTACTCAATTAGGAATGTTGCCAATGAGTATAATAATCATCTTTATTGGCAAAAGTTTGGATGAAATTATTTTATCAGATGCAAAAATTGATATAGAATTTTTAATTCTGTTGAGTCTCGTAGGGATTCTACCTTTATTCTTCAAGTTTTTATTTAAGAAACTTTTTGACAAAAAAGTATAAGTCATAGCACATATAGTAAACTTAATGTCTTGTGATGTAAGTTAATTTAGTTTTTTTCTGGAATATTTAATAGTTTTTTTATAGGTTGATAAAGAACGTTTGAGATAGCGTATATTAATATTGAGAAGGCTATGAATACATAAGGAGCCATAGGCATTAGTAGTCTATTGAATTCAAATGGTGATGCAAATACTATAAATACACCATAGTATAAAGGTAAAACTAATATCACAATTTCATTTTTAAAATTTCTCCTATAGGATTTTTTTAGAGAAAATTTAACCAACATTAGTAAACAAATTACATACCAGAAATTCATCAAAAATTGGAAAACTGACTGAAACTTATAAAGAAAGAAATCAGGAAAAATATCTCGAGTATAAACTTGACCAATATTTGCAATATTTGATGGTATCGGGACGTACCCACTCATACTAAATAATGTAATTATTGACTGAGTAATATATAAAGTTGGTATTGCTAATATTATTTCAGAAGTCTTATTTATATTTGGGTGAGGTAGATATTTATCTCTCTCGCTAAATTTCCATACAAAAGGTATTGAGGCTCTTTTATAAGACCAGTTATCAGATTTAGCTAACAGAAAATTGTGTGACATTTTTTTAATTTTTTCCGTCACACAATCTTTATCGAAAAAATTAGAGTCTTTGTTGCTTATCTTTGTATTTTTACAAGAGCCGAATGAATAGTCTTCTAAATTATCTTCTTCATTTAAATATATGCTAAATAACAAACCACTTAGGTATATAACTAGATTTTTATCATCTGTATTTGTAAATTCATTTTGAATATCTAGCAAACGACTTTCTAGGTCATTAGAAGATAATTCAATAGGAGCTCTTCTGACTGCATCTATCATATATTGTTGTACTTTTTTCAGATCACCTCTATATGGCGTCATAGCATTTTTGCTTAGAACATTCTCAACATCTGGTCGAATTAGATATCCTACGCCAATATTGTTTAGAATAACAAAAGCATCATATACTAAATTCCTAATAGTTGTATTAGGAGTTAAATTATTGAGTCTGCTAAATTTACTTGAATCAAATGGCTCTCTCTTATGAGGCAATATATTTAAATCATAAGACGATCTAATGTCATTTAACAGCGTCTTACCCTCTACAGAAAGTTCAGGAACATATGCATTCATAACATTCTGATTAAGATAACCATAATATTGCATTTTTAATATGAGATGATGATCTTTCACAATTGATGACACTCCATAATGACTCTTATTACTATGAGATATTATTGAACTAGAGATGAGAATTGTAATACTCAGAGTAATACTTGAGAGAAATTTTTTTTCATTTGATGTTGCTAGAATGAGTATAAAGATAGGTAAAAAATATACGATAGACTCCCTAGTAAAACAAAGGATGACAGCGAGTATGTTTATAAGTGATAAATTAGTAACTGTATAACTATCTCTGCATTTTAGGAGTAGATAAATAAACAAAGCAAAAAGGAAAGCAAAAAGTACATCGACTCTCAGTAACATGTCATTGGCGTGTAAAGGAATATAACTTAGAATCAAGATCATAGAGAGTAATACAACAGACAATGGTAAATTCATTCTTCGGACAAGTAAGTAAAATATACCAATTGTCATGCTACTTAAAATGCTATTAAAATAGGTGAGATATACACCTGGATTGTCACCAAATGAATTGAATAAAAAAGCAAGATACATATAAGTCTTATACTGATTAAATTCTCCCCTTTCAAATATACGATATAAATCATTCTTAATTGAGAGACTGTCGTTATTAAAATCAAATAACAACAATTTTAAGATTAATGACAAGCCTATGATATAAATAAAAAATCTATAATCTTCAATATGTCCTAACTGAATTCTATATTTTTCTATTATAAATCTCATCAAGATCATCAAAATTAAAAAGAGTACTAATATTTTTATTATTGTAGAAAATGGTAGTTGCAATAAAAATAAACTACCTCCTAAGATATTAGAATCTCTACTTATATAATTTATTTCATACATAAAGAAAATTATACTAGAGAGTAAAAATAATAGGATAAATGGAGGGATTAGCTTTTTTATCATAGATGAAGTTTTTTGAATATTGACTCAGGTATTAACTTAATAATTATCATAATATACTTCCAGTAAAATTTACTATATATTATATCCTTTCTTCCTTGTTGCCCTTTGAAAATATCTAATGCAACTTTATCTGGAGTAGTAGTTAAAAAACCAATCATTTTGATATTTTTTGTCATTTTAGTTTTTACGAACCCCGGGTGAACCGTGATAACGTTCACGCTATATGAATATAATTCTTGTCTAAGCCCGCTCAGATAAGTACTAAATCCTGACTTAGCGGATCCATATATATAATTATTTTTCCGGCCCCTCTCTCCTGCAACAGAACTAATACCAATAATAAAGCCCTGCTTAATTTTATTTTTTATAGAATTAATGAATGCCATGGGACCAGTATAATTTACATTTATCACCTCAGTAAACTTATCCAGATTACTACATGCTTCAGAATTCGGAGGATTGAAACCTGTTCCAACAATAATGCCTGTTGGAATATTTTTAAGCTTTGAAATAAAATCCTGGAAAGTATTTACATTGGTAATATCTAATTCTTTTAATTCAACAACTACACCGGAACGTCTCAAATCCTGTGCAAATCCCTCTAATTCTATTATTTTTCGACCTGATAATATAAGATCATATCCGTGTAACGCATATACTTTTGCTATTTCTTTTGCAATATCACCCTTAGCACCCAAAATTAAAACGGAAGGATTCATATCCCAATTCTCATTGATTGAGATGATTTCATTTTCTTATCTAAATCATATTTTTTTCTAATACTAATGAATTTTTCAGATTCAGGATACATTTTTTTAAAACTTGATTCATTGATTTGGGCATCTTTTGTTAGATATACTCTTCCTCCACTCTTCACAACCAAAGCGTCCAAATTTTTAATCATATCGAGTGTTTCATCATTTCTTTTAAAATCTAATGCTAATGAGTATCCTCTTATTGGAAATGAAATATAATTATCATTTTTTTCTCCATATAGTTTTAAGACGGCAAGGTATGGATAGATATTTTTCTTCTGTATCACGCTAAATATCTCCTTAATGCCCTCATAACTCTTATTTAAAGGTAAAATGAATTGGTATTGGATAAATCCGTTTTTTCCATAAATTTTGTTCCAATCATAGAACTTATCTAATGGATAAAAGAATTTAGTGAAATGAACTTTTGATTTAACTTTTTTCGAAGAAGTAAGAGTATAAAATAAAGAATTAAATATACGAATGAAATACTTGTTAAAGAAGAATGAAAATAACTTAAATGGTAAGAATTTTATTGATTGGTCCTTAAACTCAAGATTCCCATCAGTTGAAAAATTACCAATTTGTACTATTGATCGACCAAAATTTTTTCCTTTAGAAAAACCATCAAACCATGCCACAGAGTATGTCTCATTCACAAATTCCTCAAAAACATTAAATGTCTCAAGAAGACTATCTGTTTTTATTGTAGTTTGATTGATAGTTGTAGACATAATTTTTACTAGTCTTATATTAGCACTTACAATAACACCGGTTAGGCCCATCCCGCCACATGTTGCTTTGAAAAGCTCGTCCTCTTTTGTTAAATTTACAATCGATCCACTTGGCAGCATCAAATCTATATCTGAAATATATTCACTAAAACAGCCGTTAATGTGATGGTTCTTTCCATGAACATCACTAGCAATAGCACCACCTAGAGTTGAATATTTTGTTCCGGGTGTGACGCCTAAAAACCAACCATGCTGTATAACTATAGTTAGTATCTCACTCAATGTGATGCCAGCTTCTGCTTTTAGAAACCCATTAGATTTATCAAACAAGATAACATTATTATTGGTTTTACAATTAATAATATTATCTGAAAAAGCACTATCACCATAACTTCTATAGTTGCCCGATGGAATAAAAGATTTATTTGAGGTAATAATTGCCTTTAATTCTTGAATATCTTTCCAATTATACTGAGAGGCATCAATATCTGTAAATTTTCCCCAACTATTGAGTTTGATTTTATTCATTAAATACAAAACTTCTATCTAAAAAATATTTTAATGTATATCCGATACTTAGTCCAACCATTGCACCTATATATTCTGTGTATGAAATTTGTATATATTTAATAAACCAAAGCTCAGTGAACCAAAAAATTATAGTTGTTAAAATACTTGTGAATATGTATGGCACAAAGGTATTTTTGGAGCTATATTCTCTTACATTTAAATTGAAGATATAATATTTATCCAATAAGTATTTGACTAATAAACCTGCAATAGTCCCATTAGCGATAGCAATATAAATTTCATATTCATAATCAAGTAAGGAGAAAGTGAAAAACTGTGAAATTAGATTTACCAGAGTTGATATTATAGCAAATAAAAAATATTTAGTTGCAATCATGATTTAAATTACCGATAGAATATAAAAACTGAACACCCAAAGTATAAAAGTTATTTTCAGTAAATAATCGCTGAAAAATATTGCGATTGGATCATAGTTAATAGGATTTTTAGATAAAAGGTATAAATATCTTACAACCCCAAAAACTACAAAAATACTATTTACAGGCAAATACAGTATATTATGTTTGATAATTATTTCGCTAAACAACGTAAATAAAATATATACTCCAATAAGTGATACTGTAAGTATTAATATTATTACTTTAATATTTTTATGAGTATAGAGTTTACTTGTATTTGTTGAGTCAGCAGATATGGTACTCTCGGAGTCCATTCTTTTGGAAACTGCTAGTAAACTAGCGAGTAGGAATGTAATAAGTATGATCCAAGGTGACAAGGATATATCTGTTACTACTGCACCAGCAAATAGTCTTAAGATAAAACCAAACGCTATGATGATTACATCTACTAAGAAATATTTTTTTAATATTAATGAATAAAGAATATTGAGAGTTAAGTAAATTAAAATAATAAGGAATAATTTTCCATTAAACAGAAATGAGATAAATGTTGAAAATATAAGTAAAATAATCAAAAGGTATTTTGCTTCTTTTACACTTACTCTACCTGAAGCAATAGGGCGATTCATTTTAAAACGATGTAACTTGTCTTTTTCAAGATCTACTATGTCATTGAAAATATAGATTGTTGATGACGCCAAATAAAATAAGACGAATGCTACTAATGTCACTAGATATGAATCTAAATTTATTTCAAAAGTGAAAAAAAGAGGAGCAAATACAATTAAGCTTTTGATTGCGTGTAATGGTCTTATTAATTCTATAAAGTATCTAAGTTTTTCAAACATATTTATTTGTATTGACAGGCTATTACTCTGTATCGCTCCTTTTATTCTTCTATTATTTTCTATCCTAATAAATATGATTTCTGATATTCTTTATCATCCAATAAAAAATTACATGAGAGATGATCAAGTAGGTAAATTTTTAAATTATCTAGAAATTTCTTTAGAAAGTCTGCTGCTCCTGTAGAAAAGTTGGTGCAATTTCTTTTATAAGATCGCAGAACTCTTTTGTTAATATCATTATTTCGTTCCTGGTATTAAATTCAAAATGTCGTTAATTGATATACACTTCTTAGAAGCTTCATGCGCTCTTTCTTTTTTTAAAATCAATTCAGCTGTCTCAAGCATGGCAGGATATGCGCTCCGCAACATTTGATTTGCATAGCAGACAATATTCACCCCTCTTTTTTCCCACTCACTTTCTTTGACTTCTGTATAACTGGATGGCACGATCATCAAAGGTTTATCCTTTTTAAACTTCTCAAATTTTTTACAAAACTCAAAAATTTCATCTGGTGTATTCTTCTTACTATGAATCATTATGCCATCTGCCCCTGCCTCTATGTATGATTCTGCTCGAGTTAGCGCATCTTTTATACCTTTGTTAAGAATAAGACTCTCAATCCTAGCAATTATCATAAATTCAGTTGTTACCTGATTTGATTTTCCTACAGATATCTTCTCTTGAAAGTCAGAGATCTCTGATTGCTGTTGAGGAATATTATCGTTAAGCAATGAATTTTTTTTAAGACCAATTTTATCTTCAATCACTACAGCTGAGACTCCTAATCTTTCTAATGATTTAATCGAAAGACTAAAATGTTCAACTTTCCCACCTGTGTCTGCATCAAATATCATTGGTTTCGTGGTTACATCAAATATTTCATTAACAGAATTTATTCTAGATGTCATATCAACAACTTCTATATCTGGCTTACCTTTTGCAGTTGAATCAGTAAGACTACTAGACCACATTGCGTCAAATTCAGCAATTTTATCGTCTTTTACTACGCGTGCATTCTCTGTTATTAATCCTGATATCCCATTATGGACTTCATTAACCCTCATTAGATCTTTCGAATTTAAAATCCTTCTCAATGAATTTAAGCGCATGTTTGGTGTAGTGCCAATATCCTTAATGGCATTATTTAATTGAGTTGATGAAATATTTTGAGTATATGGAATTTCTATTAATTCCCCACCCCACTCTTTAATTATCTTAACAATTTTATCTCTTACTTTTCTTTGAACACCTTTTTTCCAATCATCACCGTGGACAACATAATGAGGTTTTATATTTCTTAAATTTTTCTCATAATCCAATGTGAATTGTGGTATGACTTTTGAGACTCCTTTTATGTTTTCAATAACAGATTTACGTTCTTCGTATGACATTATTGGAACTCTTTTATAGCTTGCAATTGCTTTGTCAGTTAAGAGTCCAATTATAACCTCTCCATATTTATTTGCTTCTTTAATAATATTTATATGACCTCTGTGTATAAGGTCCGCACTCATTGCGACGTAAGAAATTTTTTTCATGGAATAATAAATAGAGATAGTTAATTATTGTCTAAATATAATATATAATATCGACATGATAAAGAATTTAATACAAAAAAATCATTTATTTCCTATAACTCTGCTTATGTTTACAGCTACATATACAGGTGCAACAGATATAATAAACGCTGAGGATTTAATCGGATTGGTAATTTATTTTTTTATTATTACTAGTTTGCAATATATTTTAATACAAGCGATTTTAAAGAATTATTTTATTTTAAGAAATATTGCTTTTGCTTTTGTATTATTCGCTAATGCTCAAATGACAGTTCTAGATTTTATTCCAGAATTTTCAGCAATGAAATTTGTCGCTGAGATGAGTACAATTGCAACGATTATTATTTTATTTTATTTTTTGTCTGTAATTGTGAGTAAATCAAGTAAAGCGTTGATAATCTTACCATCAATATCAATTTTTAGTCTTACTGTATTGTTTATAACATTTATGTCTTATAGTTCTGTTACTTTAGGGTTTAAGACTCTTAGTGGTAGTGTCCGCACAGACGTTGGTGATCTAACGTTTAATCAGAAGTTTAATGATGAGGATTATGATATTTCTTTTACTGATAAACCCGATATTATTGTGTTATCGTTTGAAGCTTTAGTACCAGAGAGTAAGTGGAGAATGCAAACTAAGAGACCAAGACAAATACCAATACATATGTTAATAGAAAATAATATGAAATCATTTAAAAATCACTTCTCAGATGAACTTTCGACACTGTGGTCCATATCCAGTATGTTTTCATTAACTCCTGATTTATATCATCAGCTAGAGATGAATAAAAACACGTATCGTGAATTGGACGAAAGGTTTGGTGTAGTGAGTGGGAAAACTCCTACTCCGTTGAAGCACATTTTAAGAAATAATGGTTATGAGATTTCAACTTTTACTGAATTAGTTGGCATGTGGGGGAAAAATAAAGGTCCTCATGTGGATAATTATGGCATACCTCCTTTAGAGATAGTTCATAGTAGCACTGTTTGCAAAATGTTTGGTGTTAGGACTGGTGCATATTCTTTTTGGGGTTATTGTACGGTAAGAGATAAGCTTGCGACTACAATTACTAACATATTTGCTTCTGAAAGCAATAATGCTGATCCGAATTTAGTATGGACTACTGAATTTGGCACTGAGGATATGAACTACTATCTTTTCTATGGTATCGCACAAGCATTTAATCAGATGAAAGAATTAATTGATAGAAGCGATAAGACTAACAAACCTCAATTTTTATTTTCCCATATTAATTGGCCCGATGATGCTCCAAATTTATATACGCCAAACTGGAGAAATAAGTCAGATGGATCATTTTTATGGTTCGTTCTATCTTATGAAAGGAAAGCCAGAATAAGCGCGTTTTTATTAGATCAAATCATAAATTTATTCAAAGATAGAAAAAGAGACACAATAATATATATCTTTGGAGACCATGGGATGTCTCTCGCAAAAAATCTAAAGTGGGATCAAGATACATTCGAGGATCAGCATTTTTCATGGACTGTAGATGGGAATTTTATTTTGGGTGAAGAGCTTTTTGATCTTACAAAATTGGTTGAAGATAATCCTAAAGAAAGTGCTAGAATTTTTGATGAATCCACTCTTGATAAATCAATAACATACACCAGAGACGCAGAACCCTATCGCACCGTAGATATGTATGGCTCATATGGCGGACTTTACTCGGATCATAGATGTGCTCAATTTGCCCTAGATAGCAATATTGAAAGAGGCTATCAAACTCCTCAGCTAGTTATGCATAGCTTGATTTCTTGTTTAGCAGACGATAAATCAAAAGCATCTAATTTATATATAAATAATTTTAAGAGAGAATATACAATAAAAAGTCAAAACTGGCATTCAGATGATGCTATAATCACACACGAAGACTATGTAACATTTGATAGACGGAAATATTCGGAGTTTTTGTATGAATAAAGTGTGTAAAAGAGATTTTATAAGTTCGATATTCTTTCTTTTTTTTCTATTTCCACTAGATGCAATGGCTTACATTAATCCAAGTATTTTAGGATTAGTTGGAATGTTATTAGCAGGATTCTTAACGGTGATTGGCTTCTATTTCTTTAAAATAGTAGATTTCTTTCAATCTATTATGTCAAAAATAAAATCTGTCGTTACAAGAAGTAAGTAACACCCAGCAATAACTTTAGCAACATCTGTAAATGAATTATTTTAAAAATTATTCTAAATACTTATTAGATTGGATAAAACTCTATCGATATATCGCCACAGTTAAAGAAAAAAAGACAATTACATTTTATTCAGAAGGAAGGCAATATTGGTTATGCTATAAAGGTATAATTGACGAAATACTTAAACTTGGACACACGATTTATTATGTATCTTCAGACAATTCAGATCCTGGCTTAAATTATTCAAGTAAAATAATATCTCTGTCTATCGATGAGCGTTATCAGAGGTTTATATTTTTCAGAACACTTGAGACAACAATATTTATAACGACTACACCTGACCTAGGAAACTATAAAGATTATCCAAAATCAAAAAAAACTGATTACTTTATTTATTGCCAGCATGCTCTTATGAGTACGCATTATGCATATAATGATAAAGCTTTTGATAATTTTGATGTTATTTTTTGTAGTGGGGAGTATATGATTAAAGAGATCAGAAAAAAAGAATCTGTGATTGGGCTTAAACAAAAAAAACTTGTTAAGCATGGGTATTCTAAATTAGATTTTATGATAAAAGAATTTAAAAATCTTGATGATGCAGATAAAAATCAACATATTATATTTGCACCAGGATGGAATGGATTACATTCATTAATAGAAAATGGAAGTGCGGAAGAATATATTGAAAAAATTCTGATTCAAGGACATAAACTTTTCTTCAAACCACATCCAGAATCACTAAAGAGATCAAATAAAGAAATTGATAAAATAATAGATAAATTTAAACATAATGATAATTTCGTTTTTTATAAAGATACATTATCTATTGATATTGTATTGAGGTCATCTTTTCTTATAACAGACTGGTCTGGTATTTCTATTGAATATGCATTTGCTACTGGTAATATAGTTTTCTATATTGATACTCCTCAAAAATGTGTCAATATGAATTCCAATGAATTAAATTTAGAAGCATTCGAGTCACAAATTAGAAATAAAATTGGATACATTTGGGACGGCAAAAGTATACTATCAAGTGATTTTGAAAAAATTAATTCAACTAGCCTTATGAAGGAAAATATTTATAATATATTAAATTCAGATAAAGTGGCAGCTGAATTTATCAATAATTTATTGATAGAAAAAGAGTAAAGCATCTGTGGTATTTAAATAGATATAGATTCTATTTGAAATTTTTTCTTGGTTTCCTTACTTTTCTGATTAAATCCAGGACAAAATCCGGTAATTTTTTTCTGATATGACTTGAAAGAGTATACTTAAATCTATTTTTCTCAGCTATTTCTAAATCTTCCTTGACTCTATAAAAATTATTTTCAACATCTGTTTTTACGTTACCCGTGAATCTGAAAATACCTTTAATTTCTGAGTCCAAATATACTTTTTCGAAACCATGTCTACTCATAATATCTTCTATGACATAAGACGCAAAGTAATGCACATGAGGAAAATAAATATCACCTAACAAATCAGCATCCCGTCTACCTGTTTTCAAACTATCAATTCCTGGGAATTCAATATATGTAAGAGTTTGATTAGGCTTTTGAATTTTTATTAAATTTTGAATTTCATTTTCAAAATCAGTCCAATGCTCTACAACATGAGAGAGTATTATAACGTCAGGTTTAAATGTTATGCTCTCTAATCCTCCAAAAACTGTCTCAATATTTTTTTTTCTTGCATAATCCAAATAAGGTTTAAAATAATCTGCCAAAACCACATGGCAATGTGGAAGAAAGTTATTTAACACACCCCCAATCCTTCCTCCAATATCGACAACAACTGGCTTCTCTCTAGAAAAACTCATAAAATTTTTTATTAATTTTGATTTTTCGATACCGGATACTCTCAAATGTTCAAAGACCTCATCAGGATCTTCAGTTTGCCCTTCATCTAGATTATTTTCAATTCTCCAATAATGGTTAGTATAAAAATCTGCAGCATCTTCATCTGAGAAATATTCTTTAGCTCTTATTAAACCACAACCTCTACAGATCACAGTGGGGAATTCAACACCTGCTCTATCATTCTGGGATATAACAAGATCATCCTGAGCTCCACAAATGCATTTTGTGAGTTTAAAGGTATATTTTTTTCTTGCATGGTTAGTAAAAAAGTCGAAGTATTTTTTATCTCTAGATGGGAAATCATAGAAAAAATTTTTTCGAGGCCATCCTATCTTATTAAATCGAGAGTGTTTGATTAAAAATTTCATGGTTATATATAATTAATACTATATTTTTCTGTTATTTAGATATGATTATATAACTATATGCAGAGATTATGAATCTCCATACTCAACATGCACCCAACAGATTCTCTAGTTGATAAGAAAGCGTTGATTTTATTGGTGTTCGGAATGACTTTAAGGGTCATTATGGGTCAGGGTGGACTCGAACCACCGACCTCACCCTTATCAGGGGTGCGCTCTAACCAACTGAGCTACAGACCCATTAGGTGTTCTATAAAAATTAAGAATAATTTGT
>MDTA01078586.1_pt1 | contig 13880 bp, 16 predicted proteins | sample 811151 | NCBI WGS metagenome assembly MDTA01 (sample SAMN05326648, study PRJNA326480) | marine metagenome | isolation source: seawater | place: Indian Ocean: South | collected 2010 | reverse complement strand
TCAAAAAAACTCTTAAGCACTAATAATGAAAACTGGAATACAATTCCAAGAACTTATTCAGAGATAGATACTTTAAGATCAAAATTCGAAAAAGAAAACCAACCAGAAAAACTTAAAATACTAGACGATATTAACGCATACGTTGAAGATTTAGAAAAATATTATTCATCTGCATAGTTGACAAAAAACAAAAAATACTTATTTAAAGGTCATGGCATTTAAAAATTCTACAGATGAAAAATTCAGTGAACAAATTGGTGGAAGCAAACTTTCATTAATCCAATTCTCAGCGTCATGGTGCGGACCATGTCAGCAACTTAAACCGATAGTAGAGAAAATATCAAATGACATGCCAGATAAAATAGATTGTTATTATCATGACATTGAAAGTCAGCCTAACGAGCCAACTAAATATTCAGTAAGGGGTGTACCAACAATTCTTTTATTTAAAGAAGGAAAACTTCTAGGCACAAAAGTTGGCGCATCAAGCGAAAAAGATATGCTTGAATTTATTAAACCACATATTTAATTTTTATTTAGAATATTCCCACAGTTGTAAAGACTCCCAAAACAAACAATTAGTTTTTTATCTTTACTACTTATTTTATTAAGGGCATCGGTAAAACTATTACTTTTTTCTACTTTAAATTTATTTTTAACTGCTATTTTATAAAGTTCATTAGCAGAAACTGAATTTGTATCATCTTCGATTGGCATTGTAACAATCTTTTTAAATATTCCCTTAAGCTGTTTAATAAATAAATTTGGTTCTTTGTTTTTGGTCATAGCCCAAATTCCATATTTAGGTATTTTTATATTTTTCAAATAAGCTGCTAAGTTTTTCGCATCAGCAGTAGCATGCGCACCATCAATCATGAGGTTTTCATTTTTATGTAGCCTATTTCTAATTTTACCTCTATTTAGGTATTGAAACCGTCCATCAAAAGTGAGCAATGGCAAAGTTTTTTGAATAGTTTTTTTATTTATATTAAGATCAAGAGCCACCTTGATGGCTAAGCAGACATTTTCAAACATTCCTTTTGAATAAACATTTTTGGTATTAAGTTTTATCTTAAATTTTCTATCTTGATAGTAATACTGATCGCCTTTTTTAATTAGTTTCCAATCGTTTGGATAGATAATTTTGCTTGTGTTTTTTTTTAAGCGCATCTTAATTTTTCTTAAAACATTTGGTGACTGTTTTCCTATATAAATGTTTGTAAAATTACTTAAAAATCCCACATCTTCGTTAATAACCTCATCCAATGTTTTTTTCTTTAAAAAATTTAAATGTTGTTTGTTAATATTTGTACAAATCTGGACTCTCGGAAAGTCGTTTATATTATTTGAATCTAATCTCCAGAGAGCTCCTGTTTCTTGTATATTGTAATCAGCGTTTACTTTTGATGCATTTATTATATAAACCAATGTAAGACACTCAAAAACTGTGAGAGGAATTTGTAATTTTTCTATTTGTTTTATAGTTTTTTGTATTTCTTTATAACTTAAGTATTTATCACCCATGTAAAATCTTTCCCTTATATCTCGTATAGAAGGAGAAACATGAGTTGTTACTTTTTGTTTACTAGCTTCGATAAATGATTTTAAAGAAAACAATGTTGTAAATTTTCCTGACTCACCAATCACTGAAATAATGTTTGTAAGTTTTCTTTCTGGATTTTCTAGCAAATTTAAAGCTAATTTAATTCTCTTAAGGCCAAAATTTACAGATTTGTTAAAAAGTTTGTGATTAGCTAGCTGTTTGTAAAGATTGATCGATTTTGACATTAGACTCTTGTTTAGCCTGAGCCTCTGCTTTTTTCAATAGTACACTTAATAAAGTTCCAATAGTAGAATTTAGATACTGTCTTTCGACAATTAAATCTAATCCACCATGCTCTTTCACATATTCTGCGGTCTGAAAATCATCTGGTAATGTTTCCCGCACAGTGTCTTGTATTACTCTACGCCCTGCGAAACCAATTACACTTTTTGGTTCACTTATTAAAACATCTCCTAACATTGCCCAAGAAGCAGTTACACCTCCAGTTGTTGGGTTAGTCAAAACAACAATAAAAGGAATCTTTTTTTTCTTCAGTTCATTTACTGCTAATGCTGTCCTTGACATTTGCATTAACGCTATTGAACTTTCATGCATACGTTGTCCACCGGAACAGCTAAAAAAAATATATGGTGTATTATTTTCTATGGCATTTTGAGCACCAGCTATGAATGCTTCACCAGAAGCTGCACCGAAAGATCCACCTATAAATCTAAAATCTTGAGCTCCAACAACAACGTTTATATTTTGTATTTTTCCTTTTGCAATCAAAACGGCGTCATCTTGACCAGTTAATTTTCTAGCTGCACTTAAACGATCAGTATATTTTTTCTTATCTTCAAAATTTAATGGATCGTCTTTAGGCAAAGGAGTTTCAATAACTTCAAATTCTTTTTTATCAAAAAATGTTTTAAATCTTTCTAAACAGGTTAATTTATGATGCTCTCCACATTTGGGACAAACTTTTAGATTGGAATCCATATCCTCTTTGTAAATTAAATTTTTACAACTACATGTAGTCCAAAGGTTATCATCTGTTTTTGACGATTTTTTTTCAAAAAGCGATTTAATTTTAGGCTTGATAAATTTAGTTATCCAATTCATAAAATTTTGTTTTTCAGATTATACACAACCTTACTCAGTTTTTCGGCAGGATTATGTCCCATTTTGAGCGAATTACTTATGGTTTTACATAAAAAAGAGCCACAAACTAAGCCTTGTGCTGATTTAAGAGCAACAATTGTTTTATCTGTGATACCAAATCCGATTACCACATTTTTTTTTGGATTGATTCTTCTGATTTTATTATAATTTTGTAGAATTTTTTTTGCTGACACTTTCAACTTTCCGCCAGTAGTTGATAACATCGATATGTAATAAACCATGTCGTGAGAAATACGTATAATTTTCCTCATTCTATCTTTAGATGTTGTTGGAGAAATTAATTGTATGAAATTTATTGATTTTTTTCTACATTTTTCTGCAAAATTTTTATTTTCTGGAAAAGGATAATCAACAACAATACAACCATCAACACCAGACTTTTTGCAATTAATCAAGAATTTCTTTTCACCAATTTGATAAATAAGATTATAATAACCCATAAGGATTACAGGTTTATTTGGGTTATTTTTTTTGAATTTTTTTACGATTTGAAAAACATTGTTAAGTTTTATTCCATTTTTTAATGCACGATGAGTACTGCTTTGTATCTGCCCGCCATCTGCAATTGGTGTATTATGAGGAAATCCAAGTTCAAGTATGTCAGCGTATCTTGAGATCGCATTCATTATCTTAATAGAATTTTGAATATTATTATCACCCGCTACTGTATAAGTTATTAATGCAGGTCTTTTCTCTCTTTTACACTTTTGAAAAGCCAAAGCAATCTTTGATTTCATCTAGTATATCTACCCAATTTTTTTTTTATAATATCTTTATCCTTAAGACTATCCCCACAAGAATTTACAATAATAATATCTGAAGATTTTAAATTTGGAGCTATTTTAATTGCTTCAGCGAATGCATGAGAAGGCTCAAGGGAAGGAGAAATATTTTCTAATCTAGAAACCATTTGATAAGCTTTCAGAGCATCCTCGTCGCTAGCGGTTGTATACTTTGCTCTTTTTGCATCTTTAAGAAAACAATGTAACGGTGATATGCCAGGATAATCCAAACCAGCTGAAATAGACTCCGTAGTACCAATTTGACCTTCTTTATCTTGTATCACATACTGAGCAGCTCCATGAAGAATTCCAATTTTAGAATCATTTGTTAATGGAGCAGCATGTAATTTACTTTTTTTCGGTCCTCCAGCTTCAATACCAATTAATTCAGCATCTGTATCCATAAACTCATTCCAAAAGCCCATAGCTGAGCTTCCACCACCAACACAATTTAATAATTTCATTTTTTTTGGAATTTTTCCAAATTCATCTTTAACTTGTTTGATAAGTTCTCTTGAAATTTGAGCTGTGCTCCATGCACATATCTTTACAAAAATATTAGGACCTACTGTAGAACCTACACATAAGTTTGTAGTATCATTGTTAGCAACCCAATAACGCATACATTCACTAACGGCATCTACTAACGTTTGACTTCCAGAGGTAACAGGAACAATTGTAGCTCCATTTTTTTTAATAGCCTCTACATTAGGCCGTTGTCTTTTAATATCTTTAGCCCCCATAAAAATTTTACACTTAAGTCCAAATTTTTTTGCAGCCATCGAGAGCATCTTTCCTGCATATCCAGCTCCAGTATCACCGATAATAAATTTTTTGCCAGCTCTTTTAGCAATTAAACAATGAACAGTAGCATTGTAAATTTTGTGAGCGCCTCCATTGGCCTCAGACACCACTTTTGCGTAAATTTGAGCACCACCGAGATGCTCAGTTAAGTTTTCGAGTTTAATAAAGGGAGTTGGAGCCCCAACATAGTTTTTAAAATAATAATCTCTTTCCCTTAAAAATTTTTTATCTACTCTTAACTTCGAAAAAAGTTTAGTTAAATCATCGATTGGTTTTTTTAAAGTCTCTGGTATAAAATTTCCACCAAACTTTCCACCATACATAAAGTTTTTATCATGCTGGTCTATAAGAGGTACACCTTTTCTAATTTTTAAGCTCATTTACCTTTTTTATAAATTTTTTAATTTTATGATGATCTTTGTATCCTATTTGTTTATCTAATTCCAAATTACTCGATAAATCACAAAAGTTTACTCCTAATTTAGCAATATTTTCAATATTATTTTCAGATATTGATCCTGCTAGGGCGTATTTATTACCTTTCGGAAGCTTTGAGATTAAATTTTCCGGAAACTTAAAAGATTTTTCCATACCTGGCGTATCAAACAGAACTATATCTGCATCAAAATAATTTTTGTAATTATCAATATCTGACTCTTCTTTAATTTTAAGGGCTTTTATTGTTTTAATTCCCATGGATTTTATTTCTTTTAGTCTCTCATTAGACTCAGATCCATGAAGTTGAATATAATCAAAGTTTCTTAACACAACTTTTTTTAAAAAATCATTGCTAGGATTTACAGTCACCGCCACAAACGAAGAGGTTTGTTTATTATATTTTTTTAATTCTTTAACTTCTTCTGGATTTAAATTTCTAGGGGATTTTTTATAAAAAACAAAACCCAAAAAATCTACTCCAAGATCTAAACAAAGTTGAACATCTCTGACTGGGTTTAAGCCACAAATTTTAACTTTCATATTATTTGATATCTTTTAAAATTTTTTGGATATTATTTTTTATATTTCCTTGAGTTATACTTCGTCCCATTACTAAGGCTGTAGCCCCATTTTGAAATGCAATTCTAGGAGACATGACTCTCTTTTGATCACCTCTTTTGTCACCTGGAAGTCTAATACCTGGAGTAATTATCTCTTTTTTAAATACTTTTTTCACTAATTTGATTTCATGAGGACTACAAACAATTGCGTCTAAATTTGCTTTAGTTGCTAATCTTGCTTGATGAGTAACCAATTTTTTCACATTTTTTGAAAAACCAATTTCTTTTAAAGATTTATTATCTAAAGAAGTAAGTACAGTTACTCCAATTAATTTTGTAGACCCCGAAACTTTTTTAGCAGCTTTTACAGCTTTTAGGCCTGAGCTTAAGTGAATAGTAATGTAATTTAATTTTAAATCTTTTACAGCTTTTATTGCCGACGCACAGGTATTTGGTATATCTGCTAACTTAAAGTCACCAAATGTGATTTTATTTCTAAGATTTGCAACAAATTGTCTTCCATTTTTAGAATTTAAAAATTCAAGTCCAAATTTATAACCAAATTTTATTTTAGATGTTTTGGTCTCTTTTATTATTCTCTTAACTTTTTTAAGACTAGTAGTGTCGCATGCAATAAAAATTTTAGGTTTCATTCGTTAATTATGTTTTTAAGTTTTTTACTGGCTCTAAATCTTATCTTATTTTTTTCAGGGACATAAATTAATTCATTTGTTCTTGGGTTTCGAGCATTATATTTTTCTTTGATTTTTTTTATAAAAAAAGTGCCAAATCCTCTGATTTCAACATTTTGTCCATTTTTAAGAGCATACTCTATACTTTTACAGAAAATATCTATTACACTTTCCAATTCTAATTGATTTAACTTTGGATTTTTTTTCTTCAGGCTCTTAATAAGCTCTTGACGTGACAATTATTTTTCTTTTTTTCCTTTTTTTCCAATAGCCTTTTCAAAGATACCTTTAAGAGTAGCCCCAGACTTTGTTGCTCCCTCTCCAAACTTTGCTATGAGAGATTTTTCCTCATCTATTTGTGCAGCTTTGACGCTTAATTTTATTTTCCTTTGTTTTAGATCAAGTTCAGTTATTTTCGCATCTAAAACGTTACCTGGAGAGAAAACTTCTGGCCTTGCATCGGCAGAATCTTTTGCTAAATCAGCTTTTCTGATAGTTACTATTAATTTTTTATCTTTATCTATAGATACTTTAACTCCAGTTTTTAAAACTTCATGTATCCTTGTTGTAATTATGTCTCCAACTCTTTTTTTATTTTCTGTAAACCAATTCAATGGATCTTTATCTAGAGCTCTTTTTGAAAATCTTATTTTTTCATCCTTTATCTCTAGAATCTTTACATTTATGACATCATTCTTTTTAAATTTTTTTAAATCTTCGATATTTTCATCGTAGGATATTTCTTTATAATGAAGCATTCCAGACAGCTTGAAGTCTAGTAATTCACCAAATATTGCTTTTTCAGTAATATTTAAGACTTTAATTTTAACCTCTTCACCAATTTTACTCTTTAATTTATCCCAAGGATTTTCCTGATTTGCTTTATAAGAAAGTGATATTCTTTTTGTCTCTTTATCAATGTTTACAATTTTAAATTTAATACTTTGAGATACAGAAAGTACTTTGCTTGGTTTTATGTTACGATTAGTCCAATCTAATTCAGAATTATGTATTAGTCCCTCAATACCTTCCTCTATTTTTACGAAGCATCCATAGTCCATGATTTTTGTTACAATACCCTCATAGAATTCACCAACTTTATATTTTTTATCGATATTTTCATATGGATCTTCCGTTAAAGCTTTCACGGATGCAGATACACGATTTGTTTTTTCGTCTATTTTAATTATTTTTACTTTTAATTTTTGACCTATTGTTACAAGATCTGAAGGTTTTTTTACTCTTCCATGACTTAAATCTGATACATGTAAAAGGGCGTCAACACCATTAATGTCTAAAAATATTCCCCAATCTGTTGTAGCTTTTACTATTGCGTCCTCAATTATGTCCCCTTCTTTAATATTTTTTAAAGCCTCAGTTAGTTCAGCATTTTTACTTTTTTCAAGAACTGCTCTTCTTGATACACAAACATTACCTCTACTTTTATCTATTCTTGTAGCGATTACTTTTACTGGTGTATTCATTAAATGATCAATTTTTTTCAATGGTCTAACATCAATTTGAGATGATGGCATGAAACATGGCAATCCCTCTACAGTCGCAATAAATCCGCCTTTAACTTTACCAGTGATATAACCGGTCATTTCTTCTTGAGTCTCAAAAACTTTTTCCATTTTCTTACAAGCTTTCATTTTTCTTGCTTTATCTCGCGATATAATTATTTCACCTTTAAAACTTTCGATTCTCTCAAGATATACATCAATTTGTGAACCTACTTTTAATTTTGCTAATTCATCATCATTTTTAAATTCTTCAATTGGAATCATCCCTTCCATTTTGGCCTTACAATCGACCACAATAAAGTTTTTGGTAATCTCTGTTACAGTAGCTTTGATTATTTCGTTTTCTTTTAACTTTCTGTCTTTGAAATCTTTATCAAGAAGATTTTTAAATTCTTTATAAACTGAGCTGTTTTCTTTTATTTCTTGTTCAATTGCCATACTTTAATTTTAAAACTTGATCCACATGCTTCGACATTTTAGCCAGCATCGCATATTTATTCAACTTTCCGGTGTCGATTACTATCGAATCTCTATGTTTAAGTAAAGGGGAGTTTTTTCTTTTCGTATCTAAAATATTTCTTATTTTAAGGGCTTTTTTAACGTCTTTAAGTTTAATCCTCTTATTTGTTTTTTTTAACTCTTTATATCTTCTTAATGCCGTTATGTTTAAATTACATTTGAAAAAAAATTTTAAGTCAGAATTTGGAAGAATTTTTGTAGAAATATCTCTACCCTCAATACAACAGTTTTTATTTCTTTTTGCGAAATTTATTTGAAATCTTTTTAAAATTTTTCGTATATCTGAAACTTTTGCTATTATCGCACTATGTTCAGAAATTTCTGGAGTATGTAACTTTTTTTCACTTAAAGTTTTATAACTAAGGTTTTTAAATTTTTTTCTTAAAAAAGAAATTTTATTTTTTGGTTTATTTTTTATTATAAGAAAACTAGCATATCTATAAAGTAAACCTGAGGAAAGAAATCTTAACTTATATTTTTTAGCTATAAGCTTTGCACCAGTAGATTTTCCGGTTGCTGCACCCCCGTCGCATGAAACTTGCAGTCCTTTAATTTTTAATTTCAAAATTAGCTCCTAATAACTGCATTGTTTTTAGAAATGATGGAGAAGAGGTGAAAACAGTTTCAAAATTTTTTATTTTTGCTTTCGCGCCGGTTAATACTGCCAGGACGAAAGAAGACATACATATACGATGATCGCCTAGGTTAGGAACTTGAATTATTTTATTTTTTCCTTTTATCAAACCTTTACCAAAGATTTTAAGTTGATTTTTAGAAGATTTACTTTTCACTCCAATTTGTTTTAAAACTTTTTGCATCTCCTTAATTCTATTACTTTCTTTATTCGCTAAATCCTCAATTCCCTTAAATATTGAAACACCATTTGTTAAAGCGGCAATAACAAAAAGAATAGGGTATTCATCAGTAGAATTAACATAGTATTTTTTAGAAGCATTTACAGATTTTAGTTTTGAGCTTTTTACTGATATATCACCAACAATTTCATTATTTATTTTTTTTTTATTGATGAAATTTATCTTCCCCCCTCTTTTTTTTAATAATTTATAAAAACCAATTCTTGTTTCATTCAAACATACATTTTTTATTAATAATGAGGAATTTTTATTTAGTAATGTTAATGCTGTAAAAAAAGCTGCAGAAGAAGGATCGCCAGGCACAAACATTTTTATTGGATTTAAGTATTGTTTTCCAACTATTTTTATGATTTTTAATCCGCGATGTTTTTTAATATTTATCAAATGATTATTTTTTGAAAGCATTCTCTCAGTATGATCACGGCTTTTTTGTTTTTCTAATATTTCTGTAACTCCGAAAGAATTAAGTCCAGCTAGAATAGCGGCACTTTTTAGTTGAGCTGAAATTCCCGATTCATAATTAATACCTAAAGGCATTTCAGAAGATATGATTTTAAGAGGTAAATTGTATTTTTTTTCGGGCAAAAAAGTTGCACCAAATTTTGACATTATCTCTATTAATTTTTTCATACTTCGTTTATTTAATGATTTGTCCCCAGTAATTTTGAGTTCGATGTCAGGGCAAGTTGAAAGTAAACCAATTAATAGCCTAGCTAGTGTTCCTGAATTACCAAAATTTAATACGGTATTTTTTCTAGCAAAAAGGCTTCCTAGGCCTTTACCATAAATTAAATAACTTTTTGATTTTTTTTTAATTATTTTTACGCCTAATTTTCTGAGACAATTTATAGAAGACAGCACATCCTCTGACTCCAAAACATTTTCAACTGATGAGATGTTATTACTAATTGATCCGAGTAAAAAAGTTCTTATAGAAATAGATTTGTCAGAGTCAATTTTAATTATTTTTTTAAAAGATGAAATTTGTTTATTTACAGTTAAGTTGAAACTTTTTGGAGGCATTTTTTGTTAAGAAAATTGCGATCCAAAATAATGTTCAATTGCTTTAGAAGATTTAAGCAATTCTCTCGAAGTTCCTTCAGCTATAACAGTATTTTCACCTAAAACGTAACTTCTGTCAGTTATGTCAAACAAATTTTTTACATTATGATCTGTCACTAGTATTGCAGTTCCAATTGATTGTATTTTTAAAATATATTTTTGAATATCTTGTATCACTAAAGGATCAAGAGCTGCTAATGGCTCGTCAAGCAAAACTATTTTAGGCTTATTAATCATTACTCTTGCCATCATAAGTCTTCTTATCTCACCACCAGATAAAACTGATGCATTAAGCGTTCTTAGGTGTTGTAAGTTAAATTCATCGAGAAGCTTTTCTGTAATAGCTTTTTGGTTATCATTACCTTTTATAGAAATTTGAGCTATTCCCATCACATTATCATATACCGACATGTTAAACACACTTCTTTGCTGTGGCAGATAACCGAGTCCCTCTTTTGATCTTAAGTGAATAGGTATTTGCTCAATTGATTTACCGTTTAGATATATTTTACCGCCCTCAACACTTTGCTCTCCAATACACATAGAAAATAAAGTTGTCTTTCCACATCCATTAGGGCCTAAAACTCCAACACATTCCCCAGGAAATACTTTAAGAGATAGCTGTTTTAGGATTGGTCTTCCATCGAATGATTTACTGACATCTTTTACTTCAAAAATAGGTTTATCTTTTTTAAATTTGAGTATTCTAAAACCTTTTTTCATTTAAATTAATTTTCGCGTTAATTTTACCATTATTATATGACTGAATATTAAGTTTTTGTTTTTTTATGTCAAATAAAAGTTCATCTGCCGCCATAGTTCCTCTAAAATCTTTAATTTTAACATTATTGGAAATTTTCAAAAAACTTTCTGAATTAGAATAATTAGCCTTTTGAGCGTATAATTCACTTCCTTCATAGATTGCTTTAACATTTCCATCAAAACTCATATCCAGAGATTTATTATTGTAGATACCCTCGTTCGACCAAACATATAAAATTGTATCATCTTTAAAATAAAATGTAGCCTCAACAGATCTCATATTTACCATTTCTTGGTTAGATTTGTTGTTAAATGCCTCTTTAGATTTCAAAATATACCTGTTGCCAGCTAAATCTAATCCAGAATACTCAATATTGTAAAAAATATCACCATCTTGTGGTTGAGAAGATAGTTGCTCTTTAATCTTTTCTTGAGTTTCGATTGGAACAATTTCCCCAACTTTATCTTCTTCCTTCCCATAGTAAGTTATAAAAATTATAATTATTCCTAAAAAAAATAAAAAAAATTGAGTAATTCTTAATTTTTTTTTTCGTTCCATTATTTTATCCCACTTTTTAAAAGAAAATGAATGTGAATGATTCCTTTTAAAACTTTGTTTCTCTCTTTAAAATGTTTATCAGAAACTACCAAAAGACTTGTTATTTTTTTTTCATTCATAATCCCCAAGGCTTTTGATGCTGGCATATTTTCATTTACTACCAACGGAGCTGTCCTCATAAATCTCACTAGCTTCTCATTTTTGGAGTAATTTTTTAACTCTCTTCTTAAATCTCCATCGGTTACTAATCCTTCAATATATTTTTTTTTTAATATTACTATAATACCTAGTTTTTTTTGGTTCATTATCTTAAGTGCCTCTTTGAAATTTTTTTTATAATTTATAGTAGGCATTTTTTTTCCAGTAACCATAATATCTTTTGCAAGCAACAATGAACTACCAATATTTCCACCTGGATGAAATACTTTAAATTTTTCTTTTGAAAATTTTTTTTGATGCATTACCGTGGTAGCTAAGCAATCACCTAAAAGTAAAGTAATTGAAGTACTTGAAGTCGGTACAATCCCAGTTATATCAGCTTCTTTAACTTTGGGTAATACTAATTTAATATCACTAGCTTTAAGTAAAAGACTGTCAGTTTTTGAAGCTACTCCAATAATTTTTATTCTGTAACGGTTAGCGTATTTGAGCATATTATTTAATTCTGCGGTATTTCCAGAGTAAGAAAAAATAATAAGTAGGTCTTTTTTTTCAATTTGACCCAAATCGCCATGTAATGCTTGAACAGGATCACAAAAAAAGCTGGGTATACCTACACTTGAAAATGTTGCTGAAATTTTTCTAGCAATTAATCCAGATTTACCTATGCCAGCAAAGATTACTTTTCCTTTACAATTTACTATTAAATCTACAGCCTTAACAAAAGATTGATTAAAAATTTTTTTAATTTTTTTTAGCTCTTGGATTTGAATTTCAGCAGATCTTTTTGCAAGCCTTGTTATTTCTTTTTTATTCATCAGTGTTCAAAAATATCCTCTTTAAATCCTTTTTGATCCAATTCGACTCTTGTGTTTAAAAACGCAATACAGTTTTTGAATAATTCCATTCTTTTTTCTCGAATAAGCATTTTTTCTAATTCGTTTTTGATTTTATGAAGATATATTACATCATTAGCTGCATACTCTAATTGTTTTTCGGTGAGATCGTTAATATCCTTATTCCAGTCGCTACTGCCATGTCTTTTATCTAAAGATTTATTACAAAATTCTTGAACTAAATTTTTTAAACCATGTGCATCTGTATATGTTCGAACTATTTTTGATGCAATTTTCGTATCAAAAATATTTTTCATTTTACATTTAAGAAAAAATTCCAAAGAGTTTTTATCAAAACGTAAAAAATGTCCAATTTTTAAAATTTTCTCGTTTTCTAAAACAGAAACTAAATTTGGAGCGTTATAATTATTTTTATCTGGTTGAATTATGAAGACATTTCCTTTTTCATCACAAATTTGAATCAAGCTTAATTTATCTCTCTCTGGTATTTGAAGTCCTGTAGCCTCGGTATCTATTGCAATGCTGTTTTTAAACGAATTTGCTAATTCTGAACTTATGTCCTCTTTTATCTTAGTAATTTTCATATATAAGTTTAAATACCATGAAAAATCAAATTTGCACAATCCTTGGTGGTGGTGGTTTTATAGGGAGATATCTTGTTCGAAATTTGTCCAAGAAAAATTTTAGATGTATTATAACAACTAGAAAAGCCTTTCAAAAAGGTTATTTAAAGACCCAATCTACACCGGGAGCTGTGGAGCTATTAGATTGGAACCCAAACAACTTCTCAGAGCTAAAAGAAGCGATCAATAACTCAGATATAGTTATTAACCTTATTGGAATACTTTTTGAAACTAGAAAACAAAAATTCTACAATATACATACTAACATTCCTGAAGCGGTAGCTAAGATCTGCGCTCAGTCAAAAGTAAAAAAATTTATTCATGTTTCAGCTATAGGTGCGAACGAAAACTCTAAATCTCTTTATCAAAAATCAAAATTTCAAGGTGAACAAAAAGCAATTGAAAATTTTAAAAAAACAGTAATCATAAGACCGAGCGTAGTATGTGGCCCTGAAGATAATTTTACTAATCTTTTTTCAAAATTAAGTATACTACCCGTTATTCCAGTCGTAGGCAAAAATTATAAGTTTCAACCGGTCTTAGTTTCAGATGTTGCAAGCTCCATTGTAAAAGCTATTGAAACTCAAAATAACGAAAGTAAAATTTACGAAATAGGAGGACCAAAAATAATTAGTTTTGGAAATATGGTTAAATCAATTTTATCAGCTATTAACAAAAAAAGATTTGTTGTTGAAATGCCAATGGCTATTGCAAAAATTCAAAGTAGTATAACGGATTTACTTCCATTTCCTCCGATTTTGACCAGAGACCAATGTGAAATTTTGTCTGAGGCAGATAATGTTGTTTCTAATAATCATCTAACATTAAAGGATCTTGATATAAATCCAACAGATGTTGAAGATGAGATGAAAAAATGGCTATGGAGATATAAAGACGGCGGCCAGTTTGCTAAAGTACAATGAAAAGCTTAAGTTTATTA
>MDTA01205325.1_pt1 | contig 13881 bp, 12 predicted proteins | sample 811151 | NCBI WGS metagenome assembly MDTA01 (sample SAMN05326648, study PRJNA326480) | marine metagenome | isolation source: seawater | place: Indian Ocean: South | collected 2010 | reverse complement strand
TTTTTAAAAATAATATATACGGCACGAAATATTTATATATTTTTGAAGAGAAAAAAAATGTCTCTTTATATCCAATAACTATAGAATCCTTATTTAAAGTACTAATACCTCCAGTTGGCATAATAGAAATTATTTGGTTTAAATGACAAGTTTTCCACAAATTATTTTTTCTTAGAATTAATTGTTGTTTATAGTCTGATGCTATTTTTAATTCAGAGTCGAATGGTTTTTTTAATTTCGATAATACTGATTTTTTAATTACAAATGAAGGATGAGGTAATTGTGCCAAAGGTAAATACTTATACAACTTCCCAATACCAATAATTCTTTTTAATCTCTGCTCATTGATATTTATTTGAATAGTTCCTCCTGAATAGGCATTGAAATTAGGATTATTTTTTATATTTAAGGCTAGTTTTTTTAAGCTATCTTTAGAAAAAAAAATATCACCAGCATTTAAAAAAATGATATATTCATTTTTTGCTAGTTTGAATGCCTGATTCATTGCATCATAAACACCTTTATCTTGGCTTACATAAAATTTTGTATTTTTGTATTTTGAAAAATCAATTTTATTAGTTTTATCATTTGAATATCCATCTTTTATTAAATGAGAGAAAAATTTATAACTTTGTTCTTGCACTGAATTAATCGTTTTTCTTAATTCACTTTTTGCATTGTAAGTAACAGTAATTATAGAAAAATTAATAAGAGTATTCATTCTATTTTGGATTTGAACCTCTAAAATTAAAAACTAATCTTATAGTTTCTAATAATATCAAAAAATCAAATAAAGTTGAAAAGTTTTTAATGTAATAAATATCGTAACTTAATTTCATTTTTGTATCTTCAATTGAGGCCCCATAAGGATAACTTACTTGAGCCCATCCACTTATCCCAGGTCTTACTAGATATCTAAGTTTATAATTAGGAATCTTTGTAGTGAGCATTTCATCTATTTCAGGACGTTCTGGTCTGGGTCCAATTAAACTCATATCGCCTTTTAGAACAGATATTAGTTGTGGAAGTTCATCCAATCTTGTCATCCTTAAAAACTTTCCAATATTTGTCACTCTTTTATCATTTTCATATGACCATTTAATACCATCTTTTTCAGCATTTTTTTTCATACTTCTTAATTTATAAATGGTAAATATTTGTCCAGAGAATCCACTCCTTTTTTGACAATAGAAAATGGGACCACGATCTTCAAGTTTTATTAGAATTGCAAATATTAATATTACAGGAGAAGTGAAAATTAGCAGTATTAAAGATAAAGTAAATTCACTAATTCTTTTAATTCTTTTTGATGTATTTGAATTTTTATTTATTAATAAAGCTCTTATTATATTTTCTGAAGATATGATTTCTGTAGGATATCTATGAAGGTATCTTTCGAGCCAATTAATTAAAGATAATAAATTAAATCCTTTGTTTTTAAGACTTATTAATATTTTTTTTTCTTTGTCAGTAAGTTCATTTATATCTTCGAGAATAAATCCAAATTTTTTATTATTTAAATTTACTAATTTATCTAGTTTTGTCTTATGAATTGCTTTATAAAAACCATATTTTTTAACTTCTTTGCTATTCGTTATTAAAGATCCAGTTTCTATATTTGAATAAATTGATATCCAATTTATTTTATTTGGTATGTACTTGTTAACAAAGTAAGTATGAATAACTTCATATAAAAAACTTATGGATGAGACAATACCTAAAAATATTAACCATTTCCCATCTCCAACATCTGATTTTAAAAAAGAAAAAATTATAATTATGATTTTGAATAATATACCTGTAATAATATAAGTTTTTAATGTTCTTAAAAATTTAGTGATAAAATTTTTATCACTTTCCTCTTCTACTATGGAATATTTATCTAAAGTATAACTTGTAATTATCCAACATAGAGCAAGTATATTTATAGCTAATAGATTTGTGTTTATTATTTTTAAATTTTCTAGAATTGAAAAAGTAGTTACTATTATTAAGTAATCTATAACACTTAATAATAATAGTCTTCTTCTACTTACCAACCAAGGCATATTATAAATCACTATAGAAATCTCCTAATAAAATTTCTAACTATTTTGGGTATTATGCTTTTGATTTTATTTTTTGAGATCATATTTTTTTTATTTATACCGTAATTAAATCTAATATCAAATTTTCTTATTATTTGAATGGAGTTTTTGATCTCTTCTTCATACATCTCATAAATTAAATTAGGCTCTTTTTTAATTTCTGTATAAGTCTCTGAGAGTCTATAAAATTTATTATTATTAAGAATTTGAAACTGATGAAAATGATAAAATATAAGTTTTTCACCATTTATTGTTATATTTTCATCTTTTTTATTTATAAAATACTTTGAGTAATTCCATGGAGCGATACCAGCTCCTAATTCTTTAATAATATGACAATTTGCATATGTATTTGGCCATGTATCTAAATATTTTTGATCTCCCATTTTATCTTCTTCAAGTTTGTAAAAGCACCAATCTAAGCATTGTTTTCTCCAAGTATCTAAACATTTAATTCCTTCTTTATCTCGTCTGAAACTATTCCATTCAACACAAAATCTCCCATTTATTTCAAGATATTTAAAGGGTGGTGAAAATCTATGCTCTATAATAGCTATTGATGAATTACCAATCTCCTTAAAGATAGGTTCAACATCTGAATAAAAAAATATATCTGCATCGAGATATGTAATTAAATCAATCTCTTTAATATTCTGAATAACATACCAAGTAAATGAAGAAGCTAAAGTCCAACAATACTCTGCTGTATTTCTATTCTCTTTAGCGACTTTTAGTTCATAATTTTCTACTTCACTTAATTTTATACATTTAATATTATCAAAATTAATTTTTTCTAAAATCTCTTCTGTTTTATCATCTATACAAAGAACAAATATAGTAAAATTTTCACAATATTTACTGAGACTTCTTATCATCGTAAATCCTTTTATAAAATAATTTTTATCAAATAGTGTGCAAAAATATCGTTTCATTATTTGTCTATATATATTTTTTAAGAATTTCTAATAATTCTCTCATTCTTATTTCATAAGTATGATCTTTTAAAGTTCTTTTTTGCCCTGAAAGAGCTATCTCAGATGCCTTAATAGGATTCTCAATTAAATATTTAACTTTTTCTGATGCTTCTTCTTTAGAGGAATAAGTAACTATCTCTTTATCAATTTCAAACAATTTATTTAAATTTTCTTTGTGATCTGTTAATAATAAGGAGCCCATTCCTGTCGCTTCATAAAGTCTCATGTTATTAGCATTATTTAGAGATATATCAATATGTCTATTAAATGAAATCTTAGTTCTAGATAAAATATCATACATATCTAAACCCCATTTCTCCCCACAATGTTTTTTTCTCATTAATGAATAAAAAGGAAGCTTATTAGCTCCATATCCATATACTTGTAGGTTTTGATTTAAAACTAGATAGTTAAGAGTTTGTAAAGCAGATTTGTGATGTTTACTTATACCTCCCACAAAACTAAAGTTAATGTCCCTTTTAACATTATTAATTTTAGATAAATTTCTATGATCAAAGCCTATCTTTAAATAATGAGATTTTATTCCTTTTTGATTGAATTTTTCTACAAAATGTGGAAAGGAAGTTAGTATAAGATCGAATGGTTTAAGAAAAGATAATGGAGGAAGAGGACATGCAATTTGTCCAACTATCAATTTAATATTTGTATTCTCTTTTATTTCTTTTAGAAAACTACCTGCAAAAAAAGATAAATCTTGACAATATAAAATATCCGGTTTGAAATACTCTATTTGTAATTTTGCAATATTGTATAAGTCAGGTAAAATACTAAAACTTTTTGAAAATATTGGTATCTTATAAAATTTGTGTGGAATTTTTAAACGCAAATTTGGAAAATTTAAGTTATTCTCTTTTGCCCATCTTTTTTGTAAATATACACAATTAACTAACAAATCTTTTGCTATTATTTTTTCTTTATTAATGTAATGGCTATAAGAATCTGAAGTTCCAAATGAAGCATCAAATAGGGCTCTTAGTTGAACTTCATAACTGCATTTTTTTAAATTTTTATTTTTTTTATAAAAAGCTTTTTGAAAATCCTCATAATATGTGTCAATAAATAAAATTTTCACAAAGTTTTTCTCAGGCCCGTTTTTATAATAAATTTAATTATTCTGAATGGCAAGGTAATTCTCTCAATATAACTGCTGGCCTCCCACCAAAAAATAAATTTTGAATGCCAAAGTGATGTTGATTTTTCTGCAAATAATTTGAAAATTTTATTTTCTTTTCTTCTTTTTTCTTTTATTATATTAAAATCTTCATTTGTATAAACAGCTGCTTTCATAGATATTATTAAACTGTATCCCTTTTTACTTACCCTTATTGATAAATCATAATCAGCAAAATAATGAGGAATTATTTTGGGCCTTAAACCCTTTACTTCAAAAATACTCTTTAAAGGATATAAAACTCCTCTACCAGATAAAACATCAACATCTTTTAAAAAAAATAATTTTTGAAAATTAAATTTATTATTATAAATGTCTTTAACTTGAAATGTCTTGGGAAAAATTTTTGCACCTATAGAAATTAATTCTTCATTTTTATTTTTGATAACACTTCCTACCGCTGCTGGATAATTTTTTTGGGCGATTTCATATAAAATTTCTACGTAGTCGTTCTTTATTTCAACATCATTATTAATTAATAGAAGCCAATCATTTTGCTTAGATTTCTTGGAAAGATATTTAATTGCTAAATTAATGGCCCCAGCCCATAAAAGACGCCCATTGCCTTTCAACGTTTTTATATCATTTTGTTCTTTAAGCCAGTCATCTGTTCCATCTGTTGAACCATCATCAACAACAATAATTTTTAATTTATTTTTAATTGTTTGCTTTCTTAAACAATTTATTATTTTTTTTGTATATTCGATCCTGTTAAAAACAGGGATTATTGTATAAATGTTCATTATTATTTTTTTATTCTTACTTCTAAAATTAAACTATCACCTGCTTTTAGAAAATCAATAAATCTATTAAATAGTCCTAAAAAAATGAATAAAATAATTTTAAATAATTGTTTAACTAGTTTAAAATTTTGGTTTCTTCTTTTATGTTTATGCACTATGTTTTTATTGACTTCCCATAAGAAGTTTGGTATTCCCCTTTTGGGATTATAAAAATAATTTCTTATTTGTAAAATTGTCCATATATTTGGAGTGATTGTTTTACAACTAGTAATACTTAGACCACATTTATTGGCCATATTTTTGAAACTTTTTGCATCAAAGTGATGTAAATGATAAGGAATATGCCAATTAATCCATTTTTTACCAGTAATTTTTTGCCAGAATGATTTTCTATTTGGAAAAACAAATATAATTCTTCCTTGATTTGATAGTTTTTCTTTTAAGAGTCTTATACATTTATCTGGCTCAGGTATATGTTCTATAACTTGATTCATCACGATAAGGTCAAATGATTTTCCTTTAAAAGGATTATCTTCAATACTTCCAAAATGAACATCTAAATTTAATTTTTCTGAAATTGACCTTACATTGCTATCTGCTTCAATTCCAAAAGGTTTTGCACCTAAACTTTTAATTTCAATTAATGAAGAACAGTCACCACATCCAACATCTAAAACCATTTCTCCTCTTTTGGCATAAAAGTGTCCCTGATTATTTGTGCCATTAAACCAATCAAGAAATTTATTTAATAAATTAAAATTTCTCTTTGTTTTCTTTAAAACCTCTTCATATTTAATATCATTTCTTGGATAAAAATTACTATATAGTTTGCCTAAATCTTTTTCTTTTATTCTTGGGAAAGTTGATAAATGATTGCATCCTGTACATTTTGCAAGATTATATATATTAGGTTCGCCATATCTATCATCAAAAACATCTCTGAATGTATCAAAGTTTGTGTTATTGCATACAGGACAATTTAAATTAACAATACTCAATTTATATGAAAATAATTTGTATTTTACTATAAGGTTTATCTTTTATAAACAAATTAATTATTTAATATTAAAATCCTCTCTTTAAACTGGAAATTAATTAAAGCTTTAATATAAATTTAAAAATAATGAGTAGTAAAGAAAAAATAAAAAATATTTTTCATCTTTCAAATTTTGTTGTATGAATTATTTTAAAATTGCTGCTAAAAATATAAAATGATAGCAGAATGTTAAAAATACACTTAAAGATTATATAAATTTCTAATGAAAATTAGTAAATAGAAAAATAAATTACTTTGATAGTAATAGAATAAATTTTTTATCAATAAGTTATATTATTTCTTTATTTATTAAAATCCTCCTTATTAGGGAAAAATAATATTTTTACTAATAATAAAATTTAAATATAGCTTTTAAGTTCTTACAAACTTTTATTAAAATCTTCTTTTATAAGTATTAAATAAAGAATATATAATAATAATTTTCTGTATTAATACACTCACAAACATTTTATCCCTTTTAATAAGTATAATATTATTAATTTAAATGTATCTGTTAAGCGACAATAAATTATTATGATAGTTTAAATTTCTTTAAAGATACAGGTATCATAAGCTTTATTTATCAAAGAGTAGCCTTTCGTATTAAGAAAATCTGATATATCGCAATTTATATTCATTGATCCTTGTCTATTTAGTGTCTCAATAAGAATAAATTTTGGCCTAAATTTTTCCCAATTATTAGATATTAAGACTTCTTTATCTTTACCTTCAACGTCGATATTCATAAAGTCTATATTTTTTTGAACTTTCATATGTTTTTCTAGTATATTTTCTAAACGATCAACATTTAATTTTGATGATTTAACAATTTTATAATTCTTTTGGACTTTTAAATTAGCTTCATTTTTATCAAAAGTATTAAGTGCATTATCATTAAACTCATAATATAAAAGACTAGTCTTTTCTGAGGAGATTCCAATTTCTATATTTATATCGCGTTTGCGTATTTTGTTAAATATTTGCATTGAACCTGGCGTTGCATCAATATTTATACCACACCAGCCTTTTCTATAAAAAAGATATGTATTTGAAAATCTAACTGGATGATGAGCACCTATATCTATATAAAATCCATCACATTTATCTTGAAAAAGTCTTTTTAAAATCAAATCTTCTCCATTTTGTGAATAACATATATTCGGTAACATCTTTTCATCTCTTCTAGTTAACTTATTGATTACTGATTGAATATTCATAACATTTAACTTTAATATATTAAGAGTATATGTTAATAATTAGATAATAACTTTGATCTTTTATTTAACTTAAAAAGTTAAGGAATTCATACTATAAAAATGATAAAAAGTAATATCTCAACAAAATCTGTATTAATTCAATTATGGAAAGCTATTTCTCCTAAAAGGAAGAGACAGGTATTAATTAGTTTTTTGCTTATGATAATTAGTGGTTTTGCAGAAGTATTATCTTTAGCCTTTATCTTTCCATTCTTATCTGTTCTGACAAATCCTCAAAAACTTTGGAATATAGGTTTAATAAAAGAATTATCATTTATTTTGGGTTTTAAGACTTCATTAGACTTGATACTACCAGTAACAATAATTTTTATACTATCCACAATAATTTCTTCTTCAGTAAGGCTTTTAAATCTTTGGTATTATAATCGTTTAGCAGTATCTATAGGAAGTGACTTAAGTTGCGCATCTTATGAAAAAATACTTCATCTCCCCTACATTAATCATATTCAGCAAAATAGTAGTAAATATATTTCAACTATTGTAAATCAAGTATCTAGAAGTATTGATGTAATAAGTCAATTCCTTCAACTTTTTACTGGTATCATATTAATGATTAGCCTTACAATGGCTCTTCTAATAGCGAATTTCTCATTAACTTCGCTAGCAATAATAATATTTGGTTCAATTTATATTTATATATCTAGGATAACAAAACAAAAACTTTCTAAGAATAGCTTACACGTTTCTAAAGCAAGACAAATACAAATTAAATCTCTTCAAGAGGGTTTTGGAGCGATAAGAGATGTTTTAATGAGTGGCAATCAAAATACTTATATAAATATTTTCAGAAAAACTGATATTCCTATGAGAAGGTATGAAGCTCAAAGTTCCTTTATTGGAATGTTTCCGCGGTTTGCCCTGGAAACCTTTGGATTAACTTTTATTGCTATAAGCTCTTATGTCTTATTTATTGTTAGTGATGACTTTAATAAATACATACCAACATTAGCTACTTTCGCATTGGGGGTACAAAAACTTTTACCTGCAATGCAATCAAGTTACAATGCTTTAACAGCTATAAGAGGTAATATCGTATCAGTTGTTGATGTGCTATCAATAATTAGTAAAAACAATTCTGAAAAAGATATTTACGAAAGCTCTAATACTTTAGGATTTAAAAATTCATTAAAGATTTGTAATCTTTGCTTTAGATACAAGAAAGATCAACCTTTTATTTTGAATAATATTAATTTAGAAATTTTACAAGGTGAAAGAATTGGAATAATTGGAAGATCTGGAAGTGGGAAAAGTACTTTGCTAGAAATATTAATGGGATTACTGGAACCATCGGAAGGTAAAATTTTAATTGATGGTATAGATATTAACAACCTTAATAAGCCTAATCTAATTTATCAATGGAGAAGAAAAATATCATATGTTCCGCAAAGTATTTTTCTTGCAGACAGTAGTTTTTCAGAAAATATAGCCTTCGGAGTACCAGAAAATAAAATTAATTTTGAACTTGTTAAGGATTGTGCAAGAAGAGCAAAAATTTCAGATCTAATAGAAAAAAGTAAATTTGGATATACAACCAAAGTAGGTGAAAAAGGTATTCAATTGAGTGGTGGCCAATGTCAAAGAATTGGAATTGCAAGAGCTCTTTATAAAAAAAATAATATAATTTTTTTTGATGAAGCCACAAGCTCTTTAGATAAAGAAACAGAAGAAGAGGTTATGGAATCAATTAAAAATTTGAGTAATGAAAACCTGACAATAATTATTATTGCTCATAGATTAAGTACTGTTAGATTATGCGATAAAGTGTATAAAATTGAAGATGGGAATCTAAAATTTACTGTTATTTGAAATTTTTAAAAAAAATGTGAATTTTGTAAAACATCACAGACTCTTTTAATTTCATCTTCTGTATTGCCATAAGATATTGGTAAACTAATTTCCGTTTTATGCAATTCTTCTGCAATTGGCCAATTACCTTTTAAGGTATTTTTCATAGCTTTCTGCTTATGAGGGGGAATTGGATAATGAACTTCCGTTTGAATTCCATTACTATATAAAAATTCTCTTAACTTATCCCTATTATTATGACGGATAGCAAAGATATGAAATACATCAAATTCATCATTCTTTTTTACTGGTAATTTGAGGTAATTAGGTAAGTTCTCAAAGTAAATATTAGCTAGTTTTCTTTTGTGGTTTGTTATTTTACCAAGAGATTTTAGTTTAATTCTTAAAAAAGCTGCTTGAATTTCATCTAATCTTGAATTAAATCCTAAGTACTCATTCTCATATTTTTTTAATGATCCATAATTCCTTAATGCTAATATTTTGTTTGCTAATTTTTCATCATTTGTTGTTATGGCCCCCCCATCTCCGAATGCCCCTAGATTCTTTGTTGGATAAAAACTGAAACAACCTGCATCACCAAAAGAGCCTGCCATCTTATTAGAAAGTTTACTCCCATGCGCCTGAGCACAATCTTCTATGATTTTTAACTCATACTTATTAGCAATCTCGCAAATCTTATCCATCCGGCAACATTTTCCAAATAGGTGAGTTACACAAATTGCTTTTGTTTCTTTATCTATACAATTAATAATTTTTTGAGGATCTATATTGTAAGTCTCTAAACATGGTTCTATTAAAACAGGTATGTGACCTGCTCTTTTAATAGCTAAAATTGTTGCAATATATGTATTTGAAGCAACTAAGATTTTACTATTGCGAGGTAATGTTAATGCCTCAATAGATAATATTAAAGCATCTAAACCACTAGCTACTCCAATACAATATTGAGTGCCTATAAATTTAGAAAATTCATCCTCAAAAGCTTTTAATTCTTCACCTAAGATAAACCAACCTTTTTTTAATACACTTGAAGATTTTATCTCAAGTTCCTTAATAAAAGATGAATTTGATTTAGAAAGATTTTCGTACTCTATCATTAATTATTTTTTATAGGTTGATCAATGTAATCATCTTTATCATATTTATGGGAGGCCATAACTAATAAAGTTGCGTTTTCCTTTAAGAACATAGTGTGCCAATCTTCGGGCTCTAAAATAAGGCACTTGGATGGATTATTTAATAATACAGATGATTTCCCCTTCCCATTTTCTATATTTATCATTATCTCACCATTAACAGCGACTAAAGCTTGCCTAGTTATTTTGTGTCTATGTCCTCCTCTTAATTTCATATCAGAATTATATATCCAATATATTCTGTTGATTTTAAATGGCAGCGATTCTTGAATGACAGTTAAGCTACCTTTGTCAGTTTTATGAGTAGGTAAGTTAATTAACATAGGGATTTTTTTCTAAACGTTTTTCTTTGATTAAATTTTTTAGATATTTGCCATAAGAGTTATTTGGAAAATCTTTAATTGATTGTTTAAGTTGATCAAACCTAATATAACCGCAATTAAAAGCAATTTCCTCTAGGCAAGCTATCTTAAGACCTTGTCGATGTTCTAAGGTGGCGACAAATTGACTGGCTTCAAGAAGAGAATCATGAGTACCAGTATCTAACCAAGCTTGCCCTCTCCCAAACTTAAAAACAGATAATAAATTCTGAGATAAATAAATCTTGTTAATATCTGTGATCTCTAGTTCTCCTCTTGATGATTTTTTTAAACCTTTAGCAATTTTTACTACGCTGTTATCATAAAAATATAAGCCTGTGATTGCATAGTTAGATAGAGGTTTTTGTGGCTTCTCAATAATTTCTTTAACTTCTCCATTGTTATCAAATTCTACAATGCCATATCTTTCTGGATCTCTAACTCTACTAACAAAAATAGTTGCTCCATTATTTTTACTGGCATCTAATAAATTTTTACTTAATTCGTTGCCGTAAAAAATATTATCACCAAGTATGAGACAAACTTTTTCTTTTCCAATAAATTCCTCACTTATAATAAATGCTTCAGCTATTCCATTCGGTTCCTCTTGAATTGCATAAGAAATATTTAAACCCCATTTTGATCCATCATTCAGTAAATTTCTGAATATTGGAATATCATGAGGAGTTGATATTAATAAAATGTCCTTTATTCCAGCAAGCATTAATACAGATAAAGGATAGTAAACCATAGGCTTGTCATAAATTGGAATAAGTTGTTTAGATATTGCAAAAGTAGCTGGGTATAAACGCGTCCCTGAACCTCCTGCTAATAATATGCCTTTCATAATTACAATCTATTAATTTATTAAATCAGAGGATTCTAACCAATCTCTATTCTTAAGATACCAGTCAACTGTTAACTCTAAACCATTTTCAAAACTTATTTTGGGTTCCCATTCAAGTTCTTTTCTAATCTTAGATGCATCAATTCCATATCTTTTATCATGTCCAGGTCTATCATCAACAAAACATATAAGTTTTTTGAAAGTAGTTAATTGCTCTGGTTTATTTTGAATAGATTTATCAAGTATTTCACAAATTGCATTAACAACCTGCAAATTATTTCTTTCAGAATTTGATCCAATATTATAGGTATTACCAATTTTTCCCTTAGAAATAATTTTTAAAAGAGCTCTAGAATGATCTTCCACAAACAACCAATCTCTTATTTGCAATCCGTTTCCATATATCGGAATTTTGGCTCCTCTCAAGCAGCAGGATATCGTGAGTGGAATAAGTTTTTCAGGGAATTGGTAAGGACCATAATTATTTGAGCAATTTGAGATTATTGTCGGCAATCCATAAGTTTTATTCCAAGCTCTTACTAAATGATCTGAACTTGCTTTTGATGCTGAGTAAGGAGAATTAGGCTTGTAAGGTGATTCTTCTGTGAATAAAGTATTATCTTCCATACTGCCAAATACTTCATCGGTTGAAACATGATGTATGTAAAAATCCTTAATTCCTCTACTTTTATCTTCCCAATATGCCCTGGATGTCTCCAATAAATTGTAGGTGCCTATAATGTTTGTCTGAATGAAATTATTTGGATTCTTAATTGAGTTATCTACATGTGATTCTGCTGCTAGATTAATAACTCGATCAGGTTTGAAATTTTGAAATATATCCTTAACTAAACTCTTATCTCCAATATCTCCTTTTTGAAATTGGTATCTTTGGCTTTTTGAAATTGAATTTAAATTATTTGAATTTGAAGCATAGGTTAATTTATCTAAATTGAGCACTTTATGGTTAGTCTCTGAGATTATGAGTCTAATTAGATTAGATCCTATAAATCCTGATCCTCCCGTGACAAGTAATTTCAAGTTTGTAAGATATTTATAATTTAGATTAAGTTATTTTTTGACAATTTTGATTGATTAATTAAGCAATATTATAAAATTTCTATATTCTTAAAATTCTCATAAGTTGATACTAGTCCATCTCTAAGATTTATTTGTGGTTGCCAGCCAAGATCTTTGATCTTACTAATATCTAGAAGCTTTCTGGGTGTACCATCAGGTTTAGAAGAATCATAAATAGCCTTTCCTCTAAATCCAATTATCTCAATTAATAAAGAAACTAAGTCTTTAATTTTTATATCTATTCCAGTTCCAACATTTATGTGACTGCAAAAATCATTAATTACTTTTCTATATAAATTTTGGTCCATGTTCATAATATGAATACTAGCTTTCGCAAGATCATTTACATGCAGAAACTCTCTCTTTGCATTGCCAGTACCCCAAATTTCTATTTCTTTCTGATTATTTAATTTAGCTAGATGTATTCTTCTAATTAAAGCAGGGATAACATGACTATTTGTAGGATGATAATTATCACCAGGACCATAGAGATTAGTAGGCATTATACTTCTATAGTCTATTTGATGACTTTTTGAGTATTGGCGATTAAAGCCTTCGCATAATTTTATTCCCGCTATTTTTGCAATTGCATAAGATTCATTAGTCTCTTCTAATTTTCCATTGAGAAGTTCCTTCTCTTTTATCGGTTGATCTGAAAATTTGGGATAAATGCAACTTGAACCTAAAAATAAAAGTTTTTTTACTCCAGATAAGAAAGAAGATTCTATAACATTTGTTTGGATAAGAAGATTTTGGCAAATGAAATCAGCAGGAAATTTATTATTTGCATAGATGCCACCGACTTTTGCAGCAGCTAAATATACTTGGTCAATGCGCTCTTTTTCAAAAAATTTTTTTACTTGGAGTTGATTTGTTAAATCTAATTCATTTCTATCTTTTGTTATTAATATACAATTATTAACTTTTTTTAATTTCCTAAATATTGCAGAACCAACCATTCCATTGTGGCCAGCAATAAAAACTTTTTTTAATTTATTTGATTTCATTCAAAATAATTTTTTACTTTAAAACCATGTTTATTAATTAGCTCATTTTTTCTAGCAGTATTTAGGTCTTCTAATACCATTTCTTCGACTAGTTTATCAAAAGAAATATTAGGTTCCCATCCTAATCTTTCTTTAGCCTTTGTGGCATCTCCTAAAAGTGTGTCAACTTCAGTGGCTCTAAAATATCTTGGGTCAACTTTAATAATAGGGTTTCCTTCCCAATAACCTTTCTCTTCTAATCCATTGCCTGTCCACTTTATTTTCATATCTAATACTTCACCTGACTTATTGACAAAATCTCTTACTGAATATTGAATACCACTTGCAATTACATAAT
>MDTA01072400.1_pt1 | contig 13881 bp, 10 predicted proteins | sample 811151 | NCBI WGS metagenome assembly MDTA01 (sample SAMN05326648, study PRJNA326480) | marine metagenome | isolation source: seawater | place: Indian Ocean: South | collected 2010 | reverse complement strand
TCAAATAATCGATCTCCAGATTCAAGTCTTAAATATTGAAAATCTTTAGCTCCAACATTACTGGTGAGCCCTAATACAACAACAGTTTTATCTTGTTTTAGAAATGGTTGAACTGAGTCAGAACCCATATAGGGAGCAACAGTAATTGAGTCAAAATTATATTTTTCAAAAAAAGCTTTTGAGTAAAGCATAGAAGTATTGCCAATATCACCTCTTTTAGCATCTGCAATAGTGAAAATGTCTTTTGGTATATAATCCAATGTCTTTTGTAAGGAATCCCATCCCTTTGAACCTTCAGCCTCATAAAAAGCTATGTTTGGTTTATAAGCAACACAAAAATCTTTAGTTGCGTCAATAATCCTTTTATTAAATTCAAAAATTGGATCTTCTTCTTGCAATAAAAAAGAAGGGATTTTTCCTATATCAGTATCAAGCCCAACACATAAAAATGAGCGTTTACGAATAATTTGCTTAACCAATTCTGTACTGTTCATCATTCTTCAGATTGAATACCTTCTTTTAGTTTTTCAGCATTTTCAGCCATTTTTAACGCATCTATCATTTCTTGCATATCACCATTAATAAAGTTACTAAGATTATAAATCGTTTTACCAATTCTATGATCTGTAATTCTACCTTGAGGATAATTATAGGTTCTAATTTTTGCCGATCGATCACCAGTAGAAACTAGAGATTTTCTGTGCTCAGCTCTTTCTTTGTCTTTTTTTTCAACCTCAGCCTGATATAGTCTAGATCTTAAAACCTGCAATGCTTTATCATAATTTTTATGTTGTGATCTTCCATCTTGACATTCTACAACAGTATTAGTAGGAAGGTGAGTTAATCGCACTGCTGATTCAGTTTTATTCACATGCTGACCACCAGCACCAGATGCACGAAAAGTATCTTTTTTTACATCAGATAAATTTAACTCAAAATCTATCTCCTCAGCCTCCGGCAAAACAGCAACAGTAATGGCGGAAGTATGAACTCTACCCTGAGATTCTGTTTCTGGCACTCGCTGAACTCTATGAACACCAGATTCAAATTTTAATTCACCATAAACCCCTTCTCCTGAAACACTCATTGATATTTCTCTGTAGCCTTTAACACTTCCTTCATTAGAATTAATAAGTTCCGATTTCCATCCTTTTTCTTTAAAAAACATGGTAAACATTCTATACAAATCCTCAACGAAAATACATGCTTCATCTCCACCTGTTCCAGCCCTTAATTCAACAATTACGTCCTTGTTATCATCAGGATCTTTGGGAATTAACAACCATTTAATTTCTTCATCAAGCGTCTCTTTTTTTTGCAATAATTCATCCAGCTCCAATTTGGCCATCTCCTTAAACTCTTCGTCCGTTTCTGTCTTTAGAATATCTTTCGATGAATCAATGTTAGATAAAATATTTTTATACGAAATATACGTCTTTACTATAGGCTCAAGATCTTTGTACTCTCTATTGAGTTTAACATATCTTTTCATATCAGAAATAATTTCAGGGTCAACTATTAACTTTGACACCTCATCATATCTGAAAGATATTTCTTCAAGCTTTTTTAACAATCCTTGATCACTCATTTTCTAATATTCAAATTTACCTTTATCAGAAAGTATTGTTAAGCAAGTTTTATTCGATTTTTCTACTCTTCCAATAACTTGAGCATCCACACCAAAAGATTTACTTATTTCAATTACCTGCGCTGCATCTTCACCTTTAACATACAATTCCATTCTATGGCCCATATTAAAGACTCTATACATCTCTTTCCAGTTGGTTTTAGATTCTTTTTGAATAAGGTCAAACAAAACTGGGACAGGGAATAAATTGTCTTTTATAACATGTAAATCCTTAATAAAGTGCAAAATTTTAGTTTGTCCTCCGCCACTACAATGCACCATACCATGAACCTTATTCCGCATTTGATCCAGTACCTTTTTGATAATAGGGGCATATGTTCGTGTAGGAGACAATACCAATTTACCAGCATCAATTGGAGAACCTGCTATCTTATCATTTAATTGCTTAGTTCCAGAATAAACCAATTCATTGGGCACTGATGGGTCAAAGCTTTCAGGATACTTTTGAGCAAGTAATTTATTAAAGACATCATGTCTTGCAGATGTTAAACCGTTACTACCCATTCCTCCATTAAATTCTGATTCATAGTTCGCAGTTCCACATGAAGAAAGTCCCACTATTACATCACCATCAGAAATAGTTGAATTTGAAATAACATCCGACCTTTTCATTCTGGAAACAACAGTAGAATCTACAATAATTGTTCTTACCAAATCACCAACATCAGCAGTCTCTCCTCCAGTTGAATAAATCTCTATCCCGTAAGATCTTAAATCGGATAAAATTTCCTCAGTACCTTCAATAATTGCTTTTATTACTGAACCAGGTATTAAATTTTTATTTCTACCAATAGTAGAAGAAAGTAAAATATTATCGGTTGCTCCAACACACAACAAATCATCAACATTCATTATTAATGCATCTTGTGCAATTCCTTTCCAAACAGAAAGATCCCCAGTTTCCTTCCAATACATATAGGCTAAAGATGATTTAGTGCCAGCGCCATCAGCATGCATGATAATACAATGGTCGTTAGAATCCCCTAAATAATCAGGAACTATTTTACAGAATGCTCCTGGAAACAAACCCTTATCTACATTTTTTATAGCCTCATGCACTTCTTCTTTTCCTGAGCTTACTCCTCTTTGAGCATAACGATTAGAATCATTCATATTAAAATTGGTATATAAAAAAACATCCTACCGGGAGGTAGGATGTTAAGTTTTAAAAAAAGTAGCTAATCTTGTTCTGGTGATTTGTAATCAGAACTAAGAACTCTGAACTGTGTTCTTCTGTTTCTTTGATGTGCAGCCTCCTGCTCTTCCTTAGTTCCCATTTTATCAATAGTCTTACACTCCAAACCATCTGCCCTTGGAGTAGATTCCCCATAACCAACAGGAACCATTCTATCGGCAGGGATTCCTTTTGAGATTAAATAATCCACACATGATTGAGCTCTTTTCTGAGATAAATCTTTATTATAACGTGAAGAACCTCTACAATCAGTATGTGCTTGAAGCTCAATTACAATTTCGGGGTTTTGAATTAACGTATTGTATAAATAATCTAAAGAATCTTTAGAATTAATTCTATTGTCAACTAATAAATCCCACTTATCATAAGCATATTGAACTTCAGGAAAATCAATAACAAGTGCCTCTCCCTCTTCATTTACAACAGGCTGAAGGAAAACCTCTTCTAAAAATCGTTTCGACTTTTCTTCACCTTTAGTTGAAATGGTATTTCCAGCCATTAAATACTCCTCTTTAGACACCTCAATCTGATAACTTGTTTCCTTGTTGATGAATCTTTTTTTGTTTTCCTCTTCAAAAACTAATTTACCATCAGCATCAGTAGTTCGAACAACCTCACTTCCATCGTCTCCCTTTAATTTAACCGTTACACCAGGAACAGGTTCATTGTCTTCTTTATTAGTAACATAAACCACTAAAGAGAAAACAATATCTGGAAGATTGAAACTATATAAATCATCCTTACCTTTACCCCCGTCTCTATTTGAGGTAAAAAATCCTCTTCTTTCATCAGACCCTCTCTCAAAAATAATTCCAAAATCATGCTCAGCAGAGTTTAATGGATAGCGTAAATTTTCCACATTCTCCCAAATTTTATTCCCGGTATTTTCAGCTTTAAAAAGATCTAAACCTCCCATGCCAGGGTGGCCGGTTGAAGAAAAGTAAAGTACTTTTTTATCCGTAAGATGAGGAAACATCTCATCACCAGATGTATTAATAGTAGAACCTAAATTTACAGGATCTGTCCAAACCTTATCTCTTTTGTTGAATTCACTATACAATAAATCTTTACCTCCATAACCACCTGGAATATCAGATGCAAAAATCATTAAATTACCTGTCATATCTAAAGTTGGATGACCACAAGAAGCACTTTGCAATGAATCTGGCTTTAGCACTACTTTTTGAGCTTTTTTCCATCCCTCACCTTGCTTATCAGCATAAAATATATCACAGCCAATATTTGATTTTTTTTCTCTTGGACATCTTGTGAAAAATAATTTATCTCCTTTTTTAGTTAAAACTGAAGCTCCCTCATTATCCTCTGTATTAACCGTTAAAGGAAGAGGAATAGGTTCACCCCATTTCCCTTTGTTGTCTCTTGTTGTTGCCCAAAGGTCCATGTAACTTTCACCTGTTCTCATATCAACAGCATCACCTGTAGATCCCTCACGAGAGGAGGAGAAAATAACAGTTTCATGTTTTTTATCTCCCCATGCAGAGGAGTAATCATAATGATCAGTATTAATTTGAATTTCATTTTGGACAAAATGCTTTGTTGGCTCATCCATCCAAGCAATAGCTTTTTCACATGATTCTGCTCCTAACTTAGCCAATTTAGAATTAGCGTCTATGGTTAAATATTTATTGTAATTTTCTTTAGCAGCCTTATAGTCTCCTTGTTCCTTAAGTACATCCGCAAGATGGAGATACAATTCAGGATTATCCTTGTCAAATTTAAGCATTATACATCTGTTGTAAAATGTTTGAGCTTGAGCTGGCTCAACCATAAATCTATAACACTCTGCAATTTGATAATTTATTCTTGCTTTTTCTGCGGGTTTCTTTTCCTTTACTTCTGCTTTTTTATACAACTCTATAGCTGTAAAAAAAGATTCATTCATAAATGCAGCGTCAGCTTCTTTGGCAAAATTCTTTTGTGATATACCAATAGCAGAAAAATACATTAATGCAGTAAGGCATAATATCAACTTCATTTCATAAGACTTCATCATCCGTAAAAAATTTTTATTAAAATAAGGACAATTGCGAAAATAACGAAATATTTCTTTGGATAAAACACAAAATTTAAATTCATGAGAAAAAAAGATGAATTTATCTACACAAAAGCAACCTTAACAGGGTTAATTAAAAACTAAACAATAGTTAAAAGCTATTTTAATAAAACAGAATATAATTTTGCAATAAAAATGAATGTTAAAATTTTATTTCTAATTAAAACTGCAAAAAATCAAAATTCGTCAACTAAAAAATTATTATCCAAAAAAAATGCCAAAACTTTTTTTGGCATTTCTAAAAAACTATGGAAGTTAAAATCTTAAACCTTGGCTGATTTTACTGTTTTAATAATTCTAGCCGCTATTTTATAAGGATCACCATTTGAAGCTGGTCTTCGATCTTCCAACCATCCTTTCCATCCATTCTCAACAGTAATTATTGGAATTCTAATAGAAGCTCCTCTGTCGGAAACACCATAACTAAACTCATTTATAGAAGCTGTTTCATGCAATCCAGTTAAACGTTGATCATTGTATTCTCCATAGACAGCAATATGATCTTTTACAACAGGCTCAAAAGCTTGACAAACCTTTTCATAAACCTCTTTGGAACCACAAGTTCTTAGTAATGAGTTTGAAAAATTTGCGTGCATACCAGAACCATTCCAATCCCCTTTAATTGGCTTAGGATGATATTCAATATAGTAGCCAAAATCTTCAGTTAATCGATCTAATAAATATCTAGCAACCCATATTTCATCTCCGGCTTTTCTAGCCCCTTTGGCAAATAATTGAAACTCCCATTGCCCACTGGCAACCTCCTGATTTATACCTTCAAAATTAATTCCAGCCTCCAAACACAAATTGGCATGTTCCTCTACAAAATCTCTACCATGTGTATTTCTTCCTCCAACAGAACAATAATACAAACCTTGAGGACCAGGGTAGCCACCAACAGGGAAACCTAAAGGAAGCATAGTTTCTTTATCCATTATAAAATACTCCTGCTCAAAACCAAACCAAAAATCGTTGTCATCATCATCAATAGTAGCTCTTGCGTTTGATTCATGAGGAGATCCGTCAGAATTCATCACTTCAGTCATAATTAAATACCCATCAATACGTGCAGGATCATTAAAAATAGCAACTGGCTTTAACAAACAATCAGACGAATTGCCCTCAGCTTGTCTTGTAGAACTACCATCAAAAGACCATACAGGAACGTCTTCTAATTTTCCACTAAAATCATCAATAAGTTTAGTTTTACTCCTCATATTTTGAGTTGGATAGTAACCATCTAACCATATGTACTCTAATTTTGATTTAGCCATTTTTTTAGAACTATTTATTTAATGGACAAAAATAAATTTATTTGAAATGAAATAACAATTGAAAAGGATTTGTTTTTAATAAAAAAAAATATTTTTCAACAATCACAAAACAAGCAAGAGGTAAGCAAGATAAAAAGCTACTAAAAAGACACCAATTAGTCTTCCAATTTTTTTAGAAAAAATCAATATGGGACCAATAACTATAGAAATAAAAATCAACCAATAAACATCAAAACAGAAAAAAGAATCAAAAACATCGATTGGGACCACAATTGAAGTTAACCCTAGCACAGCCAAGAGATTAAAAATGTTTGAACCTATCAAATTTCCTATTGAAATACCAGGTTGATTTCTTAATGCAGCAACACATGAAGCAACCAGCTCCGGCAAAGATGTTCCAAATGCAACAATGGTAACACCAACAACAGCTTCTGACAACCCTAAAACATCTTTAGCAACTAACACTGCACTCTCCACCATTAATTCAGCACCATAATATAAACCAAAGGCACCAAAGGGAAGGTATAATAATATTGAAACCAGCAACCCAACATTAGAAGAATTATTTTCAAAGTCTTCTTTGTCATTTTTCCCAAAACAGAAAGCATAAATTAAGTAACCAATTAAAGCTCCAAATAAAACACAACCTTCCCAAAAAACAATTTTAGCATCAGTAATTGAAAAAACTATAAAAAGCAATGTTGCTAAAAGCATTACAGCCCAGTTGAACAATAAATTTGATTTATCTACTGCAATTGGAAGAATTAAAACAGTAGCCCCTAAAACTAAAGCTAAATTAGCAATATTAGATCCCACAACATTACCAACTGCTAAATCTGGACTCCCTAGTACAGCAGCCTGAAGACTCACCAAAAGCTCTGGAGCAGATGTCCCAAAAGAGACAATTGTCAATCCAATAACAAGGGGAGAAATACGAAAATAGTGGGCAAAAGAAACAGCACCTCTAACCAACAACTCACCACCAACAATTAAAATAAAAAGACCTAATATGAGCTCAAAAAACACCAACATAGCTTACTTTGGCATTTTAAATTTATCCTTGATATCTTTAATTTCATCAGCGTTTTCAAATGCAGACTTTTTAATATCATTCTGAATTTCTTGAGAAGCGTCCTTAATCTGTCGCATTCCACGTCCTAATGTTCTAGCAATTTTAGGAATACTCTTGGAACCAAAAAACAACAACACTACAATAAACACAAAAATAAGTTCACCAGCACTTATTCCATCAAGCAGTAGAAATGTTTTCATAAAAACAAATGTAAAAAAAAGCCCTCTATGAGGGCTTTATATTGAAATTATTTCTCTTTGGAAGGCAACTGAACAAGAGACTTTGTTAAATCTACCACAGATGGGGTAGCTATACAAACTGATGAATATGTTCCAACAAGAACACCTACCATAAGAGCGAAAGAGAAGCCTTTAATTGATTCTCCACCAAAAATAAATATGGTTAACAATACTAAAAACGTACTAAAAGAAGTATTTAATGTTCTAGAAAGTGTGCTGTTTAACGCATTATTTACTACCTCATTTTGATTTGCTCTTTTATGCAATGTAGTATACTCACGAATTCTATCAAAAACAACTACCGTATCATTAATAGAATAACCAACAACAGTTAAAATGGCTGCAATAAAAGCCTGATCTATTTCCATTGAAAAAGGAACAAAATTATACAACAATGAAAATAAGCCTAGCACCACAAGAACATCATGAAACATGGCAACTAGTGCTCCCAAACCGAATTGCCATTTTTTAAATCTAAAAGCAATATATATAAATATAATAACCAGTGAAAATACAATTGCCAAAATAGATCCATAAACCAATTCATCAGAAATTTGCGAATCTACTCTTCTAGATGTTTTAATGGTAAATGTTTTATCACCAGAATTATCATTTTCAGAGTTAGCGTATCCCAAACCAGCGAAAGCTGATGTAATGGCATCATCTACCATTTCACTAGCGGTTTTTTCAGCATCTTGAGCAGGAACATAATCATTCAAATATTTAGTAGTAATTTCTAATGTAAATGAATTGTCAACTGTTTTTATTTCAGGGAAAACCTTCATACTATCGGCATCCATAGTCAACGAAGCATCAGCAATTGCATTTACAACATCCTTCTTATTGGGAGCTTCAGAAAACTCAACCCTGTATGTTCTACCACCAGTAAATTCTACACCACCATCTAGCCCCCTCATAAATAAAGAAGTAATTCCAGCAATGACAATCAATGAAGAAATTGTGTAATAAAATTTTCTTTTAGACAAAAACTGAATTGAAGTATTTGAAAATAATCCTTCAGTTATTTTATTTGAAAATGATACGTCCCACTTACTATCTAACATAAAGGTGAAAATAAGTCGAGTGATAAATATAGCACTAAACAAAGAAGTAAATACACCAACAATTAGTGTGGTAGCAAAACCTTGAATTGGACCAGAACCAAAATAAGCTAATACTACTGCAGTTAATAAAGAAGTAATATTCGCATCTATGATAGCAGAATACGCATGCTTATAACCGTCCTGTATTGCTAATTTTATTCCTTTACCTTTTCTTAATTCCTCACGAACTCTTTCATAAATAAGCACATTGGCATCAACAGACATACCAATAGTAAGTACTAAACCAGCAATACCGGGAAGTGTCAATGCAGCACCCATAGAAGCTAGCGTACCTACAATAAAGAATATGTTGGCAATTAACGCAACATTGGCGACTAAACCAGCTTTGTTATAATAAAAAATCATATAGATTAAGACCAACCCAAATGCAAAAACAAATGACCATAGTCCTGAAGAAATGTTTTCCTTACCTAAAGAAGGGCCAACAATAGCCTCATCCACAATAACAGCAGGAGCAGGAAGAGAACCAGCTTTTAGAATATTTGCTAAATCTTGTGCTTCCTCAATAGTTTCAAAACCACCAGAAATTTCAGTATTTCCGCCTGCAATTTTTGTTCTAATATAAGGGGCTGAATAAATTTGATTATCTAAAACAACAGCAATTAGCTTTCCTGTTTTTTCACCAGTCCAATCCTCCCATATATTGGCAGCTTGCGACTTAAATAATAAAAACACCGCAGGGTTACTCATCTGATCAAAACTCTGTTCAGCCAATTTAATATCTTCCCCATCAAGCTTTGGTTTACCAGAGCTAGGCACCTCAACAGCCATTAAGGCATACCCTTCTATTTTCTCATCACCAAAGTTGTACTCTTCAGACTTATTCATCCAAAGAAATTTCACTTTTTTCAAAGGGAAAATGTTTTTTGCTTCCGCACCCCTTAGCATGGCATTAACCTTTGCTGTATCTGCACTTTTAGCTACACCAATATATGGACTATTGTTTGAGTGAATAAAATATAAACTGCCATCAAGTAATGGTTTTTGAAGCTTAGTAGAATCAAGTAGAGCCAATTCCATTTCCCTAGCAAGAACTAAAGAGTCATAAACAGCTTTATCAGCGTAATATACTTCTTGTTCAGTTTCTGATAATAAAGCAACAGAATCCTCAGGAATCTCAGTAAAATCTGAATCAATGGCTAGATCCTCATCCAACTCATTTGATTTTCTTTTCTTTATGGCTTTATCCAGCTCTAAAAAAGAATTGGTCCAATCTTTATGAGCTCCATCCCAAAACTCTAAACTTGCCGTAGATTGCAATAATTTACGAATTCGATTTTTATCTTTCGCTCCAGGCAATTCAATTTGCAACCTTCCTGAAATTGGATTTCGCTGAATGTTTGGCTGACTAACACCAAACTTATTGATTCTCGATTCAATAATTCGTTGTGTTTTATCAATAGCATTACTACTTAATGTTTTAAGCTCCTCAATAATTTGGTCATTGTTCCAATCAATTTTAAATAAATCCTTATTTGCTGAATTAAAATAAGACATTGATGGGTTTTCAGGGTTAATGGCTTTAAAATGAGCATAAAACAAACCGATGAAATCATCAGCAGCAGCTTCGCCAAAAGATCTACCACTTTTAAAATCTTCTAAAGCAGCTTGAAAAGGCTCCTTGAAAGATGGATTCTGTGGATTTCCAGCTAAATTTCGAACCAAATCTGAAATAGAAACCTCTAAGGTTACAGACATTCCTCCTTGAAGATCTAATCCCAATCCCAATTGCTGATCTTTACACTTTTGATAAGAAATTCCTAGTACAGGATAAGCTTCGTCTTCACCATGAACGGCTAAGTATTTTTGTTCATAATCAGCCTGTACCTTAAGCTTTGCTTTTTCTGAAACAGATGAATCTGTGTATAATTGAACAACTTCATTATCGATAACGGCCTCTTCGGCTCCTGAGTTAATTAATGAATTGTATTTTTCTACTCCGTAGTCTTTGGCTGCTTTTTCTATTCCACTTGTTGCCCAAGAAAAAGACAACTGATATATACAAGCAAGTACTAACAATATGGTTAATACCCATATAAATCCTTTGTTACGCATTGAACTATATTAAAATTTAACAAAATTAGGGCAGCAAATATAGAATTTCATCTCATTATAAACAACATTATTTCAAGTTGTTATAATTTATTAGTGGATTGCTCTATTTTGGAGCAACTTAAACATTCTATTAGCCGTCTATAAATAGTTAAGCATAAAAATTAAAAAACCACATTTTGAAACAACTCACTTTAATATTTGCTTTAATAACAGCTTTAATCAATTATGGCCAAAATTCTTTTTTCAAAAGAGTAGACACAATAAGGGTCGTGAATTTTGGAGACACCTTAGACGCTCCTTGGGTTGGTGGAATAAATGCAGCTCAATTTTCTACAATTGATTTAAACAATGACAACCAAGAAGATCTTTTTATTTTTGACAGAACAGGAAATAAAATAATTACGTATATAAATTCCAATGGAAAATACGTCTACAATTCTGCTTATGAAAACTTGTTTCCTGATTTAAACTATTGGGTTCTTCTAAGAGATTTTGACAATGATGGTAAAAAAGATATTTTTTCCTATGTTTCTGGTGGAATTGGTGTCTGGAAAAATAAAAGTAGCGCTAACGAACTATCTTTTGAAAAAATAACGGACCCTTATTTAACTTCCTATCAGTTTGGAAATATGACAAACTTATTTGTTTCTAAGGTAGACATTCCAGACATTAATGATATTGACGGAGACGGAGATTTGGATGTGTTAACTTTTGGTGTTTTAGGAAATAGATTGGAATATCATCAAAATTTTTCTGTTGAAAATGGGTATTCCAGTGATAGTCTTATTTATGAAATTAAAAATGCTTGCTGGGGACATTTTCTAGAAACGGGGTTTAACACCAACACTTGTATTCTATTTGATACATGTGGGAACAACGTTGCCAACCCTCACTTACCAATTATTAATGCTGAAAAACATACAGAACCTGCTTCAAAACATGCTGGGTCCACTGTGTTATCAATTGATTTAAACAACGACAATGTGAAAGACTTAATACTTGGAGATGTATCATTTAGTAATGTTGTCGCTTTATACAATGACAATTCTGGTGTAAATGCCAACACTTCATTTATTAGTCAAGATACTGTATTCCCATCCAACACCGTACCTGTTGACATACATGTATACCCAGGAGCGTTTTACGAGGACATAAATCTTGATGGAACAAAAGATTTAATTGTAAGCCCTAATAGCGACAACGAAACAGAAAATAAAGAAAGCGTTTGGTATTATCAAAACTTTGGAACCAACACCCTTCCTTCTTTCAACTTGATAGCTAAAAACGAATTTCAAAATGAAATGATTGAAGTAGGGAAATCCTCTCACCCTGTCTTTTTTGATTACAACAACGATGGTTTAATGGATTTTTTTGTTGCCAACTTTGGTGAATTTGACCTTAACACTTCCAACAATTATATAAGCTCCATTTCACTTTATGAAAATACGGGTACCATAATTGCTCCAAAATTTGATTTAATAACTAATGATTTTCAAAATATTTCATCTTTAAATATTGAAAAAGGGCTTTATCCGTGTTTTGCTGATTTAGATAACGATGGAGACAACGACATGCTTTTAGGAGATTTTTCTGGACACCTTCATTATTTTGAAAACACTTCATCCTCACTTTCTTCTTTCAATCTTATATTAATGAATCCTCAACTACAAGACAATGACGGTAATGTTATTGACATAGGAGATGCAGCAATTCCAGAATTGTATGATTTAGATAATGATGGCGATTTAGATCTTATTGTTGGAGAAGCAGTTGGGACTATAAATTATTTTGAAAATATTGGCACTACATCTTCACCCCTATTTAGATTAATTTCTGAAGAATTTGGCAATATTGATGTTAAAGAATGGTGGAACTTTTATGGATTTAGCATACCTAAATTTTTTAGAAACCAACAAAATGAATTGGAATTGTATGTTGGTGCTGAAAGTGGATACATATTAAAATATGGAAATATTGAAAACAATCTCAGTGGAACATTTAATCTCTTAGATACTCTTCTAGAAACTAATATTGGACCTAATGCATCTCCCTCATTTTCATATTTAAATGGAGATACTCTTGTTGATCTAATTTTAGGTAATGAAAGAGGAGGTGTCTGCCTTTTTCTGGGAACAACAGAAAATCCACTTTCAATTTCAGCTTTTAACGCACCAACAAAACTAAAATTGTTCCCAAACCCTTGCTCATCAGTATTATCGATTCCATTATCCAACTCTTTTAACTACAGCATATACAACACAATTGGACAAAAAGTGCTGTCTGGAAATGGAAATGGTGAAATTAATGTATCTCAATTAAAAAGAGGCATTTACATTATCCAAATTGAAGATAATTTTAATAACTTTATTTCTAGATTTATTAAAAATTAACTCATGTTTTCTCCCCTCAAAGGATTTCTTTTAGTTTGTCTTGGAATATTTATTGTATCGTGCTCTAAAACTGCTGGCCCCAATGGAAAAGCAACAGTACATGTTCATCTAATTAAAACGCTAAACAATAACTTTGCTATGAATCTTGCCAATACTAATGTTATGGTTAATTACAATAGCTCTTCCTTCCCAGGAAATAATGCTTCAGGAGACAACAATGTTCAAACCAATGAAAACGGGTTAGCTGAATTCAATAATCTCAAAAGAGGAGATTATTATTTTTTTGTAATCTCATCTATCAATGACACTTTATTTTCTGGTGGACAACACGTTTGCATTGAAAGCAGAAAAGGAGAACAACACATTGTAATTGATATTGGTGAAGAAAATCCGTATTAATCGACAAAACATCTAACATATTAATTTTTGATGATGATTGCATTTTTTGCAATCAAGCAGTAAAATTTATTTTAAAAAACGATCGATCAAAATCCATTTATTTCACTGGATCAAGTTCAAATAAAGCTATTGACTTGATTAACAAGTACCAACTTAAAGGGGTGCCTAATGAAACAATCATATTAATATCAAATAATAAGGTTTATCTTTTTTCAGATGCTGTCCTTAAAACAGCTCAACTAATGAAGGGACTATTTCCATTATTAATTCTAACAAAAATTATCCCCTTATTTATTCGTAACTTTATATATAAAGCTATTGCCAAAAGACGAAAAAGACTATTGAAAAACAATTGTGATATTTCTAAAGAATATTCCAATCACCCTAGAATTATAACCTAAAAAAGGAGCC
>MDTA01172117.1_pt1 | contig 13884 bp, 13 predicted proteins | sample 811151 | NCBI WGS metagenome assembly MDTA01 (sample SAMN05326648, study PRJNA326480) | marine metagenome | isolation source: seawater | place: Indian Ocean: South | collected 2010 | reverse complement strand
TGCACATCTTATAAACGAAAAAATTGATAGTGGTAAAATAATTAATGTGAAGAGATTTAAAATTAAAAAAAAAGATAATGTAGGCTCGCTTCTTAAAAAAACACATAATGAGCTTTTTTTCATGGCAAAGAAAACTATTTTTGACCTACTTAAAAGGCCAAATACAATTTCAACTTTATTAACGAAAAGTAAGAAAGAAAAATGGTCTAAAGTAATTAAATCAAAAAAAGATTTAGATAAATTTTATGAAATTGCAGTAAACTCAAGTCAAAATGAGATAAAGAGAAAAATTAGATCTACAGTATATAAACATTTTAAGCCATATATTTCTTTAAATAAAAAAAAATATTATTTAGAATAGCAATTTGATGATGTTAGAAAATAAAAATGTAATTAAACTATATAATTTACCTGAAGAGGTTCTTTACTGTAAATTATGTACGATTTCAAATCAGAGACCTAGAATTTCATTTGATAAAAACGGAATTTGCTCAGCTTGTAATTTCGCAGAATTTAAGAAAACATTAGATTGGAAAAAAAGAAAAAATGAGCTTGAAAAGTTGTGTGACAAACACAGGAAAAATAATGGTGAATTTGACATTTTAATACCATGTAGCGGAGGAAAAGACGGGAGCTATGTCGCCCATCAAATGAAGTATGAGTTTGGAATGAATCCTTTAGCCGTCACTTGGTCCCCTTTAAAATATACAGATATAGGCAGAAAAAATTTAGCTTCATTCATAGAATCAGGATTTAATCACATCCTAGGAACTCCTGATCCGACAGTAACTAAGAAATTAACACACTTAAGCTTCAAGCATATGGGTGATCCATTTCAACCTTTTATTTACGGTCAATATAACTTCCCAATAACAGTAGCAGTTCAAAATAATATTAGCTTAATAATGTACGGTGAAAATGGAGAAGTTGAATATGAAGGAGATATGAAAAATGCCTACAGGCCTGATAGGTCTGTGGAAGATCAGTTAAGTCATTACTTCTCAAGTATTCCGCCAGAATATTGGGAAAAACATAAAATTTCTAAACATGACCTCAAACCATTTACCCCACCACCGTTAGACAAAATAAAAAAAAATAAAACAGAAATACATTTTTTCAGTTATTACAAATACTGGGATCCACAGGAAAATTTTTATTATGCTCAAAAATATTGTAATTTTAATGTTAATCCCGAGAGGAATGAGGGAACCTTTTCAAAATATGCAAGTTTAGATGATCAGTTCGACGGTTTTCATTATTATTTAGCTTTCATAAAATTTGGTATAGGTAGAGCAACCTCTGATAGTGCCCACGAAATTAGAGATAAAAAAATTGACAGAGAAGAAGGTATAGCTTTGGTTAAAAAATATGATGGTGAATTTCCCAAAAAATATTATAAAAAATTTTTAGATTACTGTTCAATGTCTGATGAAGAATTTGAAATAATAATTGATAGTTGGAGATCTAGCCATATATGGATGAAAGATAATAGTAATAGATGGAAATTAAGAAATCCAGTATGGAAATAGTCTTAAATGAGAAAAATTCGTATAATTCCTCGACTTGATATTAAAGGAAAAAATTTAATCAAAGGAGTACAGCTTGAAGGGCTGAGAGTAATTGGAGATCCAAATCAGTTTGCAAAAAAATATTATCAAGAGGGTGCCGATGAGCTTCTTTACATGGATGCGGTAGCGAGCTTGTATGGAAGAAACAATTTAAAAGAACTTATAACCAAAGCTGTAAAAGATGTATTTATTCCAATTACAGTTGGTGGAGGAATTAGAAGTGTTGAAGATGCTTATAACATATTTAGAGCTGGAGCTGACAAAGTTGCTATTAATACTGCAGCAGTGAAGAGTCCTAAGTTAATAAAAGATTTATCAGAAGAATTTGGTTCTCAAAGTATTGTACTTTCAATCGAAGCCAAAAAAATCGATGAAAATAACTGGGAAGTTTTTATAGAAAATGGAAGGGAAAAAACAGGTATGTCGGTTTTTGATTGGATAGGAAAAGCAACAAATTTAGGGATTGGAGAAATTTTACTAACATCTGTTGACCACGAAGGTACAAAAAAAGGTTTCGATATTAATTTACTTAATGAAGCTACAAAGCTCACAAATGTTCCAATCATATCATCTGGTGGAATGGGAAAACTGGAAGATTTCTTAAATGTAATTAAAAAATCCAAAGTGGATGCAGTTTCAATGGCATCAGTCTTGCATTATAACACTCTAAACCTCTCTTCAATCCGAAGCTACGGTTTATCAAACAATTTAGATTTAAGAGAATTTAATGAGACGTAAAATCAATTTATCAATATCAGTACCACTCGAAGGGGCATTATTGAAAAAAACAAATCAATTACTCACAAATCTTTATAAAAAATATAATATTAAATTTATTAGAAATAAAAACTGTAGACCGCATATAAATTTATTTTCAGGGGAAACAACCCACTGTAGTAAAATTAAAAAAATATTAAATTATAATAAAAAAAAATTTAAAAAAATAAAACTTGTAACAAATGGAGTGGGTGTTTTTTTAAGCAACAAACCCACTATCTATCTCAGGTTTAAAAGTAATAAATTGTTGTATAAAATTAGATATTTACTTTTTAAAAATAGAAAATATTGGAAAAAGATTGATGACAGTGTTCAAATAGATCAGTGGATAGCTAAAACGACCTTAGTTCATAAAGATTTAAGTTTGAATTCTTTTTCTTCGGTTAGTAAATACATATTAAAAAAAAATATTGTAGAAAAAATGTATTCAAAAGAGTTGATTTTTCTAGATTTTACAAAAAGCGAAGAAGAAATTGATCACATAAAATTATAATGAAAAAAATCACAATAATTGATTATGGAGTAGGAAACTTATTAAGTCTTAAAATGGCCTTAGAATACCTTGGCGCAGAGGTTTTAATTACAAGAGATAAAATAGCTATAACCAATTCATCACATCTTATACTTCCTGGAGTAGGGGCGTATGGAAAAGCAATGAAGTTAATAAAAAAATATAAAATTGATGAATATTTATCTGAGTCTAAGTTAAAAGGGGCAAATATTTTAGGCATTTGTTTAGGCATGCAATTATTTATGAGTTCAAGCTTCGAGTTTGGTTTTACGAAGGGGTTAAACTTTATAGAAGGAGATGTAAACTCTATTTCAAAGCTAAAAAATTACAAAGAAGAAATCAAAATACCTAATATTGGATGGTTTAAAGTTAAAAAAAACAACGATGCCTCTGCCCATGTAATGCTAGAAAAAATTCTTCCGAGTGACACATTTTATTTTGTTCATTCTTTTATTTGTGAACCAAGAAATCCAAGATCTTTAAGTTGTTTCTCTGATTATGAGGGTCTAAAAATAACAGCTATAATTGCTCATGATAATGTAATAGGTTGTCAATTTCATCCAGAAAAGAGTGGGAAGTCAGGATTAAAATTTTTAGATAATTTTATAAAACTATAGAATTTATGATAATAACAGATAACTTTAAAAAATCTCATAAGTAATGACAGTATATATATCTACAGGCGGATTTAGTAAAATTTCAGCAAATAAAGTTATTAAGAAATTTAAAGATATAGGCATCAAAGATATCGAGCTATCCGGTGGAAAATATAAGCCAAATTTAATTAAAAAAATAAAAAAATTTAAAAGATTGAATTTAAAAGCTCATAATTATTTTCCTCCACCTAAGGTTCCATTTGTTTTAAATCTTGCATCTCTTAACAAAAACATATTTAAAAAAAGCGAAAATCTTATTCTGAATGGAATTAAATTTTCAAATAAAATTGGATCGGGTCATTATAGCTTTCATGCTGGTTTCTTGTGCGATATTACTCCAAATGATTTAGGTAAAAGAGTAAAAAAAAAGAGGTTAAACCCTAGAGATGTCTGTGTTGAGTTATTCATTCAAAGAGTAAGAAAAATTTCAAAAATTGCAAAAAAATATGGGGTAAAATTAATGATAGAAAACAATGTAATAACAAAAGGAAATCTACAAGTGTTTCAAGATAACCCTTTTTTAATGTCAGAACCTGTTGAGGCAAAAAAGATAATGAACCTGCTTCCAAACAATGTTGGTATGCTTTTAGATGTTGCCCATTTAAAAGTCTCTGCAAATACATTAGGTTTTAAAAAATCAGATATGTTTTCTAAGTTAAAAAGAAGGATTTACGGTTATCATATAAGTGAAAATAACGGAAAGAAGGACTCAAACAAACCATTTAATAAAAACTCTTGGTTTTGGAAATATATACCTAAAAATAGCGAGTATGTATCTATTGAGGTGTACAATCAAGAGCCCAAAAAGCTTTTTAATTTATACAAATTGGCAAAAAAAAAATTGATTAGCAGTTAAAACTAAAAGAATAGATCTTTTAAAAATATAAGTATATTGTTGAAAAAATTTTGAAAATATTTAATTTTAAATGAAAAAAAAAGCTCTTATTACCGGCATCACAGGTCAAGACGGTTCTTATTTAACAGAAAATTTATTAGATAAAGGTTATGAGGTTCACGGATTAAGACGAAAAAACAGTCAAGAAAATACTTTTAATATCGATCATTTAATTGAAGATGATAAAATAAATAATAAAAGACTATTTTTACATTACGGAGATATTACAGACACAAGTAGTCTTCTTTCAGTTATTGCAAATAATAAATTCGATGAAATTTATCATTTATCTGCTCAATCACATGTTCACACTTCTTTTCAAGTTCCAGAATACACTACTTATGTGAATGTAATGGGTTCAATAAAAATTTTAGAAACAATTAAAAATTTTTCCCCAGAAAGCAAATTTTATAATGCTGCAACAAGTGAAATGTATGGAAAAATATTAGAACCAATACAAAATGAAAATACAAAATTCAACCCCACATCTCCTTATGCAATATCTAAACTTTATAGCCATCTAGTTTCAATAAATTATAGAGAGTCATATAATTTATTTTCATGTAGTGGTATTTTATTTAATCATGAGTCACCGCGAAGAGGTAAAACTTTCGTTACTAGAAAAATTTCCGAGTCAGTGGCTAAAATAAAATTAGGTATAATTGAAAAGTTTAAAATAGGAAATCTTAATGCAAAAAGAGACTGGGGCTATGCGAAAGAATATGTCGAAGCAATGTACTTGATGCTGCAACAAAAAAAACCAGACGAATTTGTGATAGGAACAGGAATAAATTACAGCGTGAGATTTTTTATTGAGGAAACTTTTAAACTTGCCGGAATAAAGATCGCCTGGGAAGGGTCGGGGATAAAAGAGAAAGGCATTAATAAAGATAATAATAAAATTGTTGTCGAGATAGACAAATTTTACTTTAGACCTTCGGAGGTAGATATTTTGTTGGCAGACCCAAAAAAAGCAAAACAAAAATTGAATTGGCAAGCAAAATCAAAAATTGAGGACCTCATTCAAATGATGTACGAAAATGATTTTAATATCCTTAAAAAAGTTTAAGAAATATTTGAAAGACATACATAACAATAATGAAAATTTTAGCAATTATACTAGCAAGAAAAAACTCTAAGAGATTAAAAAATAAACATCATTTAAATTTAGGTGGAAAAAATCTTATCCAACATACTTTCGATCTATTAAAAAAAAAAAAATTATTTAACGATATTGTTGTGAGTACCGATGATAAAAAAATTATTGATAATGTTAAAAAAAAATATAAATGCTTTATACCTCTTTTAAGGTCTAAAAACCTTTCAAAAAGCTAAACCGAATCTTATAAAGTCCTAATTACAGTCTATAAATGGTATCAAAAAAAATATTCATCTGTAGACGGAATTTTTTTGATACAACCCACCTCACCATTCAGAAAACTAAATACAATAAAAAAAATTTTAAACGAATTTAAAAGAAATAAAATGAGAAGATCTATTGTCTCTGTTAAAAAAGTAAAAAATCACCCTGAATGGATGTTTGAAATAAAAAAAAATAGAATGATACAGTTAAGAAAACAAAAAAAAATTCAAATGTCTCAATTTTTAAAACAACTATTTGTTCTTAATGGACTAGCATATTTGCTTGTACCTAAAGATTTAATTAAACAAAAAACGCATATTCCAAAAAATTCAATTCCTTTTATGTGCAATTCTTAAATTGAAAGTCTGGATATCGATACAAAGGAAGATTTTTTAATTGCGAAAGCTTTTAAAAGCTTTTTTAAATTGTAGAATTTAAATATATTTTTTTTTTTAAATCTTTTATTACTTTAAATCTATAAATGCCCTCAAAAATTGCTGCAAACAATAAAGTTGAAATCAAAGTATAACTAAAAAAAGGTATTGCCAAAGTAAAACAAAGCAGAAAACCATCAAGTGTATACCCATAAATTCCTAATGACCATACACCAAAATTTGTAATAACAAAAAACAAGCAAGCGCCAAGTAATGATCCAATTAATCTCAGCTTAATTGTATCTGCAAAGAATTTTGAGATAAGTCCTATAGCAATGACACTTCCCCAAGTAAAAAAAAGTGTATTATGAAATCCAACAAACAAGTCTGTAACTGCAAAACTTATTGCCACTACTGGTAGATAACGGATTCCAAAAAAAGCAGGGACATATAAGCTTAATGCAATTAAACTTGTAAAGTTCGGCGGATGGGGAATATATCTTGAAATAGCTAAAGCACAAAAAACAGCAATAGAAGTTTTAAAATATGATTGCATTAATATTTCTTATTTAGCATAAAATTAAAAGATCTTCCAGGAGCTTTATATTCATAGGCCTCCGAATACTCTTTATCCAGTATATTTTTTGCTGAGAAATTAAAAATGTAGGAGTCGAATAATTTGTAATTTGTTATTAAGTCAGCCGTAATATATTCTGAAAGTATTACATCTTTAAAACCCTGATTTACATTTCCATAATCCCTTCTTTCACCAACATACTTTAATTTTAAAGTTTGTGATAAATTGTTATCAAAATATTTTGTACCAGAAAAATTTATCTGATTTCTAGGAACTCTTACATTCATCTTATCATTGCATTGTGTTGTACCATGACCTCCAGTTGCATCTGGATTATCGCACGTTGTACCATCGTAGGACTCAGTTCTCGTGTAGCCAAAATTTAACGAATAATCTTCTCTTGGATTCCATCCTGTATTCAGTTCAAGACCATAGCTATATGTTTTCGAGTTACTATTTGCTAAAGCGTAATTCCCACCACCGGCATAATATTTTTCCCCCATACCCCCTGAATGAGACTTCCAGCCTTTAATGTCATTTTTGTATTTTAAGTAAAAAGTATTAGCACTTAGGTTTAAATTATTATTTGGAAAAAATTTATCTATTCCAACATCAATACTCTTACCAGTCTCTGCTTTTAAGCTTTCTTTATTGGTTAAATTATTTCCATGATGAAGTGAATATAAAGCTGGAAATCTTACAGAGGTTCCAAGATTAGCTCTTAATTTAGTATTTTTATCTAGTTTATGTGCTGCAGTAATCCTTCCAGTGTAGTATTCTCCAACAGTCGTGTGTTCGTCTCTTCTTAGCCCAAAAGTAGTGTAGGTATTTTCCTCAGGTCTTAACTGTAAATCGAAATATTGAGAAAATATTGCTTCATCACTTTCTGCATATGCGCTGTCTGTATAGTAGTCATAAAGTTCGGCTCTATCAAATTCATTGTCTAGACCGAATACGATTTTATTATCTAAATTAAAATTATATTCTGATAATAGATTTATCGCGTCTCTATAACCATAATAATTTTTTTTGGTATTATTATAAGCTGTAGTATTTCTTAGAACATAAGTATTATTATAAGATAAAGTATTTTTTAAATTGCCACTATTATGAATCAATCGACTAGTATAGATGGCCTGCTGATCATCAGTTGCATCATTTGAGTCAGTTTGAGATTTGTTTACTGCATCGTACTCTAAGAAGGAATCATTATAATACAAATAATTTTCCAACCTAAATTGTCTACTAAAATCGTAACCATAGTTCATTGTTAAACTATCACTTCGGTAACCATCTTTTTCCTCGTTATCCCTCATTGCTGACTCTCCATCAGTTGAAAAATTAGTGTACCCTATAAAATAATCGTAATTATTATCTTTCCCATCAAAACTTAAATCAATTTTTTGTGTACCAAATGAACCTGTAGAGAGACTCACATCTTTGTTATGTCCTTGGCGACCTTTTTTAGAAAATAGTTGGATCGTACCAGCTAACGCACCACTACCATATAATGAGCTTTGAGCACCTTTTAAAACCTCAACTCTTTCAATTGAAGAGGACATTAAATGATTGAAACTATAGTCATTTGATGGTGTGGAAGGATCTGAAACTTTAACTCCATCTATATAAACTGTTGTATACCTTTTAGGTTGACCTCTTAACTGCATTCCTGAAGTTGTTCCTAGTCCTCCAGATTGAAAATAATTCATACCGTCTAAATTATTATCTAAAATATCACCGATGAAATATTGATTAGAATTTGTCAATGCTTTGCTATCAATTACCTGAACATCACTTCCAACAATACTTTTTGATTGCAAGGTTTTACCTGGAGAAATTACTATAATTGGAATGTCTTCCGCGAAAACATTTTTACAAATAATCGATATAAATAATATAAAAGTTATTAATTTGAACATGCTAACCCTCCATTTGTGAGCTTTAAACTCACACCAAATTTTATGCCGATGCCAAATTATTTGCAGAACAAGACTTTCCCTGGTCATTGCTCAGCAGCGGACTATACTGGGTGGCGCTCCGACTTTTACGGTTGCAGGCACAGCTAACGAATTTCACGTTGGTTCCCCACTCTCTTATTCAGTACATTTAGAATTTAAAATCAAATTTTTATAAAGTCAATATTTTTTTTTGCGTCAATATTTATACAGGAATTAATTTTTTTAATCTTATAAAAGGATATTACATTTTTTTTTATTGATCGAACTTTTATATTTGGCCAATAATAATTTGAATAACCATCTAATAGAATATTCTTATGAATTTGATATACATCAAGATTATTTTCAAGCGCTTCAAGAATAATTGATGCTGGACCAATTATAATTGGTCCACAATGTTTTATTTTTCTGTTTAAATTAAATCTTTTTAAAATTAATGAAAGAGAATTTTTAAACTTAATATGTTTTTTATCTTTAATTCTGTGAGGGTGAATTTTAATTTTTAAATTATTTGGTAATTTTTTTTTTAAGGTTTTTATAAGAAATTCAAAATTTTCTAAATAAAAATTTTTATCTTCAATAAAAAAAGGAAGAAAAATATGATTTTGATATTTTTGCTTATTTTTTTTCCTGATTTTTAAAGATGGTATATTCTTCACTGATTTTTTCTGCCAACCGAAGAATTTAGTTAGTTGATATTTTTGATCATTTCCATGGACATACAATAATTCTGGTGCCCCATCTCTTCTATACAAATGTATAGGCAATCCCTGAGTTGCGTGAACATAACCGATAGTTTTAATTTTTTTGTTTGCCTTTTTCAGTTTATAATTAACATAATTCTGAAAAGGTTGGCCCTCATAGGGAGTAATGATTTTTTTTATTTTGTTAATGTCAATAAATTTATTAATATTTTCCCAAATATTTACTGATAAAATTTCAAGATAAAAGTATTTGTTTTTATCCCATGGAAAAATAAAAATTTTTTTTAGAAATAGAAATATTAGATTTCTTAAAAACAAAAATTTATTATTTTTATTAGTAAAAAATAAGATATTTTTATTAATCTTTTTTGGTACGTAATTGTCTAAATTAATTACAAACCATAGTACATTAGGGTGATTTTTGGAGTTTTCATTAAAATATTTATCAAAGTAATTTCCATCATCTAAAACATTACTGCATTGACCAGTAGTAAGAATAAGTTTGTCATATTTTTCTATATTTTCAAAATTAGATAACTCAAAACTTATTGCATTAGCGCTTCCAATAAATTCTTTAACGTAAGTAATTATTTTAGTAAAAATTTTTACTTTAACTTTTTGCAATTTTAGTAATTTTAAAAGTGAGTATCTACTATAAGTAATATTGAAATAATCAATTAACTTTGAATTATTTTTAGGGCTATTTTTATAGTATGATCTAAATATTTTTGTATAAGCCTTTGGGTCGTTAATCATTATGAGTATTACTCGCCACCGGATATAGTAACCACTTCATTACCAATATAAGTATTATGCTCAGATGATAAATTATATACAGTTTTAGCTATTTCATTTGGAACTGCCTGCCTCTTCATCGGTATTAAACTAATTCTTTTTTTTATATTCTTCCCCTTTATCATTGAATGAACTTTTGATTTTACAAAACCTATTCGCAAAATATTAGTAAGAATATTTTTACTCGTTAACTTTCTCAAATACGACGGAATATATTCAAGCGCATGTTTTGCAAATGAATAATTATAGGTAAATTCACTCCCTCCATATTTTACCCCAATACTGCTTGCATTTAGAATTCGGCCAAATTTTATTTTTATCATGTAAGGTAATAATTTTTTTTCAATCATTATAGGGATAATAGCATTTATGGCCAGTGACTTGATTAAAGATTTCAAATTTGAATTTTGATAATTAATATTATCTATATATCCAATTAAATTTACAATTGAACATATTTTTTTTTTTGAAATTTTATTAATAAACTTTTTAATTTCACTTTCTTTGGTAAAATTACATTTATACAAATGAAGCATCTTTTCATTATTTAGTTTTAATTTTTTGAGACCATTGTTATTGCTATTAAATTGCGCATGCACCTCCCAATTATTGCTTAAAAATATTTTTATGGAGGCCAAGCCAATAGAGGAACTGCCGCCTAAAATTAATACATTTTTTTTCATTTCAAATAAAAATACGTTGGCATTTTATGGACGCTTTATTAATCATTAAAAACATTTTCTAAATACAAAATTGTTGAATTTTTACTATTGTAAAATGCTCTAATGTTCAAAAATTGAACATATTTTATGTTAATTTTTAAAATTTGTCCATTTTTTTTAATAGAATCAACAAAATATGCGATAAGTATTCGTGTGGACTTCTTTAATTTTATATTCTAGATATACGGTTAAATATGGGAATCAAGGTTTTATTTATATATCCAAATTCATTTGGTATGAACATGCTGCCTCCGGCAATTGCTCTTTTCTCAGCAATTTTGAAAAAAGAGGGACATAAAGTTCAGATTTTTGACACCACTTATTATAAAACAGATCAAACTTTCGACTCTGATGGTTCAAAGGAGGAGAGATTAAATGTAATCCCATTCAAAGATCAAATGAAGAAAAAAAAACTCGAAATCAAAACTACAGACTGGAGAGCAGACGTAAAAAAACAAGTTAGTGAATATCAACCAGACCTTTTGGCACTTTCCGCAACAGAAGATATGTGGGAGTTAGGAATAAAAATTTTAGAGGAAATAAAAGACTATAAAGTTAACAACAAGATCCCAGTTATAGCAGGAGGCGTGTTTCCTACATTCGCTCCAGATTTATGTATTAAAAGCGATTTAGTTGACATGGTGTGTGTTGGTGAGGGAGAAAATGCATTGATTGATTTATGCAGAAAAATTGAAAAAAAGATGGAGCTTACTAAAATTACTAACGTATGGATAAAAAAAGATGATAAAAGTATAGAGAAAAATTCAATTTCAGATCCAGTAGATATAAATAACAATCCTATAATAGACACATCCTTATTTGAAGAAAACAGACTTTACAGACCGATGTCAGGAAGAGTTTATAAGATGTTTCCAGTTGAAACAATTAGAGGATGTCCATTCACATGCACTTTTTGTAATTCTCCAGATCAAATGAGACTATACAAAGGGCTTGGAAAAAATTTTTACAGAAAAAAAAGAATGGATCTTGTTTTCAAAGAACTTAAGCATTTTAAAGAAGTTCATAAAGTTGAATATAACTATTTTTGGGCCGATACTTTTCTAGCGATGAATGGAAAAGAGTTTGATGAGTTTTGCGAAATGTATGAAGATATAAAACTTCCTTTTTGGATACAAACAAGGCCAGAAACAATCACAGATTATAATATGAAAAAATTAAAATCAGTCGGATTGCACAGAGTTTCTTTTGGAGTTGAACATGGAAATGAAGCTTTTCGAAAAAAAATATTAGATAGAAGATGGAAAAATGCTGACATTATAGAAAAATTAAAAATTCCAAAAAAATATGGAGTAGCTTTTAGTGTAAACAATATAACTGGATTTCCAACAGAAACGAAAAAACTCGCTTTTGATACAATCGAACTCAATAGACAAATAGACTCTGATAATTCTAATATCTACTCATTTGTTCCATTTCATGGGACGCCATTAAGAAAAATGTGTGAGGATCTGGGCTTGGTCACTAATGATAAAATAACAAAATGTGTTACGAGTGAAGCACAATTGAATATGCCTCAATATCCCCCAAGTGAAATAGAGGAGATAAAGAAATGTTTTGCATTATATGTAAAATTTCCAAAAAATAGATGGTCAGAGATAGAAAGAGCTGAAAAAAATGATGAGGAAGGTAATAGAATCTATGCTAATCTAAAAAAAGAATTTTTAGAAAAATACATGCCTAAACCAGATGCCGATCCTCATGGAGGTCTAGACGAGTTTCTTGACGAAGATCCAAATTGCACCATTCAAGCAAACAACCCTAATGCAGGAGAAATGAGATAAAATGTTAAAATCACCTTTCTCTGCTAGAAAACCTAAAGATTTTAGAATTTTACTATTTTACCCTAATCTTCATATGAGCGCTTTGATGCCCCAGTCTATTGGGATTTTCACTGCTATTTTAAAAGCACAAGGATATGCATTAGACCTTTTTGACTGCACTTACTATGAGGATATTGATGAGATTAACTTGGGTAGAAATACAACCGAGGAAAAACTAGATAATAAACAAGTCAGAAAACATGATGACAGCGAATGGGCAAGAAAAGGTGCTAAAAAAAAGATTGGGATTAAAGAAGACTTTTTGAAAAAAATAAGAGACTTTAAACCTGATTTAATAATTTGTTCAGTTCTTGAGAGCACGTATTACCTGGCAATTCAACTTTTAGAAGCCGTTCCAAAAAATGAAGTAAACTATAAAACTATATTTGGAGGGGTGTTTGCGACTTACGCTCCTGAAATTTGTATATCTTCAAAAGTAGTTGATTATGTATGCAAAGGAGAGGGAGAAGAGGCAATAAAAGAGTTTTGTGAAAAACTGATTACAGGAGATAGAATTGATAATGTAAGAAATTTTTTAATCAAAGGTAATGGAAATATTTATAGAAATAATCTTAGAAATGGAGTTGATATAGATACTATTCCAATACCTGATTGGGATTTATTCGATAAAGGGAGTATATACAGACCAATGCAGGGAAAAATATACCGAGCAGTTGGTTTTGAGACACAAAGAGGGTGTCCTTATACTTGTACTTTTTGTAACTCTCCATCTAATAATGTAATATACAAATCAGAAACCAATAAAATATTTCATAGAAAAAAATCAATCAAAAGAATGAAAGAGGAACTAGATTTCTTAGTAAAGAAATATAATCCTGAACTAATTTATATGGTAGTTGACACTTTTTTAGCAATGTCAGAAAGAGATTTTGATGAATTTAAGGAAATGTATTTAGATTATAAAATTCCCTTTTGGATGAATACAAGAGCAGAAACTATTAACGAGCATCGAGCCAAAGGATTAGAGGAAATGAATATGCTAAGAACAAGTATAGGTGTAGAACATGGAAACACTGAATATAGAAAAAAATATTTAAAAAGAAACGTATCAGATGAAGTTCAAATTAGAGCCTTTGAAATTCTTGCCGACCATAAATATGTAAGTTGTGCAAACGCTATAAT
>MDTA01073384.1_pt1 | contig 13884 bp, 10 predicted proteins | sample 811151 | NCBI WGS metagenome assembly MDTA01 (sample SAMN05326648, study PRJNA326480) | marine metagenome | isolation source: seawater | place: Indian Ocean: South | collected 2010 | reverse complement strand
TTGTTGAATCGCTTTCATTTCTTCTAAATTTAAAGCTAATAATCCTTTTTCGCTAATTTCAATTAGTTCTTCATCACTAACATTCAAATCTATTGTTGACGGCGCAGCATATTCAATATCTTTTAATTCTGGAAATTGTATTTCTGGCCAGTCGCCAATTGCACAATCATTTGAATCTGCAATTAATGCTATTTCAATTAGTGAATTATGTAATTGGTCTGATAACCAATTTAAATCCACATCACCTAATCCAAAAAATACGTAACTAATAGATGTTGAAATTTTAACATCTTTACCTAAATCCGGAAATATTGTTGTAAAACCATCCAATGCCGCAGATGCTCTATTATCTGTAACTCCGGGCTTAAATCCAACTGTAATTACAGCTTCTGGGGTATCGGTAAATGCATTCTTATTATCTAAAATCGATGAATTAAAACAACCTATTTCGATTACTGGATCTGTAAATAATTCATCCACTACTTTTGTCAACTGATCTTTAGATAATTCTTGATTTATTTGATATCCTAAAATACTTCTAACCTCGGTAATTTCTAAATTATGATCTGTTTTTAATTGTGATTTGATTGTATCTCCACGGACATCCCTTAACCCCCCGCCGACTCTCGGCGTTACCTCTATTCGCTGGATATTGGATTGCAAAAGACCCTCTCGTAGTATTCCCGTAATACGGACCGTCCATGAATGAATCGCTAAATCATATTTTTGAAAATGACTAATTTAATACCTCTCTTAATGAGGCTCCTGTATGACTTTTAAGATTTTTAGCAACATCTTCTGGGGTCCCTTCTGCAACAAGTTCTCCCCCATTCATTCCTCCTTCGGGACCCAAATCAATTATCCAATCTGATGTTTTTATTATATCTAAATGATGTTCAATAATTATTACTGTATGTCCCTGATCTCTTAATCTGTGTAATACTTCAATTAATTGTCTTACATCAGAAATACTCAAACCTGTTGTGGGTTCATCCAAAATATAAACTGTATGTGTGTTTGGTGGTTTTCTTAATTCACTAGCAAGTTTTACTCTCTGTGCTTCCCCTCCAGACAAAGTTGTTGCGGCTTGTCCTAATTTTATGTAACCTAAGCCAACATCATCTAATGTTTTTAAAATTCGATGTAGTTTCTTATGATTTTCAAAAAACTTGGTTGCTTCACTTACGCTTAACTCTAATACATCGTAGATATTTTTGCCCTTCCATTCAACTTCTAATGTTTCTCTAGTGTATTTTTTACCTTTACAATTATCACACACTACCCATACATCCGGTAAAAAATTCATTTCTAATTTCATAGAGCCCGCTCCACTACAAGCTTCACATCTTCCACCTTTGACATTAAAAGAAAAATGTCCAGGAGTATATCCTCTTTCTTTAGATAAAGCCGTTTCAGAAAATAATTTCCTTATGATATCAAATGATTTTGTATAAGTTGCAGGATTTGATCTAGGAGTTCTCCCAATTGGAGATTGATCGATTAATATTGCTTTATCTACATGTTCAATTCCTTGAACGCTAACATGTTTTCCTGGTGCTGTATCTGCCTTTTGAACTTCCCTGAGTAAAACGGGTGCTAAAATTCTTGAAATTAAACTTGATTTGCCGCTACCTGAAACCCCAGTAACTGAGACCATGCAACCTAACGGAATACAGACATTAATTTCTTTCAAATTATTTTCACTTGCCCCTAATACAAGTAAATATTTGTCACTAGGGGGAGTTCTTTGAGATGGAATAGGAATGTGTTTATATCCCGATAAGTACTGTCCTGTAACACTTTTTTTACATTTCATTACTTGTTTAGGTGTACCTGCAACTACTACTTCTCCGCCTTTTCTTCCAGCTCCTGGGCCTAAGTCAATTAGATAATCGGCTTGATGTAAAGTCTCCTCATCGTGTTCAACTACAATCAAAGTATTCCCTAGATCAACCAATTCTCTCAACGTTGCAATTAATTTAGCATTATCTCTTTGATGTAAACCTATTGAAGGTTCATCTAAAACATACATTACTCCTGTTAATCTACTCCCTATTTGTGTTGCTAATCTTATTCTCTGACTCTCTCCTCCAGAAAGTGTATTTGCCTTTCTATTCAACGTTAAATAACCTAATCCTACATCGGATAAAAACTTCAATCTACTCTGGATTTCCAATAAAGCGTCATTAGCAATTCGAAGTTCTTTTTCTGATAAAATATCATTATTTATCCACTCAAATACCTTATCTTTGGCGTTCAAAACCGTCATCGTTGATAATTGTGGTAATGTTGTTTCACCTATAGTTACTAATCTAGATGCTTTATTCAATTGTTCTCCATTACAACTTGTACATGGGAAATCTACCATAAATGATGATATTCTATTTCTTGTGCCGTCATAATCTGTTTCTCTATATTGCCTTTCAAGTCTAGATATTACACCTTCCCACGGTTTTCTCATTGTATAATTTGATCTGCCTTTTCTACCTTGAATATTAAAATCAATATTAGTCGAGCCTGTACCATTTAAAATTATATTTTTACCTTCCTCGTCCCATTCTTTGAAAGGGATTGTCGGATCATAGCCGTAATGTAATGCAGTTTGAGCCATTATTGCTCTATACCAACTTGAAGACATTGATCTTTGAAAAGGCCTAATACATCCATCAGCAATACTCAAATTTTCATCTACCACTAAGTCAAGTGAGAGCTTTTTCTGTACGCCTAGTCCCTGACAATCGGGGCATGCTCCTAAAGGAGAATTGAAAGAAAATATTCTTGGACTCATTTCTGGTAAAAAGGCTCCATGATCGGGACAAGCAAATTCTTCACTATATGTTTTAATTTCTTCAGAATCTAAGTCTTCAACTCCTACACTTCCTCCGCCAAATTTTAATGCTGTTTCTACTGCTTCTGTTAATCTTTGTCGATTTTCTTTTTTTAATTTAATTCTATCAATTCTAATGTCCACATCATGGCGTAGATTTTTCTCTAATTCTGGTGGATTATCAAACATTATTTCTCTACCATTCACCTTACCATTCAGAAAACCATTTTCAACCATTTGACGGAATAAATCGGCATGTGTTCCTTTCCTATTTCTAATTGCGGGGCTCCAAATCGCTACAGGCTTCTCTTTAAACTTCCATAATATATCATCTACAATTTCTTGAACTGTTTGAATGGAGACTTTTTTTCCACACTCTGGACAATGGGGTGTGCCTATCCTAGCCCAAATCAATCTAAGATAGTCCATTATTTCTGTAACTGTTGAAACTGTGGAACGTGGATTATGTGATCCTTGTTTTTGATCAATACTAATTGCTGGTGATAAACCTTCGATACTGTCACAATCTGCTTTTTTCATTTGTCCTAAAAATTGCCTTGCATAAGAGCTTAGAGATTCCACATATCTTCGCTGACCTTCAGCATACAATGTATCAAAAGCTAAACTTGATTTTCCACTTCCAGATACTCCTGAAACTACGACAAATTTTCCTCGAGGAATTTCAACATCAATATTCTTTAAATTATGTGTACGTGCACCTTTGATGACTATTACTCTTTCATCTGACTTTGGCTTAGGTGACATGCTAACAGAATGCTGTGAAAGGCAGTGGTTCTTGAAGTCATGTTTTTTAATTAAAACTTAATTATTTCTTTTATCAAAGATAATACTATCATAAGTAAGGATATTGAGTAAAATTTCCCCAAAGTCACGTGTATATGCACATAAACGGCGGATGGATTCTGAGATATGGTCCTCAAACAAAAGTTTATTCGCATCTTTTCTACCAGACCAAAGACTTCTCTCGTGTTGTTTTAGAATCTTCTGTGCTGATTTCAATGAGTTTCTGGCGACTTCTATTTCTTCTCCATTATTAGTTCTAATGTTTATCATTAAAGTTCGTAATGCTCCTTGCCAAATTGGTATTTGATTGAGGGGTGGAGTATCAAAAGATAATTTGGTCTGGCCATTATCTTCAAGCACGAGATGTGCCATCTGGTTTGTATGATCTGCCATCCTTTCCAATGCCCGTGCTAAATTTGAATATTCTACGGCTTGTCTGCGCCCAATATTTAGTCGCTCGGCAACCTTGTATGAATCTAATACAATTCCTGCCTGTCTTTCAATAAAAAACCTCAGGCTGTCAATTTCTCTTTCTCTTTCCTCATAATCTTCGATAAGTGATTTGTCTTCACCAGAAATTACATCTAATATATCACGTATAAGTGAATTTAATTGCATGTACATTTGATTAAGGCTGCTCCTCATTGGTAATTCACCAGCATTGATTAGAGTAATTAATGTAATACTTTCATCTAATTCTTCTTCAATTTCAAATCCACGCGTCGACCTTTGAAAGATTCGAATAATTTTCTTTATTTTTGAATTCTCTTTCGATGTGAAATTAATTTTTATCCGATCAGTTCCACTAAGGTATGCCCCCATTAAATGATCCAAAAGGGCCCCTTCGGGAATTTTTCTTGTGCTTAATGTGATTTTTTTAATCTGCTCTATGGTGTTGAAAGGGGTTAATCTTAGAGCTCCGGAAGGGCGCCAATCAACCTGAATTCCGTCTCTTGATTTAAGATTGTGATGATTGACCCAAGTTTTGGGTACACTGAGGGTATAAGTTGCCCCTCCTGTAAGTTGTAATTTTCTGACGTCTTTATTTCCACTTTGTTTCGCCATGTATACCCTATGATGATTCTAAATATAACTATATAGATTATAGTAGTTCTATATGATATACTAAATTAGTTAACGAAAAATTATGGAACCAATTATGATGCTAGTTCTAGCTCTATCGATATTAGTTTGTGCTTATATGGCATGGAATATCGGTGCGAATGATGTTGCAAATGCAATGGGAACTTCTGTTGGAAGTCGTGCTTTAACTCTCAAACAGGCTGTAATAATTGCAGCAATCTTCGAATTTAGTGGTGCATTTTTCGCCGGTGATGCTGTTACAGATACTGTTCGAAAAGGTATTTTATCGGTAGATTTTGATGAAGTCCTCCCTGATGGATTTGCCAATGATTTGATGTATGCCTTTATTGCAGCAATGATGGCTGCAGCAGTTTGGCTTACGATTGCAACAAGGTTTGGGCTACCTGTATCGACTACCCACTCAATAATTGGGGGTATCCTTGGTGTTGGCTTAATTCTTGAAGTACAACATAGTACCTCTCTAATTGATTGGGGAGTAGTTCAAAAGGTTGTGATGTCTTGGGTTGCAAGTCCTTTAATGGGGGGGATTATCGCTTTCCTATCATTTACTGTTGTTCGTATGGCCATTCTTGATGCAGATAATCCTGTTGAAAGATCTAAATGGTTGGCACCAATATTAGCACTACCTACATTCTTTGTATTGGGTCTTGCTTTACAATTTAAAGCATTGAAAGGTTTCTTTTCGAGAGCTGCAGAAAATGGTTGGATTGAAAATAAGTATGATTGGTTGCCTGTAAAAGAAAATGGGGTGTTTAATCCTTGGGCAGAAAATGCCTGGTTTCCAATTAACAGTTTAATACTTGCATTGGCTATTGGTACTATATCAAGTATAATTTTATGGTGGGTTTTACGTAAATATGACTTCAATAATGAAAGAGGGGGTTTTACTGGGGTTGAACGTATCTTTGTTTGGCTACAAATAATTACTGCTGCCTATGTAGCCTTTGCGCATGGTGCAAATGACCGATCAAATGCAATTGGGCCTATGGCTGCTGTGTATGATATCTTATCAAGTGGGGGGGAGTTGTCGGCCAAAGTAGACATTCCTTTATGGCTAGTTCTACTTGGTTCTGCTGGTATTGCCATTGGTGTAATGACTTGGGGGTATCGAGTTATGGAAACTATTGGTAAAAAAATTACAGACATTACGCCAACCCGGGGGTTTGCTGCTGAATTTGGGGCTGCAACAGTAATTCTAATGTTTTCAATGCCCTTTTTGGCTGTGCCTGTATCAACTACTCATACACTAGTTGGTGCCGTAGTTGGGGTTGGGCTTGCTGGGGGAGCTAAAGCGGTTGATTTCCGTGTATTTGGGAAGATTGCTGCTTCTTGGGTCGCTAGTTTACCCGCCGCTGCTTTTGGAGCGGTTGCCATATACATTGCCAGTGGTTCAAATCCATCAAGAATTAGTTTAATTATTCCTCTTGCTTTCGTTGCAGTAATTTATGTATTGTGGAAAACAAAAGATGATGAAATATATGTGGAAGATGCCTTAGCTGATGTTGGGGGTGTTGAGTCAAAAACTCAAATCTCACCAACTGTCTTTGAGTTGTTTCACAAACACGCAGAAGCGGTTGAAGTTACTGTTAATCATATGTTAGAAGCAGTCAATAGGGCAGCATCTGGAAAGGATGCTACGGCAGAAATTAAAGCCACTATTGAAGCAGAATTAGCCGCTGATAATTTAAAGTCGGCCTTACGTGAAAAAGTAGGTAGTCGTGAATGGAAACTACTCATTGGTAGTGAGGCTTTCTTACATATGCTTACACGTCAAGATAGGATTGCTGATTATGCACAAAATGTTGCGGAACAGCTTTCCTTTAGAGAGTTATATGAAAATGATGAAGCCAGAGATTTGCTTAAGAAGATGGCTTTATCTGTGGCTGAAACCGTTGCTGCATACGAAGATACTGTTGAAATCCTTAGAGATATTACCTTATCTGGTTATACCAAATCTGGAAAAGCTGAACTCCTGGAGATGATTAGAAAAGTTAACTTAAAAGAGCATGAGGCTGATATTTCTGAAGCTACTGCTGCGGCATTTGTGTTTAGTAATGGAGAGGATCACCCATTGGCTGCAATGCATATGTATCGTGTCTTACAACGAATGGATGATGTTGCAAATGCTTGTGAGGCTGCTGCAAATGCCTTCTTACCAATTGTTTACAACTAATAATACTTGGATCTGGAATAATGGATGATTTTGTATTCATATCTATTGGGGCATTTCTAGCGGCAATATTAACTGTTCCCGCTGGCTTTGGCCTGTCAACAATATTGACTCCTTTGGTTCTATTAGTAGTGGGGCCGCATGAAGCAGTAGCAATCGTTGCTATCGTTCATGGAGCGCATAATGGAAGTAAGTATGTAGTTCTCAAAAAGTATGTAGATTTTGATGCTGTTCGTAAATATGGGATTTGGCTTGTTATTGGTGCTATTTTAGGTGCTCTTTTACAAAATCAAGTTCCCGATGCGCCCCTATTAGCTATTATTGGTATTTTTCTTATCATACTACCATTACTTACTATGAGTGAAAAATGGACTGGTTATAAAATTCCAGAAGCTAATGACAGGGTTGGTGGGTTTGGTTCAGGATTTATGGGAGGCCTTTCAGGACACCAAGGCGCTCTTCGTGCTATGTTCCTTACTCGGAGATTGCCTGACAAGATGGCTTATGCTGCAACTGCAAGTATCCTTGCATTATGTGTAGATCTGTCAAGAATTCCTGTGTATTTTGTTTATCGTCATGAAGAAATCCTACAACACTTAACATTAACTTGTATTTTGGTTATTTCGGCCTTACTTGGTGTTAATATTGGTAAACGTTGGTTAAAAAATCTCAAAGTAGAATGGATTCAAAGGGGAGTAATGTTAGGTATTATTGGAAGTGGTTTTTTCTACTTATATGAAGCCACTATCATATAATATTCAACCCTTCTAAAGTTAAAAAAGGGCCTAATGCTCCAAATAATAATATCATTATAATGTAAAAAATCGGTCCATCTTCACGAGACACCCATTGGCCCCCTTTATTGGTCCAATTTTGTTTCCAAAAAGCACCACGAATTAGGCAAGTAACTAGATATGTTAAACAACCGATTCCTGCGATTAGAGTTTCATAATTTATTTCCATAAGTAATTTTCACACAATATACTTATTATTCTTTTTTATATTTTGAAAACAAAAATTCTGGAATGAAGATTTCTTTCCAAGTTGGCCGTTTCAGATTTTCTTTTTCAGTGAAAAATGACCTTGCATAAATAGATATTAAATCAATAATTACTACAGTTATGAATATAATTATTAGATATGCAATGACTTTATCATATTGTAAAAATTTCAAATATAAATTGATGTAGTATCCAATTCCACCTGCTCCAACAATACCGATTACAGTACCATGTCTAACATTATATTCAAACATAAAAATTAATTGAGAAATTAAATTGTTTGCTGATTCTGGAATTACAACTGTATATGCCTTTTCAATTTTATTTAGCCCCATTACATCTGCAGCATCCAATGGTTCTCTCGAGATTCCCTCAATTGATTCATATTGCAATTTTCCTAGATATCCCACTGTATAAAATGTCATAGCGAGAGTTCCTGCTACAGGTCCAAATCCAATTAAAATTACAAATAAAATTGCCCAAATTATACTAGGTAAAGATCTAAACGCCGCAAGAATAATTCTGGCCGGATATGAAATCCAAATCGGATTTAAATTTCTTGCTGCCAATAATGAAATTGGCATAGATAAAATCATTCCAAATATCGTTGATACAAAGGCAATTTTTATTGTTTCTGTCATTCCAATCCAGGCTGTAGAACATCTAAAATCTAACAAAGGAATCTCAGTACAAACAGGATATGCTTGGGGCTCAATTACTTTCCAATTTGGTGGCCATAATGATTCATAAAAAAAGGTAGACAAATTTGCAAGACTGTTTTCTAATGATCCCCAATCCCCGTCTACTAAATTACTAAATGTTGTTAACGTTAATATTGTTATTAAAATAAAAAATAAAATTAATTTACTCATTTTAAAATAATAATTTTGAAAAATAGGCATCATTCTTCCTCCGAAATTGAATTTTTATCTATTTCAATAAGTTTTCTTTCCTTAATTAAAAATATTCTATCTCCCATTTCTCTTGCTCTCTTAATATCGTGTTCTATCACAACTAAAGCAGCATTTTCTTCTTGAACATACTTCAATACTTCAGAAAGTTCTTTCTCTTTTGTATTATCATCTAATTCACTTAAGAATTCGTCCGCTAGAATTAATCTTGGTCTTTGAGCAAGTGTTCGTGCGGTGGCAACTCTTCTTTGTTGGCCCCCGGATAATTTTCTAATTAAGCGATATTGATGGCTTGTTAAATCCATGGCTGATATCGCCTTGTCTGCCACATCTTTGGCTAATAATGAAGGAATAGGGTTCCAAAATTTTTTCATTCCTGCATTAGCACCTATCATTACATTATGTATCACACTAGCATGTCTAACTAATCCCAGACTTTGAGGGATATACCCGATCTCTCCCCTTTTGGGTTTAGACGGTAGCTTTCTATCACAAACGTTTACTGTTCCATTAATGGGTTTGACTAAGCCTGCGATTGTTTTTAACAAGGTTGTTTTACCTATCCCCGATACTCCAGTAAGTACTACAACTTCACCTGAAAATATCTGAAATTCATCTATATTAATAAGTGGTTCTTTGGTGTTATACCCCACCACTAATTCATGAAGTTGGACAAGGGGAATTTTTCCTTTCGTATTCTGAATTGAAAATCCCCCTAACCCTTCTTCTAACTAGATATTATTTCATACTTGTTTTCAAAGTAAGTAGAAATTCCTGGGATATTTGATATCAAGTCTGAATAACTTCCGAGATGTTGTTGAGATGTTGCTAGTACTATTCCCGGTGTGTTTAATACATTTAACAAAATTTCATCTCCACAAGTATTCTTAGGTGATTCTGAATCAACTTCGTGTACAGAGATATCATAGCACCCTGTATACGAATTGCCCATTACTGTGTAGTTTTCAACATACATTTCATTATTCATTGAAAGTAAGGCATTAAGAATCGCTGTTCTTGTTTGTAAATCAAGAGTTTCTGGATTATACATTACTGGGTGACTTGGAGCCTTACCAAATGCAGGTAATGGAATATATTGATCCATCTCTAAACACCAATCTTCGTTCTCTGTTGAATCTTCATTGTCACAATAAGAAGCTACTGTACTATCTTTTGCAAATGCAACATCGCCAGTTCCATCTGATAGACATTTTAATGCTCCACCATATCCATAATATGGTGTTCCAGATTCAGGAATTGAAGCATCATCACTGAAATAATTAAGAATAGTATTTCTTAATGATTCTATATCATTCGCATCTCCAATTACTGGTGCGTACCCATTACCAATCAAATAACCCATTGGTAACAACATACCTGCAGATTTTAACCAGCCTGTATGGCAGGAAGTTTTTCCTTCTAGTAGTGCGAAAGGATCTGTTGTTGGATCATCATCTAGATGTGCTGCGGCCATTTCACTATCTGCTTTTACCCATGCATGAGCTTCATAATGTGTCCTACCATCTGATTTTTGATCCGCTGCCATTGTAGCCAATCCATAGTATTTCCAACCAATCCAAGCTGCTCCCCCATCCATAAATCCAATGTCTGCATTTCCAAATCTTAACGCTTCAATCATTGCGCCCTCAGAAGTAACTGGGTATAATGTGACATCTACTCCTAATTTTTCTGCTAAATAGTCCGCTAAAATTTGTGGGTTTTCATCGGGATTCTCGTAATCATCCTTAACCTCATACGCAATACGTACATTATCAATTGTCGGCGTCATTAAATCATTGATTGTATATTTGTCATTATAGTATGCTGAAATTCCAGGTATTGAAGATAATACTGCAGAATAACTTCCTAGGTGTGTTTCTGTATCTGTTTCTACAATTGCTGTAGTACTTAGAACATCTGATAGTATTGCTTCTCCATCCGCTTCATTTTTCATTTCAACTAAGGCTGTAGTAACTTTATTTACTAATTCTTCATCCATAAATTGAGGATTGTACATTACTGGGTGGCTTGGGGATTTACCGAATTCTGGTAGTGCAACGTATTGATCTATTGCTAAACACCAATCTTCGTTCTCTGTAGAATCTTCATTATCACAATAAGAAGTTACTGTGCTATCTTTTGCAAATGCTACATCACCAGTTCCATCTGATAGGCATTTTAATGCTCCACCATATCCATAATATGGTGTTCCAGATTCAGGAATTGAAGCATCATCATTAAAGTAATTGAGTACTGTGTTTCTTAATGTTTCAATATCATTTGCGTCACCAACCACATTAGCGTAGCCATGACCGATCAAATATCCCATCGGCATTAACATACCTGCAGATTTTAACCAGCCTGTATGACATGATGTTTTGCCCTCAAGTAATGAGAATGGATCAGTAATTGGATCATCATCTAGATGTGCTACGGCCATTTCACTATCTGCTTTTACCCATGCATGTGCACTGTAATGAGTACGGCCATCTGATTTTTCATCTGCTGCCATAACTTCAAGATCATATTGTTGCCAACCGACCCATGCACTACCTCCGTCTAAAAATGCTAAATGTGCATTTCCAAATCTTAAAGCTTCCAATGCTGCTCCATCGGAATCTATTGGATATAATGATACATCCATGTTTAATTTAGTTCCAAGATAATCTGCTAAACGTTGTGGATTTTCATCAATATTTTCATAATCATCTTGTACTGAATATGCAATTTTTAATTGAGGTAGTTCCGTTACAGTATCAGTTGTGTTAGTTGTATCTGTAGTATCGCTACCATCTGTAACTGTTGTATCTGTTGTATCTGTTGTCTCGTCCGTTGTTCCTGTACATCCTGCAAAAACAGAACACACGATTAAAATTATCATTAATATGCTTTTTTCAATTTTCATTTTTTCACCTTTTTAGGTACGCCTAAACTTATCTGGTTGGCCTCACATATATAATGTTTAGTCACGCCTAAAAATTCAAATGAGGTAAATATCTACTGTAGAACCAATATCATATTTTGAATCGGGATAAATTATAGCAAGACCATTACTGACGCTTAAACTCCGTAAATTTCCAGACCCTTGATGTGTTTTAGTATATGCAATCATTTCTTTACCGTTATTTTCAACAATTACTCTTACAAATACTAAAAAATCTTTCTTTATCTTAATTTTTTCAGTTAATTTTGCCTTAATTATTTTCTTATTTGGGCCTTTTGCATTTGTTATACTTTTTATCCATGGATCGATTAACATTTGAAATACTACAGAAGAACTTACAGGATTCCCGGGTAATCCGAATAATGGTATATCTTTCCAAAAACCAAATAATGGGGGGGAGCCTGGTTTAATTTTAATTCTCCAAAATAAAATATTACCTTCAGTTTCCATTATTTTTCTAACTAAATCTAAATCACCCATCGATACTCCTCCAGAGGTAATTATCAAATCTGAATTCAATGAAGCTTGATCTAATTCTTCTCTTAATTTTTCAATAGAATCTGGGATTGATTTTTTTCTAAGGGGAATATGTCCTATTTGTTTGATTAGTCCTTCTAAAACATAACTGTTGGATTCATAGATTTGCCCGGGGGAAATTTCCATTCCCGGGCTAATTAATTCATCCCCTGTAGAAATAATTGTAATTTTTAATTTTTTAACTACTGAAATAATATGATGGCCTGAAGTGGCCAATAGGCCAATTTCGTGAGGGGTTAAAAATGTCCCCTTTTCTAAAATTAATTCATTTTTTGTTAGATTTTCTCCTTTTAATCGGATATAATTTGGAAAGCTGGGGCAGAATAAAAGTACTTTTCCATTACTTGATTTTGTTTTTTCGATCATTATTATTGAGTCGGCTCCTTTGGGAATTGGGGCTCCTGTCATAATTTTTGAAGCATATCCGGATTTGATTTCTTTATCCGAAACTATCCCTGCTGAAATAAAATCTATAATTTCTAGTTCAACTGGATTTTCTTCAGTGGCATTGATAGTATCAGAATAAATTACAGCATATCCATCCATACTCGAATTATCAAATGGTGGATCATTGACCATACTAAAGATATCTTGAGATAATATTCTATTGTATGAATCTTCAATTTTGACTTTTTCTTCTTTTATGGGTATTTTAATGGATTTTGATAATTTTTTAGCTTCGTCTAAGGAAATGAAATAATTTGAAATCGAAGGATGGGGCATAATCTATCGTTAAAGTTTATTTTAATAATATTGATTAATTAAAATTAAATCGAGAGGATGTGGAGATAGAGCTTCTCTTGGTCTGTTTTGGATTATTTGTAATGTCAATTCTATATTCAAGTGTTGGTCATGGAGGAGCTTCTGGATATTTAGCCATTTTATCTTTAAGTTTGTATGGAAGTATGGAAAGTAGTTGGTTAAAGCAATATGCTTGGTGCTTAAATCTAGTAGTTGCCGCTATTGCATTTTATCATTATTATTTAGAGGGTTATTTTAACAAAAAATTAACTTTTCCATTTATTATTGGCAGTATCCCATTTGCAATAATTGGTGGATTCTTAAGAATAGATGGTGTAATTTATGATTCTTTACTTTCGATTACATTGATTTGGGCAGCATATAAATTATATCAAACAAAAAAAGATTTAGAAATAAAAAGTTCTATTCCTAATTTGAAAATTTCTATATCTACTGGCGCGGGAATTGGGTTTTTTAGTGGGGTTATTGGTGTTGGAGGAGGTATTTTTCTTTCGCCAATAATCCTACTCAAAAAGTGGGCAAATCCAAAAACAGTTGCTGCGACCTCTGCTTTATTCATTTGGGTTAATTCAATTGCAGGGTTATTTGGAACAGGCATCTCTAATCAATTAAATATAGAATTGAAAATTCTATTACCATTTGTTATTTCTGTATTAATAGGGGGTTTTTTGGGTTCTAAATTTGGATCTAAATCAAACGAAAATATTGTAAAATTACTATTAATTTTTGTCTTAGTAGTGGCATCAATGAAAAGAATATTTGAAATTATTATTAATTTAATTTAGATTTTATTGAAATTAAAATTCTTATCTTTGGCGAAACAT
>MDTA01057816.1_pt1 | contig 13885 bp, 9 predicted proteins | sample 811151 | NCBI WGS metagenome assembly MDTA01 (sample SAMN05326648, study PRJNA326480) | marine metagenome | isolation source: seawater | place: Indian Ocean: South | collected 2010 | reverse complement strand
CTTCAGCGGCAGGTGCTTCTTCAGCAGCAGGTGCTTCTTCAGCAGCAAGTGCTTCTTCTCTCGCTTTTATCCTAGCTTCATTTGCCATCTTTTCTTTTTCCAAGCTTTCAGCAAGTTTCTTTTGTTTTAATTTCTCCAAATTTGAAATCTTTTTTTCGATTCTTAGTTCCTTATCCGAAAGCCAGCTATTAAATCTTTTTTCAGCTTCACTTTCATCAAAGGCGCCCTTAGCAACACCACCCATCAAGTGATATTTAAGCATGACTCCTTTGTATGAAAGAATATTTCTTGCAGTTTTAGTTGGCTGTGCTCCATTTTGAAGCCATTTTACACTATTTTCAACATTAATTTCTATTGTTGCTGGATTTGTATTTGGGTTATAGGTTCCAAGTTTTTCCAAATATTTTCCATCTCTCTTCGAACGGGAATCAGCGGCAACTATCCAATAAAAAGGTTTTCCTTTTTTGCCGTGTCTTTGAAGTCTAATTTTTACTGACATAATATTAAATTTTAAGGTTCTCGACCAGGTTTATTTAATTAGCGAGCAAATATAAGACAAAATTTCAATACTTAATGAAATCTTTGGATTATTTGTATTACATTTATAATAATAGTCACATTGCATGAGTAAACACTTTAATTTTTTAATTCTTTTGACTTTATTAGCTTGTACAGAAACAAGTAACAAGATTCCTGTTTTTGAAGCTAACATTAACGGCAATTTCAATTGGAATGCCCAAACCTTTGTTGCGATTGTTCAAAACAATGGGATTGCTATTTCCGGTAGCGACAACGCAAGTTCAATTTCTTTAATAATTAACAATCTTGATGTTGGAAACTTTGATGTTTACAGTTGGACAGATGATTATGCCATTTTCCAGGACACCATTCAATATTCCACAAGAAATGATGGTGTTGGTAGTGTTGCTTTTTTAAGTGATGGTGAGATTGATATCTTAGAAATTGACAGTTTGAATAATACAATTACTGGTAACTTTCATTTTGATGCTTATGACAGTTCTGGCGAAAATACAATCAATGTATCCGAGGGGGTTTTTTATAAAATCCCAATGACTATTACAACCCAAGATTAATTATTACATATGTATCTAATTTTTGACACCGAAACAACCGGTTTACCCAATAATTGGAAAGCTCCTATTTCAGATACTGAAAATTGGCCAAGATGTGTTCAAATAGCATGGCAATTACATGACGATCTTGGAAAATTAATTGAGAATAAAAGTTACATTGTAAAACCTGAAAATTTTGATATCCCCTATGAGTCTGAAAAAATACATGGTATTTCAACTAAATTGGCTGAGACAGATGGTACAGATCTAGAAAAAGTATTAAAGGAATTTAGCGGTTCAATAATGAAATCAAAATTTATTATTGGACATAATGTAAAATTTGATATAAATGTAATTGGGTGTGAGTTTTATAGAAAAAAGATTATTTCAAATCTGGATACTGTTGATATTTTGGATACTTGTTCTGAGTCAACAGCTGAGTTATGCAAATTACCAGGTGGACGAGGAGGAAAATTTAAATTACCAACACTTACAGAATTATATAATTTTCTTTTTTCGTCAACCTTTGAAGATGCTCACAATGCAAGCGCTGATGTTGAAGCTACAGCTCGTTGTTTTTTAGAGCTTGTTAGAATTAAGGAATTCAATAAAGAGGAACTAAATGTTGATCAGGAATACTTTATAAAGTTCAATCATCACAACTTTGAAAAAATAAGAATAGCAGGCATAAAACACAAAAATCTCAAAAAACTTTCAGAGAAATTAAAAAATCCAAAGATTCATGATAAAAATGTAATAAATGTCACTCATACTGATGAAAAATTGGGTGATTTAAAAAATGTTGATTATGTCCATCTTCACAATCATACACAATTCTCTATGTTACAATCAACTATTAAAATTGACAATTTAGTAGATAAAGCACTTGAATACAATATGAAAGCAGTTGCAATTACAGACCTAGGAAATATGATGGGAGCTTTCAGATTCGTTGATTATGTAAAAAGAAAAAATAAAAAAATTGCAGAAAAAAATGATAAAAACGGTAAACAAAAAAATTTTATCAAACCTATCGTTGGTTGTGTTCTTAATGTCTGTGAAAACCATTTAAATAAAAATTATAGAGATAATGGATTTCAAACTGTTTTTCTTGCTAAAAATAAAAACGGATATAATAATCTCTCCAAATTATCATCGTTAGCATACACAAAAGGCTTTTACTATATTCCAAGAATTGATAAAAATTTAATCATGGAATATAAGGAAGATTTAATTGTTTTGTCAGGAAATTTATTTGGAGAAATATCTCACAAAATTTTAAATATTGGTAAAAAAGAGGCTGAGGATTCACTGTTGTGGTGGAAGGATAATTTTGGAGAAGATTTTTATCTTGAAGTAAACAGACATAATCAGGATAATGAAAATGTAGTCAATGAGGTATTAGTTAATTTTTCAAAAAAGCACCAGATTAAATTAATTGCAACCAACAATACTTATTACATTGACAATGAAAGCGCAGATGCACATGATATTTTACTTTGTGTGAAGGAAGGGGAAAAATTATCTACTCCTAAGGGACGTGGTAGAGGTCATAGATATGGATTACCAAATGACCAATATTATTTTAAATCACAAGAAGAAATGAAGGAGATTTTTTCTGATTTGCCCTCAGCTATAACAAACATCGGTGAAATAATTGCCAAAGTAGAAGAATATGATTTAACAAATGAAGTTTTATTACCAAAGTTTGAGATACCTAATAAATTTATAGATAAAAAAGATGAAAGTGATAATGGAAAGAGGGGGGAAAATAAATATCTAAGACACCTCACATATATTGGTGCTGAAAAAAGATATGGTAAACTTTCAAATGAATTAAATGAAAGAATTGAATTTGAACTTGAAACAATAAAAAATACCGGATATCCTGGATATTTTTTGATTGTTGAGGATTTTATCAGAAAGGCAAGAGAAATGAATGTTTCCGTGGGGCCAGGAAGAGGCTCTGCAGCTGGGTCTGTTGTTGCTTATTGCCTATGGATAACTAATATTGATCCTATTAAATATGACTTACTATTCGAAAGGTTTTTAAATCCAGACAGGATAAGTATGCCAGATATTGATATCGATTTTGATGATGTGGGTAGAAATAAAGTAATCGAATATGTTATTGAAAAATATGGTGAAAATCAAGTTGCACAAATAATAACTTATGGAACCATGGCAGCAAAATCATCGATAAGAGATACTGCTCGTGTTTTGGATTTACCGCTTGGTGATGCAGACAGAATAGCAAAACTAGTACCCAATATGGCTAAGCTTAGCTCTATATTTGAAACAAATCATAAAGAACTCAGAAATAAATTTAGACCTGATGATCTTGACAAAATAAACCAGTTATTAAGTATTTCTCAAAGCGATAACCTTGAATCAGAAACCCTAAAGCATGCTAGGATGTTGGAGGGAACTCTACGAAACACTGGTATTCATGCTTGTGGTGTTATTATAACTCCGGATGACATTAAAAATTTTGTTCCAATAGCTACAGCTAAAGACTCAGACTTATTTGTTACACAATTTGATAATGCTGTTGTCGAACAAGCAGGATTATTAAAAATGGATTTTTTAGGCTTGAAAACATTAACTCTAATAAAGGATACTATTAAGATTGTAAAAGCCAAATATGGAATTGAGTTAGATCCTGACAGCTTTCCTATAGATGATAAAAAAACTTTTGAATTATTTCAAAAAGGTGAAACTGTTGGGATTTTTCAGTATGAATCTCCTGGTATGCAAAAACATTTAAAGAATCTTAAACCAACTGTATTTGATGATTTGATTGCTATGAATGCACTCTACAGGCCTGGACCAATGGAATATATTCCAAGTTTTATAAGAAGGAAACACGGAGATGAGAAAATTGTCTATGATTTACCAGAAATGGAGGAATTTTTAAAAGATACATATGGAATAACTGTGTATCAAGAACAAGTAATGTTATTATCTCAAAAAATCGGAGATTTTTCCAAAGGTGAGGCCGATATTTTGAGAAAAGCTATGGGAAAGAAACAAAAGGAAGTACTAGACAAAATGAAGCCTAAGTTTTTAAAAAACTCTGAAAAAAAGGGATTTAAAGCTGAAAAGGTTGAAAAAATTTGGAAAGATTGGGAAGCTTTTGCTAGTTACGCGTTTAATAAATCTCATTCAACATGCTATGCTTGGATTGCTTATCAAACCGCATTTCTTAAGGCTAATTATCCTGCTGAATATATGGCTTCAGTACTCTCTAATAATATGAATGATATTAAAAATGTAACATTTTTTATGGCGGAATGTAGAAGAATGAAATTAGAAGTTTTGGGTCCAGATGTAAATGAATCTTATTATAAATTTTCTGTAAATAAAAATAATGCGATCCGATTTGGTATGGGAGCTATAAAAGGAGTTGGAGCTATGGCTGTAAAATCTATTGTTGACGAAAGGAAGCTTAATGGAAATTATAAATCAATTTTTGACTTGTCTGAAAGAATTGATTTAAGAGCTGCCAATAAAAAAGCATTTGACAGCTTAGCATACGCTGGTGCATTTGATTCATTCGATCTTGATAGATCACAATATTTTTATGATGATGGAAACGGTGTAACTTTTATTGAAAAAATATTAAAGCATGGCAATAAATTTCAAGAAAATAAAAATACAGCTCAAGGTAGTTTATTCTCTGGAATTAATGAACTGCAAACCGTAAATCCTCAAATTCCAAAACTAAATCCATGGTCAACAATAGAAAAGCTTTCAAAAGAAAAGGAGGTTATAGGTATATATATATCAGGTCATCCTTTAGATGATTTTAAGGTAGAAATGGACTCATTTTGTAATGGTAATGTCAGCTTTTTTAAAGCTCCCGAGAAATTTATTAATAATGAAATTTCTGTAGCTGGTGTAATCACTGAGGTTGAGCATAGGGTAAGTAGACAAGGAAAAGGTTGGGCAACATTTATTTTAGAGGACTATATTGATTCACACGATTTTAGAATTTTTGGAGAAGAGTATCTAAGATTTAAACATTTTTTAAATATTAATAATTTCTTACATCTTAAAATTAAAATTGTAGATGGTTGGTTAAATAAAGAAACAGGGCTAAGAGGAGAGCCAAGAATTTTATACACGAATTTTAAGTTACTTCAGGATGTTATAAGTACATTTTCAAATAAAATTTCAATCCAGCTTAAAATTGAGGATATAAAAGAAGATATGATTAAAAATATTTCAAACATAGTTGACAAATATCCAGGGAATCAAAATTTATGCTTTTTGGTTTATGATGATGATGAAAAAATTAAACTTGAAATGCCAAGTGAAAAGCAAAAAGTAGATATTTCAAATGATTTCTTAAATGATTTAAAAAACAGTAAAATCTACTTTAAATTAAACTAAATATTCTTGCGAAATAATTAAATTAAATAGATTAATTATTTTAAATTTGGACTTGCATTTATTAAATATAAATTTTCAATAGAATTAAATTAAAATACAAATTATGGCACTAGAAATAACGGATAATAATTTTGAAGAAGTTGTACTAAATAGTAGTACTCCAGTATTAGTTGATTTTTGGGCAGCTTGGTGTGGTCCCTGCAGAATGGTAGGTCCAATAGTTGACGAGTTAAGTGAAGATTTTGAGGGAAAAGCCGTAGTTGGTAAAATTGATATTGATTCTAATCAAGAATATGCTGCTAAATATGGCGTTAGAAATATTCCAACAGTTTTAATTTTTAAGGATGGCGAGTTGGTAGATAGAAAAGTTGGGGTGTGTTCAAAAAGTGAATATACAAGCGCACTTGATTGTCATATGTAAATAAGATTAATCTTTATAAATCTTACTAAAAATATTTGTACTAATTAAAATCAAATGTATATTTGAACACTTTTAAAGGTCTGGTAGTTCAGTTGGTTAGAATACATGCCTGTCACGCATGGGGTCGCGGGTTCGAGTCCCGTCCAGACCGCAATATAAATCACCTTCTCATTTGATGAGAAGGTTTTAATTTTTTGTTTTGTTTCATTTGAAGATTTATTTAGTATTCTTTTTTTTAGTCAGCAGTTTATTTTCACAGAATTTTATAAACCAAACTATTTTATTTGACGGAAATGAACGAGAATATGAGCTGTATATACCTTCTAGTTACTCGGAAAATAGCCTATCTCCTTTAATGTTTAATTTTCATGGGGGTAGTGATTTCACATATGACCAAATACAACAATCAGATATGAGAGATCTTGCCGATGAAAATAATTTTATTTTAGTTTATCCACAAGCATATCCTGACCCCAATGATGGTGGTTCAACAAATTGGATACATAAGGGGGACACTGATCATGATGATATATATTTTATTGATGTTTTGATAAGTGAACTATCAGCTCAATATCAAATTGATTTAGAAAGAGTTTATGCATGTGGATATTCCCTTGGTGGTGAGTTTGTCTATGAATTGCTTTGTCGGCTAAGTAACAAAATTGCAGCAGGTGTTGTTGTAGCCAGAACGATGGGACAATATCAGTATGAAACATGTAGCCCTCAACATCCAACCCCAATAATGACAATCCTAGGCACTGAAGATTTTTATGAAGGAATCGATTATATGGGGGAGGTTATATATATTTCTGCAGATGAAACCCATCAATTCTGGACAGAATATAATAACACTAATTATAATCCAATTGAAATAGAAATCTCTGATGTAAATACAAATGATGGTTCAACCGTTACCAAAAGGCTTTGGGAAAATGGTGACGCATGCGTATCTGTTGTAGAATATAGAGTTAATGGTGGAGGCCATGAATGGCCAGGTTTCAATGGCAATATGGATATTAATTCAGATAATGAAATTTGGGAATTTGTTTCATCTTTCAATGTAGATGGTTTAATTTCCGATTGTAATCTATCACTTACTAATGAGGAGCAAAATATTATTATTTCACCAAATCCTACACGGTCAATGATAACAATAAATAATTTGTCAGATAAAAGCATACTCAATATAATTGACTTAAAAGGAAATATAATTTTAGAATCGACAATTGAAACAGGAAAAAGTCAATTAAATATAAGTGAATATTCACCAGGTATTTACATACTAAAAATAGGTGGTTACAGTACTAAAATTATAAAAAAATAATAATCTAAGTTGCAACGATTAGATTATTCCCATCGATATTTGTGGAATAGCAAGGGAGCGAATTAGAGTTATTACACTGACTATTATATGTGTATCCATGGTTATTACATCTAAATATATTCCCAGATTGTAAAGACCATTGGTTTCTTGTGCCATTGTGAGGACATGAATTAGTGTAAGCCTGTATGTGATCGCTGCTAATTCTTAATAATAGCATATTCAATCCAATACTAAAGCCATTCATCCAACCACCAACATTATTCAAAGACGAAAAGTTTGAGTTAGTTAAGTCTATTGTAAATACGGAACCGTTTACAGAGTAACCAAATTCATTAGTCTCGTTGTTATTTTGATTATTATCATTATTTTCAATTACTTCACTGTCTTCAGAGCTCGAACATGCCTCGATGAATGATAGACCAAAAAAAGCAAATGCTACAGTGGGGCAAACCTTTTTCAAAAAATCTCTTCTGGTATTTTGATTTTTCTTCATGCAAAGTTTAAAATCCAATTTTTGTGCCAAAAAATTATAGTTAATTATTGCCATTTGACAATTATGGAACACAAATTGTAATAATTTTTTTAAATTAGCAATATGAAACAATTGATGTACCTCATTTTAACTTTATTATTTTTTAATATTGGTTTTTCCCAAACAACACACAACTATAATTGGAGTATGAGTAGTACTAATCAACAAATAGTAATTGATGCCGGTGACACTGTTGTATGGACTTGGGGTTCTGGAACCCACAATTTAAGATCAACTGGCGGAGATGAATCATTTAATAGCGGATATCACTCTTCAGGATATCAATTTTCATATACATTTAATACACCAGGAGTTACAACTTTTATATGTGATCCACATCCAAATTCTATGTATGGAACTGTTACTGTTACGGGAACTGCATCTATCGCTACTGATTTGAAATTGAACTTTGACATTTCTCCAAATCCAGTTTCAAATTCTCTTAACCTTAAGTTTAATCAAAATATTAGTACGGGTATTTTAGTTGAAATATATGATATCCTTGGAAAGCTAATATATAAAGAAACTTCAGTTATGAATAATCAAAGAAATAGTATTGATGTTTCTGATTTAAATCGAGGTATATATATTGTTAAAATTTACTCTGGAAATAATATCTCCATTAAAAAGTTTACAAAAAAATAGACTAAAATACTCTTAGTATATTAAATCCAAAGAAAATATTACCTTCTTTCCAGCTACCTTCCGCATCCAGCAAAACTGATACATCATCAATACTTTGTGTATTGGAAAATATTAATTGAAAGACATGGCCACCAGTTTCTAAATCAAGCCCAATACTAAGTGCATTTGAATATGGAGAAATTTCTGGTCTATCCAAATTTATGTTATATTCTAAATTTATCGAAGTTCTTTTGTTTAGTTTATAGCTAGAACTTAAAGCCAAAGCATAGTTTTCACTCTTTTCGAAAGTTGTCTGTACAGGCAATCCATCTTCAAAAACAACATTACCATCAACGAATAAGAATCTTTCTTGATTATAATTTCTTTTAATAAAAATTGGTGAAACTTGAAATGATATTTTATCATTTATTCTATTTGAAATTAGAAATTGAAATAAAAATAATGACCTTTGACTCAATGATAAGTCATCTCCCGGAGCTAGAAAATCCGAAGAGTTGTAATTATAACTGAAATATGATGAAACATTAAATGGAAATGATGCATTTTGTTCCAAAAATTTGTTTTTCAGATTTAATGAATATATTTTTTTTAATGATTCTCTACTAAAACCAACTTGAAATTTTTCGTTTATACCATACATTAATTCAATTTTGGTGTTTGCAATATCTAAACCAAATAATGTTCTTATTCCACCATTAATATTTCCAAAGCGATGAGCAACATATAAAAATAATTCATCTTTATTTGACTGTTTTGTAGACTGAGAATTTATAATCTTAGGTGCTTTAAAAGCAGAAATTTCAATGGTATACTCATCACTATTATTATCGTCAATTTGATCAAGAAGATTCTCTTGTGAGTTTAATAAGTTAGCTAAGAAAAAGAATAAAATGAACTTAGCCTTTGTTATTTTTTTCATACTTAAAATTTAAATTTATTTTTACTTTTTCATCAATTTTTTTGAAAACAACCCTTGGAATTTTGATTTTGAAGTCACTTAGCAAAATATTAAAATTGCATTTTAACTCAAGTTTTTCATCGATTAATCTCAATTGAGCCTCGGTATTTACAATTTGAGTTACCCCTTTAATTGTTAACTTCCCTTGTATATAATAATTTTTAAAATCATTTGTAAGCTTATTGAAGTCAAAGTCTTTAATATCGCCTTCAAAAGTTGATTTTGGAAACTTATTACTTTCAAGATAATTTTCATTGAAATGCTCCTGCATCAAACCCAATCTGAAATTAAAATCTTTGATGTAAATCAAGGCTGCGATTCCCCCATTTTCAATGTCAATAATAGAAATTGATGAATTATTTTTTGCTTTTATAGGCTCAAATGCTGCTTTTGATCCGTCAAATTCTGTTATGCCATCCCTAGTAATATATTGTTGTGAAAAACTAGAAAGGGTTATTACAAATAAAATTAATAGTTTAAGGATTTTCATATCTAATTTAAAACTATGTAAAATTACCAATAATATTCTTAAATTATTATAAATTAACTATATGAAAAGAGTTTTTGTAAGTGGCGGCTCAGGTTATATTGCATTACATTGTATAAAAAAACTTCTTTTAAGAGGTTATTACGTAAGAACCTCTGTGCGAAGTCACCAAAAAATTACACTAATTAAAACTTCTCTTAACAAACTAAATATAACTACTAAAAATATTGATTTTTGTATTCTTGACCTATTGAAAGACGATGGTTGGGATAATGCTACAAAAAATTGTGATTATGTAATTCACACTGCATCTCCAGTTATACCTGGAAAAGTTAAAAGTGAATTGGTAGTTAAGCCAGCAGTAGAGGGTTTAAGAAGGTGTCTAAACTCAGCTTTGAAAAATAATGTAAGGAAATTTGTTTTAACATCCTCATATGCAGCAATTTATGGAAATTCTAAAAATGAATATAATGATAATGATTGGACTGATTTAGGAAAAAAGGATTTACTGCCATACGAAATTAGTAAGACTATGTCTGAACAAGAAATGTGGAATATTGTAAAAGAATCTAAAAATAAAATCCATGCCTGTGCTATTAACCCTGTTTTGGTTCTTGGTCCGTCTTTAAGTGATGTAATAAGTATAACAAACAAATTAACTGTAAAAAAAATCTTAAAATTAATCTTTATTCCTAAAGTAAGAATCAGTATAATCGGAGTAAATGATGTTGCAGAAGCACATATATTAGCTATGGAATCAGCAAAAGCAAATGGAAAACGCTTTTTGATTTCTGAAAAAACAGTTGACTTAGTATACTTAGCAAATCTTCTCAAAAAATCAGGATATAAAAGAAAGCCTTATATAATATTACCCAATTTTATTGTTAAGATTTTATCGATATTTTCAAGCTATCTAAAGTTAATTGCTAAAAGATTGGGTAACAATGAAAAGCTATATACAAATAATTTAAATCAAATTTTAGCTTTGTATCCAAACTCTGTAGATGATGAGATTATATCATCAGCAGAGCAAATACTAAAAAAAAAATAAGTATATTTGAAAAGTGTTGACTTGTATAATACAAGTAGGTTTATACCAATGAAAGCTTTCCTTTTGGGGAGCTTTTTTATTTTTTCAATAATTTTCAATTTTAGGATGTTTTTATTGCAAATCATTAGTATAAAATGGTTAAATTTGAAGCGTAAATTCAAACTAATCACCAAATGAAAAAAACAATATTTTATTTCTTAATTGCGTTTTTATTTAACACACTTTTTGTTTACTCACAAAATATTTCAGGAAATGTAATTGATTCTGAAAGCAGCGAACCACTTGCTGGTGTAAATATTCTTGTTGAAGGATTAAACAAAGGATCTGTCACTGACTTTGATGGAAACTTTACCATAAACAATGTTGAAGTTGGATCAAAATTAATTTTCTCTTATCTGGGTTATATAAGTCAAGAGATTTTGGTTGAAATCGACGATAATATTGTTGTTAAGATGGAAAAAGACCTTAGCGTTCTTGATGAGGTAGTTGTTATTGGTTATGGAACCCAAAAATTGAGTGATATTTCAGGGTCTGTTTCCACAGTAAATTCCGATGTGATTGAGTCTTCTTCACCTGTAAGAGTTGAAGACGCAATTCAAGGTCAGGCATCAGGAATTAATATTATATCAAGTGGATCTCCGGGTTCTAAACCAACTGTACTGATAAGAGGTATAACATCATACGCAGGGAATGACCCATTGGTTGTTATTGATGGGGTTTCAGCTTCAATTGATGATTTAAATTCTTTGAACCCCAATGATGTAAAAACAATAAATGTATTAAAAGATGCAGCACTAGCCTCAATATATGGGGTAAAAGGTGGTAGTGGTGTAATTGTAATTACTACAAATTCTGGTAAAAGAAATTCAAAGACTGCTTTTACATTTAATTCATCTTTCGGAACTCAGGATGTAGTCAACACCATTGATGTTCTAAATGCTTACGAGTATGTTACGATTTTAAACGAGGCAAGTTCAAATGCAGGTTTGGGTATTATTTTCCCTGATACATCGGAATTTGGGGTTGGAACAAACTGGCAAAATGAAGTCATCGTAAATGCACCTATAATTAGGCATTCATTAACAGCTTCAGGTGGTAGTGATAAAACCTCATATTATGTCTCTACAGGTTATACTGGTCAGGATGGAGTTGTTGCAGGTGGGGATAAATCTTTTTTCAATAGGGTTAATTTTACAACAAACTTGGATACAGATTTAACGGACAAAACTAAATTAATAATTAATACAAATTATACTGATATTAAAAGCAAGGGTTTGCCTGAAAATGGTATAACAAGTGTGTTGTCAAATGCATTAAATTTTGATCCAACTGTAAATCCTTATGAAAATGGTTCTTTTGGAATAAGTGAAACAATTACTCAAGAAATTGTAAATCCACTAGCACAAATTGATAATACTTATAACAAAAATAAAGTTGATAAACTTCAAGGAAAAATTGAATTACAGCATGAATTAATTAATGAATTATTAGTTACATCCAGGCTTGGCTACACATATGTAGATATATACAACAAGTCTTTTGTGCCATTTCAATTTTATGGTGCTGGTCATAATCAAACTAATGCTAATCCTGACTTAACCCCAATAACAAGTATTGATTCAGAGGGAAATGTAACATCTACTCATAATAGAGTTTCCGAAAGCTATACTAATTACTTCAACTATACTTTTGAATTATATGGAAATTATGATTTTACAATAGATGAAAATCATAACTTTCAAGCTGTAGCTGGTTTTTCAATTGGAGAAAATAAAGGTAGTTACATTTCTGCAACAAATGAGGATGTTCCATTTAATTCATGGGCATATGCTGATGTGAGTGCGGCAACTGGAAATGCGACTCAGCAGACTTCAGCTTCATGGCAGTATGTTGGAAGAAATTTATCTTATTTCGGTAGAATTTTATATGACTTTAATGATAAGTATTATGCATCCTTTTCTGGAAGAATTGATGGTTCAACTTCCTTTGGAAGTAACAATAAATTTGGATTCTTTCCCTCAGCATCTTTTGGATGGATTCTTTCAAAAGAAGATTTTTTTGAAAACATTCCGTTGGATTACTTAAAATTTCGTGCTAGTTATGGTACTTTAGGAAATGACAATATTAATCCTCAGTTTTCACTGATATCAACCTTTCCTAGTTATGTGTTTAATGGATCCATTGTTCCTGGTTCGTCCCTGGGATCTATTCCAAATGAGGATGTTTCATGGGAAAATCAAGTGCAAGTAAATTTGGGTATTGATTTAAGAGCTTTTAATAATAGTGTTTCACTTTCTTTAGATTATTTTAAAAAGACTGTTGATGATTTGCTGTTTAGCCCTAATTTATCCTTATATCTTGGTACACCTTCTTACCCAACTACCAATATTGGTAGTACAGAAAGCTCAGGAATTGATGCTTCTATTTCCTTCAATACTGAAATTAACGATTTCAAAATTTCATCTAGTTTGAATTTTACAACAGCTGAAAACAAAGTTGTTTCTATTAATAATGGTGAAAGGTACATTTGGGGAGCTGGATATGGAATTCCATATAAACCCATAGTTCGATTTGAAGAAGGTTACTCTCCGGGATATTTCTTTGGTTATGTTACCGATGGAATTTTCCAATCTCAAGACGAAATTGATAGTCATGCTACACAAAATGGGGCTGCCCCTGGTGATATAAGATTTGTTGATATAAATTCAGACGGCATAGTTAATGATTTTGACAGAACTCAAATTGGAGACCCTTTTCCTGATTTTACACTGGGTTGGAATCTAAATTTAGATTACAAAAACTTTGATTTTAGTTTATTTACTTATGCATCTGTTGGTAATGATATTTATAGAGCATATGAACGAAATTTGAATTATACTAATAGGTTTTCTTCAATATTGGCTAGATGGACTGGGCCTGGAACAAGTTTTGATGAACCACGCGTTACTTTTATTGATTCAAACAATAATAATCGTGCATCTGACAGGTATATTGAAGAT
>MDTA01021297.1_pt1 | contig 13887 bp, 17 predicted proteins | sample 811151 | NCBI WGS metagenome assembly MDTA01 (sample SAMN05326648, study PRJNA326480) | marine metagenome | isolation source: seawater | place: Indian Ocean: South | collected 2010 | reverse complement strand
TGGTGCTGGCACTAAGTTTGAGCGATTTCATTTAGAGATGAGAGATGCTGGACATACCAAGACGTTTGTTGGCGACCTTGAAGATTGGAGCCCGTACCGGCTTGACCAGACAACTGTTGCCGCACGCGAAATTGCAATTCGTTTAAGCGGCGACGGATCGACGCAGGTAGATTGAATGCATTGCCAGAATTGTAAAATTCACCTTATCTTGATAATCCTCCGAGATATTGAAAATTTTCATGTCAGTTATTGATAAAACAGTCCTGCGCGAAGCGCCGGTCCAATCTGATCCGTTCGATCATGTAATTGCACCGGGACTGGTTTGTGGTGAGCATCTCGCTGCGGTTCATCGTGATTTTCCAAAGATGGATAGTCCAGGAAGCGTTCCTCTTTTGGTGCTCAAGTATGGGCCAACCTTTGGTGAGTTGATTGAAAGCTTGCGAAGCTCGGAGTCCGAGCAGATTTTTTCTGAAAAATTTGATCTCGACCTGAAGGGATGTCCGACCATGGTGACTGTGCGCGGCCGATGCCGTGCCCGTGATGGCAGAATTCATACGGATTCCACAGAAAAAATAGTAACAGTTTTGTTGTATTTAAATCCGACTTGGGAAGATCAAGGCGGTAGGTTACGATTGTTCCGGCAACCCGATGACATGGAAGATTTTCAGGCTGAGGTGCCACCTGATGAGGGTACGTTGCTGGCCTTTAAGTGTTCGCCGAATGCGTGGCATGGCCACAAACCGTTTGAAGGCGAGCGCCGTGTGATTCAATTAAATTGGGTCACGGACGAGCGTTATGTAAAACGTGAGCAACGGCGGCATAAAGTTTCGAAAATTTTTAAACGTCTCGGTCTTGCGTCTTAAACAGATTGGATACTGGTTCGTCCTATGCCGCTTGCGATTGAAACTTTCAGTAATATCTCCGGTGGGTATTCGTTTTTTAAAGCTGTTGGGCATCCGTTTTCCGCGCGTCGGATTGAGGCATTGCTTGGGGAAATGGAAGGGCCTGTAGCGTTTTATGACCCGCTTGGCTTTGCTAAACCCTTTGCTGAAATTTATTCCTGCTCAGGAATAGAATTTGCTGGCGTCTATGTACAAGACATTGAAAAAATCGGTGAATATATCCTTCGAGATAAGGCGCAGCCGGTCATCGACTTGCCCTATTCCGGAGCTAAAACGGTTTTTATAGTGGCTTTTGATGCGGAACGGCTGGTCGACAATATTGGCCACCTTGTCCCGGAAGGCGTCAAGATCGTTACATTGGATGAGGTGCGGCTTGATGACGACATGATTAGTGCGTCACGTTACTATCTTGAGCCAATTAACTTTGCTACAAACTTTGCGTTTTTCCGCGATGCCGGAGGGCATCACACACGTATTGTGACGGTGAATTACTGGGCTGGTTATGGGGCGAAGGACGTCTGGTTTTGGTGCTGCCTGTTTGGTGCGGATGGCGAAGTTCTTGCGGAGTGGCGTGAAGAGCTCAGTGACGGGGTAGGCTCTGTCGTGATTGACAGCCGAGAGGTGCGTGCGCGTTTTGAACTGAATGCGTTCGAAGGGCAATTGTTTATCCATGCAATTAATGCCGTGGGCCACGACGTGGTTAAGTACGCATTGGATACTTATGGCGACAACAGCGATACGCTATCCTGTACGCACGATGCAAATGCTTGGCCTGCAGATCTTTATGCTGGTTTGCCAGCACCGGCTGACGGGGAATCGGTAGTGCTTTGGGTGCAGAACAGTCATCCGTGCCCAATACCAGCGGGCGCTGTTGGACTGAATCGCATGGGAGACGACGATATTGTTTGGCTTGAACGCGAAATTCCGGCTTTCGGCTCTTATGCACTAGACGTGAAAGAGTTGTTGCCAGGGTTATCTTGGCCAGCTCAAATCGAGATACAAGCAGGCAAGCATTTTGTTCGGCCGCGATATGAGATATCAAATACACAATCTGGTCGCTCTCGAATTTCGCACCCTAATGTCGAACGTGTGGACTTGGTGGCAGACCCAAAAATTGCCGAACTTAGCAAAATGTTGGGGAAATCCTACATCCTTCCGGCACCGGTTCTGCCGATGCAGAAATTCCAAAGTGTTGCTTTGCCGACGCCAATGTCGAAGGCGCAGAATAATATGCCCGTTATGTTGGTTATCTATGATTTTTTGGGTCAAGAAGTTACACGTCACTCCTTCGGATGTCTGCCACGCAATCATGAGAGTTTTGTGGACATTGATGCGTTGGTAAATGGCTATTTGGATGATAGCTACGGGCATATGGAATTGATGTATGATTTTGCAGATGGCGGTGACGCCGATGGTTGGTTGCACGGTTTGTTCCGGTATGAAGACCGAGAAAGTGGGCATGCGGCCGAGACTAGTTTTGGCGCTCATATTTTCAATTCTGTGATGACCTATCGAAATGAACCGCAAAGCTATAATGGTCCTGCACCTGGCTTGAGTACGCGGCTATTCTTGCGTGTTGGCCCGCAGCCAGATGATACGATGTGCCATTTAATTTATCCGGCATCGGTGCTTTGGCATGACGCTTCGGACACGCATTTGGTCCTTTATGATGGTACCGGTGCAGAGGTGGCTCTAAAGACCATTAGTATTCCATGTGGTGGGTCAATTAATTGGCGTTACCTTGAAACCTTTAATGAGGATGAGCGTAGCCGTGCCGGTGAACGGCCTTATGTTGTTATTCGTGACGTCACGTGCCGACTTTTTGGTTATCATGGCGTTATGAACAGGTCGGGCAGTTTCAGTTTCGATCATATGTTTGGTTTTTAGAAATGCTTTGCTGAGGGGCGCCGCCGCACGAAGGTGGTGCGCGGGGCCATGGACTGGGACAAGCTACGAATTTTCCATGCAGCGGCAGATGCAGGCAGTTTTACGCGTGCAGGCGACGCACTGAACCTCAGTCAATCTGCGGTGAGCCGACAGGTTTTGGCGCTTGAAAATTCGCTAAGAACCCCGCTGTTTCATCGCCATGCTCGAGGTCTTTTGCTGACTGAACAGGGCGAATTGCTGTATGGCACTGTCCATGAGGTCTTCCATATGTTGGCGATGGCTGAGGCACAGCTTTCAGAGCGCCAGGAGCAGCCGTCAGGACCGCTTAAAATTACAACGACAGTCGCGTTTGGTTCAACTTGGTTGACCCCGCGACTTAAGGAGTTTATTGAGCTTTACCCTCAGATCGATGTTAGTTTGCTGCTAACTGACGGCGAATTGGACCTTACGATGCGGGAAGCTGACGTAGCATTGCGGATGACGCCGCCGCGTCAACCCGACCTAGTTCAGCGCCGGCTCTTACGTGTGAACACCCATGTTTATGGCGCGCGAGACTATCTGAAGGATTTTGGATATCCGCAGATACCAGAGGATTTGGACCGTCATCGCCTTATTGTTTATGGAGACGCGCAGCCCCTGCCAGTTGCAACAATCAATTGGCTCTTAGAAGTAGGTGCCCAGCCTGGCCTTTCTCGCCGTCCAACTTTTACAGTAAATAATCTCTACGGTATGTATCTGGCCGTGCAACAAGGGTTGGGGCTAGCAAATTTACCTGATTATATGGTGCCAGAGACATCCAATCTTGTGCGGGTGCTGCCGGAAATTTCTAGCCCGCCAACACAATGTTATTTTGTCTATCCGGAAGAAATGCGTCATTCTAAACGCATTGAAGTGTTTCGCGAGTTTTTACTTCGAAAGGTTGTAGAAGCTCAGTTTTGACAAACATGGAGCTCGATAAAAGTCGCAGGTCACATGAAATAGATATGCATTTTATGCATGGCCGATTTGTCTAATTATCAGTGGTGAAGTGGCGAGAAAAAGACCATTTATCGTGAGGATCCGCTGAAACGCAGCGTTGGTCCACTTCCACCTGATACCCCCCTTCAGGTGAGGGCTTTAGAAGCTCTGCGTCTCCCAGACGTGAAACCTCCCTGTTTTTACTAATATGCCGGGCACGGTGTGCCCGGCATTTTTTTAACTAAAGATCTTGTAATTTCAGCCATTCGCTAAACGGGCCAATCGTTGGATCCGCTGCGCGCCTACGGTAGTAGGGAATGCGTGGGACATAAAGATCAAAAAGCCGGCGTAGTTCGGTTACCGGTTCGTCATAATCGTCAGCGCGCAGGTCGACCAAAGGGTATCCCAAGTCTTCGCAGATATAAATTGCCGCGGACCGTTGTCCGCCGTGCTGCCCTCCGGCGTCCCGGCCGGCTTCAATGGCGCGCATTAGCCGCTCCCAGAGATCAATGTCTGGTGTGGCTTCGAATACTTCGGCCATGGCATCTACGACCATGTTACTGGTTAGGCGATTGCCCATAGAAACGTACCCGTTTCCGCATTTGTGGCCCTTCCAGTCGCTGTTCTTCGCGCCTGTGCGAGCTGCAGTATTGCCATTACTGTCGACAATACCCACTTGCCGAGCTTCAATATGTGGATCGAGCCCTATCAAGGCATCTAGAACCTCAGAAGAATTTTTACCTTCACTGAGAAGTTCTAATCCCATCGTGCCAAGCCTTGGGTCTGTCAGCGCTTGTGTCGCGATGGCTCCGAGATTGTCCTGCACGAAGGGTACGCGTGAGCCAACCGCCATCTCTCCCGTCGCAGTAACGACGCCTAGGGCGCCAGTACGATTGCACCGGCCCAAGATCGTAAAAGTATTAAAATCTATAAGTAAATGGGACATATCGCTTATCCGTATGCTTCCTTGAATTTGCGGATGGATTCAATATGGGCATCCACAGACCCAACGCCGGCCGCCATGGTACGGAAAGTGAGGTGCGTGGCACCCATGGATTTCCATGCATCGGCGTCAGCGGCCCATGCCTGCGGCCCCCGATCACCGGCCAAAACCGTCGCGTCTATCCCGAGATCATTGGGATTGCGGCCGGCATCCTCAGCCCCTTTTCGGAATTGTTCGAAAAGAGGCTCCGCTTCTGCACCGGCGGCAACCCTTGGATTGACTAGCCAGCCATCTGCGATACGTCCAGCTCTTTGAATAGCAGCATCAACAAAGGCACCGATCCAAAGCGGTATGGGTTGCTGCACGGGCCGTGGGTTTATGCCAGCCTCTTCGATTTTGTGGAATTCGCCTTCGAACGTAACCGTTTCCTCCGTCCATAACCGCTTCATCAAATCGAATTGCTCAGAAATGCGTCTTGCGCGATTTTTGAAGTTTTGATCCATAGCGTCGAATTCGAGGTCATTCCAACCTATACCGCAACCGAGCCGCAACCGCCCGCCTGAAATTAAATCCAACTGGGCCGCTTGCTTGGCGACCAAAACTGTTGGCCGCTGCGGTAGAATAAGAATAGCTGTTACGAAGCCGATCCGCGTGGTGACCGCAGCCAAATAACTGAAAAGGATCAGTGGTTCATGAAAGGCGTTATCGATCGTGTAATATGCCCGAAAGTCGTCACCCGCTGGATCGCGCGCCTGTAGGACGTGATCGATTGCAGTGAGGTATTCATAGCCCATGTCCTCTGCGGCCTGCGCAAAGTCACGCATTATGAGGGGATCGTTGCCAACTTCCGTTGTTGGGAAGGAAACACCAATTTTCATATTTTTATCCTCTTTCGATATTAGTCGACGGGCGGATGCTTATCGAAACAGCGTGTCGCTTGTTCATACGCGTAACCCACACGGTAGACCGTTGCTTCGTCAAAGGCGCGGCCCGCGAACTGGACGGATAGGGGCATTCCTTCATTGTCGAATCCGCTTGGTACTACTAGTGCCGGATTGCCGATGACATTGAAAGGCGTGCGCGATTGACGCGAATAGGTGCGCTCAACTTCTGGTTCGTCATCGATCTGACAGGCAACCTGCATGCTGGACGCGGTTAAGACACAATCATAAGTGCGCATAATACTTTCGAATGCATGTTTCATTTTCTCGCGGTGCCGCATCGCCTGCACGTATTGCGTGGCTCTTATAAAAGCACCCGGCATAAGTCTTTCTCGGGTGAAATGTGCGTAGTCCTCAGGGCGGTCTTGCAACCATTTTTCGTGAATGGCGAAAGCTTCGGAGAGCAAAATGACCCGGTTCACAGCCGCGTACTCGGATAGTGGCGACATTGCCATTTCCTCAACAGTTGCACCGAGTTTGCGCAAAGTTTCTGCGGCTGCATCAATTGAGGCTGCCATTTCTGCCTGTGCTTTGAGGTCAGTGTCATAAAAATGCCTTACAAGTCCGATCTTTAATCCTTTAACCCCTTTATCAAGATCGATCGTAAAATCGGTTACCTTTGCGCGTGCGCTGGCAGGATCACGAGGGTCGTGCCCCGAAATGGCCGTCAACATTATGGCGTTGTCTTCGACGGTTCGGGTAAGTGGGCCGACATTGTCGAGACTAAATGATAATGGTACGACGCCCGCTCGGCTTACCCGTCCGTAAGTCGGTTTGATTCCGGCCAGATTGCACATCGATGCCGGATGACGCACCGAGCCGCCCGTGTCAGAGCCTAGCGCACCCGGAAGCAGACCAGCAGCGACTGCGGCGCCAGAACCACTTGAAGAGCCACCTGGATGCCGTTCTGTATTCCATGGATTACGCGCTGGCGGCCAGGGCAAGTCGAATGACGGCCCGCCGATTGCAAACTCGTGTGTTGCAAGTTTACCCATGAAGATCCCGCCAGCGGCTTTTAGTTTCGCTGTGGTCGTCGCGTCAGTGTTCGCGATGTTGTCTTTTAAGAGTTTCGAATGTGCCGTAGTTTTAAGGCCGGCGTAGTCGATAATATCCTTCAGCCCATAAGGAATACCGTGCATTGGTCCTTTGTAGTCGCCGGAAGCTATCTCTGCTTCGACCGACTTCGCGTCGGCACGGGCTTGATCGCCACAGATGTTGAGAAATGCGTCTAACTTTGGATTTATCAATTCGATACGGTTGAGCAGGGCTTCGACATACTCGGATGGTGAGAGGTCTTTCTTGGCAATCCGTTTTCCAGCTTCGGCGATGGTGAGGTAGTGAATGTCGCTCATAGGTCAGGCCTCATCGCTGGCACGGTACACATGAGCAGGCTCATCCCAGATTGTGAGTTTGTTAGGCATGCCGCTCGTATGCTTTTTTTTCATATTAAGCGCGGCCTGTAATTCTTCCCAATGCCGGCCTTGGAGTTTGTTAAGGCCCACCTCCGCGGCTGCTGTCTTCAATTCCTCGTTTGGTCCCGCCATTTCGTTCACTCCCAAAATTTATTTTGATAAAAAGTTACGTTGAATTGTTGTCGTGGCGACATCAACGCCGTGCAACCAATAAAGTGACGCCGTCCGCACCAACTGTTTCGGTGTGGGGCGTCTCAGATAACATGCTGCAGGTGTCGCCTGGCCCATAGGTTGTGCTCTCCCCTGAGCAGCCGATGGTGATTGAACCCTCCAGAACCATGACTTGGGCGTCGAACGGATGGGAGTGTTTGGCGTTATGCTTATTCGGTGTGAGGCTATTAGGTTTATCAACGTTGTAACCTTCTTTTTCCGCTCTTTCGCGGAATACATTCTCATTCAATTTATTCTTCCTTTTGCTAGGTCGTGATTTCCCTTATACATCGCTTATCGGAATATGATGGAGATTTCCAGATGTCTGATGCACCTGTTTGGCAGGGTGAACTATACGATCTGCTAAAAAATGAATTTGATGTAACTCAGTTTTCATATGTGCCTGATGCAGGACACCGTGAGTTGATAAACCGTTCGATCGTCGACCCCGATGTCCATTCCGTCTCGGTGACAACTGAGGAAGAAGGCGTAGCCCTGCAATGTGGAGCGCATCTAGGCGGCGCCCGAAGTGTTTTGTTGATGCAATCAAGCGGTGTTGGCAACTGCGTGAATTTCTTTTCGCTTGTTAGTCATGGCCGGTTTCCATTTCTTACTTTTGTAAGCATGCGGGGTGACTTCGGCGAGGGAAATGCCTGGCAGATGGCAATGGGAAAAGCAACGCAGCCGGTAATGGAAGCGTCTGGCATTACCTGCTTACGAGTGGAAAGTGAAGGCGAAGTCATACCGACCGCTCGCGCTGCCTGCACAATGGCTTATCACGCGGAAGAATCTGTAGCGGTTCTGTTAACGCAGAAACTACTTGGCGCCAAAGCTTTCGCGACTGGATAGGAGAAGAAATATGCCATCTAAACCAGGTCTCCGCTTAGGGCCAGACCAGGAAATTGCTGAAGGCGTTTTAGAACGTCGCCACGCTGTATCTTCGCTCATCGGGGATCCAGGAGAAGCATTATTCATTTCTGGTCTTGCCGGAAGCAAGGATGACGTATTGAGTGTTGTCGGCTCGGATAGTGTACAGGCCTTCACGCTTTCGGGCGCAATGGGCGCCGCGGTCGCTATGGGTCTCGGTTTGGCACTGGCCCAGCCCGAACGGAAAGTAATAGTTGTCACGGGCGACGGGGAACTCTTGATGAACGTTGGCACACTGGCGACTGTCGGTGTGCTCAATCCTCCAAACCTGTCGATCATCTGCGTTGACAATGAACATTATGGCGAAACTGGCTGGCAGGAAAGTCATACGGGACGCGGCGTCGATATCGCGAAGATGGCGGAAGGCGGGCAAATTCCAAATGTGCGGACAGTCAACAAGGAGTCAGAACTAGGCGAAGCTGCTCATATGTTACGGGAGGGCAACGGAACATCCTTCGTCTTAGTTAAGGTTGCACCAACAAAAGCACCGTCGATCTACCGTTCCCGAGATGCTTCCTGGAATAAGGGAAAATTTCGTGAGGCACTGTTGGGCAAAAATTAAGCGCAAGTTTGATCGATATAATTATCACTTAGTGGGTGAATTATATTTTTGATAGTCTGCAGGCAGCGTCGTTTCAGTTTCGATGCAATAAAATATGTCGTAAGTTTTGGCTTACTCAAAAAGCTCCGGAAAATTATAATTGTGTCTAAGCATGATGGCGTTCCATTCTCTGGCAATGGTAATCACATAATGCCACCTGAATTAAGAAGGGTGGATGAAGAAATTCGTCGCGCTGGCTATGCTTTTGTCCCTGGGAGTGTAATGGCCGCGGGCCTTCAGGTAATTGGTTTGGGCAAGGATTGGGAAACTTTTGCGGCGAGCTGGGATGACCTCGGATTCGATCAATATATGGCCGATGGTGGGCGTTATCGCCGCCGCCGGTTCGCTGCTTTTTGTGTTGGCCAAGACGGTTTTACAAGGAAGGCTCACCAGCCTCATTATCAGAGCCGTGACTACAATATTCTTAACGGCGATCTTGAGCGCTGGTTCGAACCGGTGCTAGATCCAGTCGTTGAACATAAGGTTACGCGTGACTTGATAGGCACTTGCGCACGTATTTTTGATCAGGTCTCGTCTGTTTCCAGTCGGTCGTCACCTTGGCACACAGAAATGCACCAATTTCGCATCGAAGCCAATAATGCGGAAGCCGGGAGACCCACACCAGAAGGGATGCACCGGGATGGCGTAGACTGGGTTTGCGTCGTTTTGGTAAAACGTCAAAACATTAAAAGTGGTGTCACTGAAATCTATGATAATGCCAGCCAGTCCCAAGATGCGTTTACTCTATCGGACACGTTAGACACGGTATTTTTGGACGATGAACGCGTGCGTCATGGCGTGACTGCGATTGAACCGTTTAAGCCTGGGACGATTGGATACCGGGATGTTCTCGTCCTTACTTTCCGACATGAAAACAGCTGATGGTAATAGATGTCAGAAGCCTATTAAAAATCGACATCTAGTGCTTTGGCTAATTCAGGGAATGTGTCGACAATGATGTCGTGTTGCGGGTTTGGCTCGGGGTCTGGTGGCCCATCAATACCCCACTCGTTCGGACGCCGCACGAAGGCTGTTTTATACCCAGAAGCTTTGGCCGCATCGAGGTCGAAGTTGTGGCACGCGACCATCAAGCATTCGCTAGGATCGAGCTGAAGGAATTTTGCGCAACCTGCGTAGGCTTCAGGTAGGATCTTGTACTTGCCGATGGCCTCACAGGATATCACTGCATCCCAGCTCAAACCATTCCTGCGAGCTGTATCGATGATGATCCGGAAGCTTAATATTGTAAACGACGCGCAGATAAATTTGCTACGCAATCGCGGCAAGACTTCCGGGAAGTCCGACCAACACTGCAGGTTGTGCGCGCGATCCCACCAAATCGTCCTTCGATCTTCTTCATTAAATTTGTGGAGGCGGTTTTCCTCGCAGACTTCATCCAGAGCCATCTGGTGCGCGGCATCGAAGTTATAGGTCGGAGGCTCATTCTCACCAAGTCGTAATATCCGAGCAAGCGATTTTCGGCGCATCTCATTTGCGAGCTTACCCCAATCCCTTTTGATCCCGTATTTCGCCCCAACATCTGCCATGGCCGTGCTAAAACCGCTATGCCAATCCAAGACAGTGCCGCCCGTGTCGAAGGTCAGCGCTTTTACCTTATGCAAGCCCATATGTGAGCCCTCTCCATTTTGATTTGTAAATTTGCCCAAATAATTTCACGGGGATATTGATACTGCAAGGAAAGGCCCGTGAGAACCTTCGGGCGCTGTTTTGTAATAAATTTGCCTTGCAGAGAGGCGACATGATCTCAAAGAAGGCGTCTTTTCGAACCCTCTTTGTGAAAAAATCTCAATCATGCAGCCTGTTTATAAAAGTTAGATCAAGTCTCTTGGGTAGCTCTTAGATTCAGCCAATCGTCCAACCGCCGTCGATTAGTAATGACGCCCCAGTAATCATACGTGCTGCGTCGGAGGCCAGGAAGACGATGGCACCCATGAGATCTTCAACCTCTCCGATCCGGCCCAGTTTGATTTTTGAGATCACAGCATTGCGAAATTCAGAATCTTTCAGCATTTCCTTAGCGAGGGGCGTCTCGATGACGGTTGGTGCGATGCTGTTGACGCGAATGCCGTGCGGGCCGAGCTCCATGGCGAGTGACTTGGTAAATCCCTCAACCGCCCATTTCGATGAGCAGTAAACTGTTCGAAGTGGCCCACCGACATGTCCCATCTGCGAAGAAATATTTATTACAGAACCCTGTATTTTCGCAGCGAGCATTTTGTTTGTGACTGCCTGTGCCACAAAATAGGCAGCACGAAGATTTAGGTCTAGGATGGCATCGAAATCTTCTTCCGTTGTATCCGCCATGGTTTTTGGGCGGTTCGTTCCTGCATTATTGATGAGAATATAGAAGGGTTTGGCAGCGGCGACAGCATCTTTCACCGCCGCTGTATCCAGCATATCAAGGACGATAGCGTCGGCGCTGCCGCCTTCGCTAAGAATGGTATCCGCTGCTTCCTCAATCTCACTCTTCGTCCGCGCGGCTAAGGTTACGTGTGCTCTGGCTTCGGCTAAAGCAGCGGCAGCGGCAAGGCCAATCCCACGTCCACCGCCAGTTATAAGTGCCCGCCTACCATCTAGCTGGAAAGATGGAGTGCGTGGCAACTCAATTGTCATGTGGTTCGTTCTCCGCGGATTGTTATGCGGTGCATTACCCGTCGATGCCCGTGATAGTCGTTCAGCGCCATGTGCTGGACACAACGGTTATCCCAAAATGCCAATGTGCCGGGTTCCCATCGAAGCCGGCAGGTGAATTCCGGTCTTGATGCGTGAGTTCGCAGATAGTCGAGCAGTGGGCGACTTTCCGCGGGCGTCCAGTCGACGATATGTCGGGTAATCCGGTCGTAGCAGATGTAGAGAACAGGTCTGCCCGTCTCGCTATGGGGACGGACAAGGGGATGTTCAGCGGGCTCAGCGGGATTTTCTGGTTCCTTTAGCTTGCCCTTCATAACCGAAGAGCGGCCTTTTCTCTTGTCATAAAGATTAAAAGTATAAAGGTCTTTGATAGCCTCTTTCATTCCGTCTGAAAGTGTGTCGTAGGCTAGTTGGAGATTGCCGAACAGCGTATCTCCGCCAGCTATTGGCACTTCCTTGGCGTAAAGCATGGTGCCCATAGCCGGTGTCGGCGTAAACATCTGATCCGTATGCCATTGGCCACCAAAAGTATGCGTATCGCCCGGATTTTTTATAATTTCGATGATTTCGGGCTGTTCTGATAGTCCTGGCATATAAGGATGAAAATGCGGTTCTCCCCAGCGTTTTGCAAAAGCAAGTTGTTGCGACGGAGTGATCTCCTGGCCGCGAAAAAAAATCATCCCGTACTCGAGCAAGATTCTGTGGATTTCAGTAAAGGTTTTGTCATCGACCTTGCGAAGGTCGACGCCCTTCACTTCCGCTCCCATCGCACCGGATAATGGAATGGCTTCAAGGGTCATTCAGCAGCTACAAAATCATGGATGCCGATCGTCGCGTCACCCTTAATCGTAATTCGATGCATAACCCGCCGATAATCAGGGTAGTCATCCAAAGCCATGTGGAGGAGACAACGATTGTCCCACATGCCAAGCGTACCCGCTTCCCATCTAATACGGCAGGTGAATTCGGGTCGCGTTGCGTGCTTCAATAAGTGCTGGATTAGCGGCTGACTTTCTTCTTTTGTCATGTCCACAAAATGTGTCGTCGTTGGCATGCCGTTGATGTAGAGTGCTGGTTTTTCCGTCTCTGGATGAATGCGAACGAGTGGGTGGGTTGCTGGGTCGGCTGGTTTGTCTTGGTCAGGAATTTTTTCTGCCATTCGTTTGGAGCGCTGTGATTGCTTATCATACTGGTTGAAGGTCTTTAACTGACTGGCCATGGTCTTCATGCCATGAGACAACGCGGCATATGCCTCCGTGAGGCTTGCAAACATTGTATCGCCGCCAACTGGTGGTACTTCCTTGGCATAGAGCATGGTCGCCATTGCCGGTTCTGGCGTGAAAATTTGATCCGTATGCCAGTAGTCACCAAACCGATTTCGTTCGCCGGATTCTTTAACGATTTCGATAATCTCTGGATAACCTGGTAAGCCGTTGAGATAGGGATGGTCGTGAATTTCACCCCATCGGCGTGCGAAGGCAATCTGCTCGTCAGGCGTTAGGTCTTGCCCGCGGAAACATAAGACTGCGTGATCGAGAAACAATCGATGAACGGCGTCAAAATCGCTATTGCTTAATTGGCTCAGATTAATGCCAGTTATTTCTGCGCCGATGGAGCCTGAAAGTGGCGTGATTCTGAGGGTCATTCGTGCAAACCCCTTTTGTAAAAATTATTTCTATAAGACACCGTCTATTTTTAGTTCGGCGATCTCGTCTTCGCTAAGTCCAAGCCAGTCGCCCAATACGGCCTCATTATGCTCTCCGAGCAATGGTGCTGGTTCCACTCTAACGTCATTTTCTGACATGCGCACGGGCCACGCAGGCATTTTTACCTTTCCGCGGGTTGGATGTTCAATCCATTGGAAAATCCCGCGTTGTTCGAAATCCTGGTTCTCGCTGAGCTCCACTGTGTCGTAGACAGTGCTAAAGGGCACAACGGCATCACCAATAGTCTCCATCGCCTCGGCCTTTGTGCGAGACATACTCCGATCCTCTTAACAATGCATCCAATTAGTAAATAAACAAAGTACGAAAGCTGGGTCGGAAGGCAATGGGGCCTAATTAGGTTGATATCCCTGATAAGGAGATATCGAATGAAAGTCCTGCAAACTCTGCCGCAAAACGATTTGAATGCAGTGCCAGCCGCCGCCAAAGCGGCTGAGGATGCTGGCTTCCATATGGTCTGTACGATGGAAAACCGACACGATCCATTTCTATAACTCGGTGTTTCGGCCATTTCGACGGAGAAGATCATGTTGGGGACGGCCATCGCCATTGCTTTTCCGAGAAGCCCGATGGTGGTTGCGAATGCCTGTTGGGACTTGTAGGTTGCGAGCAATGGACGTTTTGTCCTTGGACTTGGGCCGCAAATACGGCCACATAACGAAAAACGGTTTTCAGTGCCATGGTCACCTCCTGTTCCGCGATTGCGTGAATACGTGAATGCGCTGAGAGCG
>MDTA01048685.1_pt1 | contig 13891 bp, 9 predicted proteins | sample 811151 | NCBI WGS metagenome assembly MDTA01 (sample SAMN05326648, study PRJNA326480) | marine metagenome | isolation source: seawater | place: Indian Ocean: South | collected 2010 | reverse complement strand
TCTTACTAGATCTCTCTATTAAAGTCTTTATCAAAAATGTCTTTCCTACACCTGCTGGTCCGGTAAAAAAAACATTTTCTCCACGATCGAATGCATCGACAACGGAAGCTTGGCGGATATCAAGAGTCATAATTTCAACAATAACATAATGTCTTTAAATGTGTTTCAGAGAATGAAAAAAAATATATTTGTGATTAAACATATGGAAAATTCTAGGCGGTGGCAATCACTTTCCACTTTCTTTCAGCAATCACCATCATATTCAAGTTCGACAGGAAGGTGTTGCAGTGTTTCCTTTGTTAGTCCTTCTTCGAAGAGCGCGTTGTAACTTCGTGTATCATAACCGGGGTGCCAACATTCGCATTCAACAGAGTTGGCTATAAATTCCTCAATGGCGGAGGCTCTGTTCTGCCATAATTCGCCGCGTTCCGCGTTGTTATCTTCATCCCAGAATGTAGAGTTATAAGCTCCATCGGCCCGTTGTTCACAGAAAATTTCGGTACCATGAGCAAAGAAGTGTATGTAAATGCAGTCGAGCCAGAACATGGTAATTTCATTTTTCCTTGCTTCGCGCAGTGAGGGCCAGATGCCTCTCTTTGCTCGTTTCAAAATACCGGCAAGGTCACGAAAATGATTTTTGACGGTATCTGCACATGGGGCGGGGCCTGATGCTTCCTCGAGTTCTTCCTCGAGCTTGGAACATGATTTGCCCAGGCGGTCAAGCGTCTTTACAAAGTTTTGGAAAGTTTGATCGCGCTCGGTGATGTACTTGTAGACTTGTTTGCCAACAGTGTGCTGTAATAACCATGTTTGTACTTCATCCCTCATAGCTTTGTATGGCGATTGAGGCTGAGCTTCTTTCACGCTACCAGATTCGTCCACCGGGGTAGCCGCCGCCTTCCTTTTGAGCGGTTCGGGTCGAATGATGAGGGGTCTTTCGGGGGCAGTTGCCATCGTGTCAAGCGTCACTTTTTTTGTAGGGTTTCAGGAATGCGAAATTAATTTGTGAGATCCATCAAATTTTACGAGACCGAAGCCACGCGGTGGACACACGCCAAAAATTTACTGGTCGGTCGGGCGTTCGGTAGGTCGGTCGTCCTTTTTTTGCCACGCAACCCATCACCTCATATTTTGCCTACCCCGGGTCCGATTTTCCAATTGAATTGGCACGTATCAATTCGAACCACGGCGGGTTCATCGAAATAACTGTAATATTGAATTGCTATTCCGCAAAGTCGATTGAGTTCTTTATAGAGTACACAGTTTACTAGATTTTTCCATTCCATTTGTGTCGTTTTGAAATATTCCAAAGATTCTTCGGTGGAATTAGTTGAACTTTTGACTTCATCTAAAGCTCGAAAATTAGACATGACATCTTCAACAAGTGAAAGGGTAGGTGTTGTAAATTTGTACCACGAATCGAGAATATCAATTACGTAGTAACCATGCGCATCGCATATGATGTTAACTTGTGCTTGTGGGAAAAGTTTAATAAATGCATAAAAATCGGCGGTAGATGGTAAAGTCGCAGTCATGCCTCCATCTGGATCTTCATCACATTTTGGATGGGTGTGGTATACAATCAATTGTGGCCAAACTTCCTGTATATGTTCCCATAGAACAGTTGATCTCTTTTTTGATGTGACAAATGTTGGGGTATCAAATGCTAATCGTTTATCGTTGAAATAGAAGTCTACTGCTCCTGCATATTCCATTTTTCGTTTTGATGAATGTCGATGAATTATCCTCAGTTGTTCAATTGTTTTTCGAGAGAGCTGTATGTGAGTCGTTCTAGGAATTTGTACAGGTGACATCAAACTTATTAAAATATATATATTTTGTTTAATTAGAGAGATGTCTTGTGGTGAGGAATTCACGCCAGTAAGTATTTATAAGAGGAATACAACTAGTTCAGAAAAGGTTGATGTGAAGTTGTCGACTTTTGACAATGTTAAAACCCTTATTCATAAATTGGGCGAGAAGCCAAACGATATATATATTTGGATGACGTCGTATGCAAGCCAGAACGAAATAAAAGAAATTGTTAAAGTGATCTATCAAGATAGGCAATTTGTTGAGACTGGACTTTTCAAAAAGGCTGTAAAAAACAATTTTGTGATTGGCTCAGAGCTTGATGATCTCGATTCAGAATTAATCGATTATTCTGTATCACTCGCTCTTCTCGATGATATAAAACATTTGAAAATTTTAAAAGCGATCGGGTTTAAAAGTAAATCCGATTCTTTTTCAATAGATCCATTTGGTATTGAGAGAAATGCTAATATCGATGAAGATTCGTTCGTTCCAACGCTTGAATCAGTAATAGTCAACGATAAACCTATTGATATATACTACATAATTAAGAGGGATTTTGACGATAAATACAGTGGGTATTTTCGTATGCGATATAAGGAAGACGGAGTTGAATCTCTCGTGAGCCTTTTTGATAAGATTGATGCTAATTTTCCTGTCGGAGATGTTGTCAAAAAGTGTAATTTAACCAATATGTCTAATGACACATCGGACGGCTCTCCATATAAATATGGATTTATAAGATTCAAGACTCAAAAGAACGAAGTCATAGTTGATAACACAAAAATAATTGAGGACATTTTCAAATTTACTTCACCTTCGTCACGAATTCCGTTGATGGTTCTAAACAAAACATGTAAAATCAGTATTTCAGAGTTGCAAAAACTTCCTCGGGAAGTCGTGATACGTTTTAACAAGCAAATTAAACAAAAAATCATGGGCGACAAACATGGGGCTTTGAAAATATTTGCAATGATTTCTGAATATAACTACATGGTTCTTCAGATTGATAATAAATTTATAGATGTAACATTATTTCCGCACATCTCAAAAGTCAATAATTCTGGTACTGCAAAAATTAAATCTGAAATGACCTTGAAAAACATCTATAATTCATTTGCAGATTTGTGTCAAACGTTATCATCCTTTCATGAGAAGTTTAAAATACTAGATGAAGATTTCCTATCAAGTGACATGGTATTTATTCAAAACATTACCTTTGATTTGTCAATGAAAATGGCATCTGATATATCTCTAGTTGATTTGACAAACAGAATTAAACAGATGACGAGTATATTTACCAATGTTGTACTCGACACAAATAAAAACCGGCAAGCTGGAAGCGACCTTACAACTTCTGAAATAAACTTTCAATACAAATTACATGACTTATATTTCGATGAAATAGAGAATTCTGAATCTAAAGATAAATTGCAACTCAAAGTCAATGTTAAAATGAACTCGTCAGGAACATTGTTTTTGAGAGTAATCAATGTCAAAGATAAGGTTTCAATAGAAAATATTGTTCGTTCTGTATACTATGCAACGAGCGAAGGAGCTATACATGAAACTGGCGATTATAATAGGTCAGAACAGGTAAGTTCCATTGAACAAATTGCTTCTGAAGATGTTGTCGATGATGATGTTGATGACTTTGCAGAATTATATGATTTATCTGACGATGAAATGAGAGGTGGAGCAAATATTGATAACCGGTTGGAAAAGTTACACATGGCTGATAAGAAATTGTTCGACTGGAATATAAAAATTGATGGTAAGCCCGATGATAGGTACACTCGTAGATGCCTCAGACACCCCATTGTCATCGATGAAGCCGAATTGAAAAAAATCAACGAAGAGCATTCAGGTTCTTATTTTGGTATTGCAAAAAGTGGGTCTGATGATAAAAAATGTCAAGAAAACTTTTACATTTGCCCACGATACTGGTGTCCGTCCAGTAGGGTAAGTTTGAAAACACCAATTGAAAAATGCCCAAATGGAGAAGAGATGGTAACATTTTTTGATGGGAAATTAGTATCACCATATCTGTTGAAACAACAGGCACATCCGAGAGGTTTGCTTCAACCATGCTGTGGGCAGGATGACAAGGAAGCTGCCGAGGCCGCGTTGGTAGCCCAGAGAAACAGAGTCGAGGAGCTAAAGGCTGCCGAGGGCTCCTCTACTGAAGATGAAATTAAATCCGAGGTCAACATTCTCAAGAAACTGCAGAAAAAAGTTGAAAGTTTCAAACCAATCATAAATAACTGTTCATCAATAAGTACCAAAGTGCTACCATCAATCATGAGTTCAATAATCGTGGGTAGTTGTGACAAGAAAAACGCGAAAGAAAAGGCTGATAAGGAAAAGGCGCATCGAACGAAAAATTGTTTCGTAAACATGAATTTATCAATTGAAAGGTCATTTGAAATCATACTTAATATTCCAAGAGGTAAAATCAGGGATATGATAGGAAAGAATTTATCACCACAGCATTTTATCCGTCTTAAAAATGGATTTAATGTTAAAGCCTTTTTTGATCCGGCACGAAATTTGGATGATGAAGCCGAAAGAAGAGAATTCACAAAGTGGATAGAAGATTCGAACGATTATATTGAAAGTATGGGTCAAAGCGCGTCTTATTTCATTGGTAAATTGAGAGATGACGACCTATCAGATCCTCGATTGCTACGAGAGTACATCGTATACAATTCGTATACTAATTACAAAGCTTATTTGAGCAGCAACATAGAATTGATATACGATGATTTATCTCCTTTGTTACAGTTTGAATGGTTCAATAAATCAAATGTTGTAGTCCTCGACTTTCATTATGAGGACAAAAATAAATTGATATTACGAATACCTTTTCAACATAGCATACATGGATTTGATGGAACAACGAAAGTAGTATCATGCATCTTTGAAGATGGAATTTCACCGGGATTAATCGTGCGAACAAATGGTAATCAAGAAAAGGACGATGATAGTCAAATGGATTCACAAATCAAGTTAAATGCGGAGTTGTTAAGATCAGTAAAAGATGTTATGGATCAAAATAAGCATTTGAAAAATGTCAATGATTCTAAGATTCCGCTGTCGGATGTCAAATCATATGTCATCGATTCAAACTTTAGATGCTGTGGAGTTATTCTAGAAAACAACTTGTTCGTCCCATATGTCGGATATCATTCGGTACCTAATGATGTGAAACTAATGTATCTTGATCGTGTGAACGAACTTAGTACGAAGCTGAGTGTAGTTGAAATTGCAAAAGCATACAAAAAATACAAAGTAGCACATGAAATACAAAAGAATCAGAAGGGAGATGACTACATCGAATTGAAAGACCTTGGAAAATTCACATACAGGCATGACACAGGAGTTAATCAATTTTCGTTGCATAGTCTAACAAGTATCGCTAGAACATCTGACGTGTCAAAATACATAAAATCGTTGTTGGATATATTGGACAGGAACTCAACCATCGGTGAGACGCTATATTATTTGAGACATTCAATGAATCCGATGACAGATAAAATGAAGATAAAGTGTCTCATGGAAGAATTTAAAATAGATATTAAACACGCTGAAGCAATATACAGGCTCCCATCAAAAGTCCTCAAAAATATACAACGAGATTTCCGAGAACATGAAACAAATTCAATTTACTTCGGTGAGAAGCAAGTTTTGTCGGATTTTCTCTTGTATGTACATGAAGAACGATTCAATCCATTTCAAATATTTCGTCAGGGTTACGATGACAATGTTGTAAAAACAAGCATAACGGTAAAATTTCCAAGTGAAATAAAAAAAGGGGGAAACGCAATCTCTGATTCTATAAGGCCCTCTAAATGGACTGCTGATTGGTTCTTCAATGTGATAAATAAAAAAGTGAATGCTCGTTTTCTTGACTCCGAAAAGTTTAAAAATTACTGTAAGCGTAGAATTATGAAAGCACTAGATTCAACCGATGCGAGAGAGGTTAAATATATAACGAAAGAATTAAGAAGAAATTCACTATATTCGAAGGATATGGGAAGTGTACACGCGGTCCTCAAAAATTTTAGGAAATATTATGGGCCAATAGGTATGTTTGAGTTATCTATGTTACGGGATTATTTAAACATAACTATTGTTGCTAGAAAAGTAGGGTCTAAACCCGAAATATTTGAAGCTAACAGCGATGAAACTATTATTTTCGATGTTGAAGATGATGGCGTATATCCAGCCAATTTTTAAACAAACGTAAGTGAATATATTTTGATGATTTTAACTGAAAAAAATCTCATGTATATTTAATTATTGGTGATGGCAGTCATCAACACTCAATACAGTACCCTAGAAGAAGCTTGGGGCACAGAGAAAAAGCCTATAAAACAGAAACAAAGAGAATGTGATTTATATGACAAAGGGAAAAAAGGAATTCTGCGCCGCCCTCATAGACAAAACACTGAAAAGGAATTAAAATACAAGAATATGATGCTCTTGGGTGATGATACGATGGAAAATGAAGACTACGAGAGATATCATGGTTATAGTGACTCTCGCAAATACTCAAGAACGACTAAGCCATTGAAAAAGCACAAGGAAAGATTTTCTTCGAAGAAGCCCAAGTCAAAAAAACGCGTAGTGGTTGACCCAAATCTTAATACATATTATGATCCGGACGAACTAATGCAAATGCAGACATCTAGGGCATTGAGGCCAAGACAAGTAAATGATAATGAGGGAGAATATATCTATGAAGAAATGTATGATGAAGATGAAGATAATTATTTAACACAAGGCGTTACCGAGGTAAAGAAATTAACCCATGACGATGATTTTATCGATGAAGAAGATGACGAATTTATCGATGAAGAACAACTGAGCGATGGAGAAATCACAGAAGAATCCATAGAGGAAGAATCAGAGTCGTATCGTCAGCCTCGTAGGAAAAAAAATATATCTTCCACTATCACGAAGACTAATGGCGTCGACCATAGACAACTGCTCGATCTGACTATTTATACGATGTCTGGCATTATTCTCATATTCCTGATGGAACAGTTTGTACAGATAGGGGTAAAAATCAAAACACTTAAATAAAAAATTTAAAGAACTTTGTCAGCCAGATATTTATCATTTTTGTTGATGTCATGAATTAGGTTATTCAATTGAATTTCATTATTCCTTCGATAATCATTGAGACTTCTGATGTCGTTTTCTACATCGGTTATTTTTCTGTAAATGTGGAGCTTCAACACGAATATAATCATTATGGAAATGAGATTGATTATTCCAATCATCAGAGTGAAACTGCCGATCTTCATAGTTTTTTAATTCTATTGAGAAAAATGTTGCGAAAAATTCAAATCAAACCTCGTACCCTTTCTTCTGCATTTCGAGTTTTCAGTGATTGCTATAAATGGCCAAATAGCTTTATTATTTATATTTTTACAGTTTAGATATAATCATGCAGCATTTGAACATATTTGATCTATACAAAGCAGGCAACGATAAGAAAGCGGCCAAAAAAAACTCGTTTACTCATGTCTTAAAAAAAGCACATTCTAAAATCAAACTAGCCGCCGAGATGGATCATTATGCGTGTTTTTTCGAAGTTCCAGAGTATATAATTGGAGTTCCGATGTACAGTCTTACAGAATGCATAACCTATGTAGTGGACCAATTGAAGGACAACGGATTCGTTGTGAAATATTTGTATCCAAAGACGGTCTATATTTGTTGGGACCCAAAAGTAATAAATAAATCTGAGGTTGAAAAGGATCAGCAGAACAACATATCGAATAACTACGATAGCTACCTATTGACAAACAAATCAAATGGCAAGTTCTCTCTCAACGTCGATGACTGATTTTGAAAAAAATAAAATTATTATTAATATTGTGTGAATGACTGAACCGCCACTTGGTTCCAACATTCAAAATTGGTCAAAAAAGCAGGAGAACTTGGTGAAAAAGTGGAGTGAAAGGGCGGCTGGGTATCGCTGGTTGCATAACCATGCGCGTTTATATTTCTCTTCGAGAAATGACTGGTTAGCCTACCCATCCATTGTGATATCGTCAATAACCGGCGTAGGTGGATTTGCCGTTCTACAGCCAGATGGCACAGAAGATCTTCAATCAGAGACAAAGACATTCGTTATAGCGCTACAATATACATTCGCATTTTTGAATGTTGTAGGTGGAATCTTATCGAGCATTAGTAAATTCAGCCAATATTCTAATTTGATGGTTGAACATTCAGCGATGTGTGTACAATGGTCAAAGCTATATAGGTCCATTGATATGGAGTTATCGTTAGATACTAAAGATAGAGCAGATGCCGTAGATTTTGTTAAGAGAGTGAGAGAAGAATACGATAGATTATTATCCGAGGCACCCGATGTACCTGCGGTTTCCATAGAGGCTTTTCAAGTGGCCTTCCCGAACCGACCCAATCGACCTGATGTTTGCAATGGATTATCTATTATCGATAATTATGCCGAAAAGGTAGAATCACGCCAAAAAAAAGGTAGCAAATGGTTCACAGCTTTGAGATTGATTAAACAAAATAAAGAGAATTCGTCGCAAGTCTAAAAATAGACTTAAAAATATATGTAGTTAAAAAGTATAATTATAATGGAACTGTCTCGAGATACTCACGATGCATTAAGAACATATTTACAAAAGTGTGATGAACAACCTGGATTGGTAGAGTGCGAGGCAGTTTTAAAATTAGAGAACACATTGGGCACGAGGCTCACTGACTCTCAATTTAATGCAGTTTTCAACCATTTATGCAAATCTAAATCTTTCGAAAAGTTATCTAGTGAAAAAACTCTAAGAGTCCAATACGAAGACATTCTATTCACTATTCCAGGGTCTGATCTAATACACCAGTTCTGCAGAAAAGACGAGATATCACATACCGGAGTGTCCTCGATGAAAAAGACAATGAATAGGAGCGCAACCCCACCGATTAGTACAGATTATTACTTTCAAGTGAACTTGAAAAATGAGACCCCTTTGGATCAGAAAGATCATGAACGGATTTGGAATAAAGGCAAATTAATTGGCGAGTTTTTTAGATACAGGACACGGAGTTCATTCTCATCCAAAGATTCACCTTTCCGTGTTGATTTAACAATTGTAAAAAGTGGTAAGACATGGACAACAATGAACGATATTACATACGAGGTAGAGATTGAGTATGTTCCGAAGCCAGGAACAGAAGCTTCAAATGAAACGGTCTCTAGTTTCTGTAAATTGATGTACGGTATTCTGCGAATATCTCTCGGCAGGGTTTCGGTACTGAAGGAGTCTGCCTATAAAGATATTATCAGACAGTACTTGTCGTTGTTGGGAGTTAAAGATGCTGATAAGAAAAGAGGCGAATTTCTTAAAAATCCTAAAAGAAACTTTCTTTCATACCAGCCGAAAACACTTGAAAGATCGAATATAAATACGGGGAAAAATGCAGAAAATACGGTGTTTGACGATTATTGTGTTACGGATAAAGCTGACGGAGAAAGGCACTTGATGTACGTTGATTCCAAAGGTGATGTGTACTACATCAACGACAGATTCAATATAATAAGAGTGCCATTGAACTCAAAAATACAAGAAAAATACAAAAACACATTGATAGACGGTGAACTTATAACACAAAACAGAATTAATATGCCGTACAATGTTTTCATGGCATTTGACTTATACTTCATGGGCGGCATTGATAAGCGGGCGATGCCGTTTTTGTCCCCTGATGCGAAGGCTCCAACAAGATACGGTCAGTTGACAACTTTAATCAATGATATGAAAGACCGTCTGAAAGAACGCAATATACAACCTAAACAGTTTCACACTACTGAGACTAATTCGGAACGAAATATTTTGAATATCGCATTCGACAAAATATGGGAAAAAAGATTTGGCAATGATTATGAATATAAGATTGATGGTCTGATATTTCAACCTATGTCGTTGCATGTTGGGGCCAACAGCATCAATGATCAAGTCAGTTACGCAAATAGATACGGCTCTAATTCTTGGTCAAAGGTTTTAAAGTGGAAGCCTCCGGATGAAAACACGATTGATATGTTGACTAAATATGATAAATTCAGCCAGACCGCGGTAAACGTAACTTGTTACCTGTATGTTTATGATGACCGCAGTGGCAACAAAGCCAACCCAATTGATATCGTGAATAGGGGTAAATTAACAGACGAAAATGATCCCACAGAGGCAAATATGTTCTTGTTTGATAAAATTACTTTACCAGTTGAAAACATGGGAATTCACACGTTGGAGAATCCCCCGAGGCAGATTTCAAATGAAGATATTGTTGAGTATAGGTTTGACAAGGAATACAAAACATGGCAGCCATATAGGATAAGAGATGATAAAACTCAGCAATTTAAAAGAACAAAACTCATTAAAGGTACAGCAAATGCATTGAGAACTGCTAAAAATATAATGCACACGATCGAATACCCGGTGGACGAAGCCATGCTCAAAGGAGAACTAGTGTTAACAGATAACGACATGCCTATTTCCGGTGATGATGATGTTTACTCCGCAAGAAAGATGGACCGTGAAAATCTTTATTCATACGACATGAATGAATTTCACAACAAGGTCATCAAGAGAAAGTTCCTGATTGATAAGTTTGGGGGACAGAGTAATTCTCTTTTCGACATGGGATGTGGAAAAGGGGGGGACATTCTGAAGTTCAAATCTGCAAATTACAACTTTGTTCTTGGCGTGGATAATAGCGAAGACAGTATCGTAGGCGCGAGAGATAGTGCTTGGGCCAGATATCTCAGTAACTTAAAACAAGATAAGTGGTGGCTTAGGATCGAACAGACCAAAAATCCAATGGTGTTTTTGCAGATGGACGCCACTCAACTATGGGATAGCGAATATATTGAGAGCATCAAGAATAAAGACTTGAAATTTCTAACTAAGGTGTTCTGGGATGATGCGCCCCCGAAATTGACCCAACAATTGAAAAAGTACAGTGGCAGGGCATTGAAGGGATTTGACGTTGTGAACTGCCAATTCGCGCTGCACTATTTTTTCAAGAATGAAACAACATTGAACAACTTTTGTAAGAATCTGGATACTGTATTAAAAACAGGTGGGCATTTTATTGGAACATGCTTCGATGGCGACAGAGTCCACGAAAGCTTTGGAAGTGAAGACCAATTACAATTCAAACACGATGACAGTATTATTTGGCGCATTAGGAAAAACTACAACGATAACGATCCCAAAATAGGAAGGAAGATTGACGTGTATATCGACAGCATAAACAAAGAAACTGTCGAATATTTAGTACATTTTGATGTACTCATTGACAAGTTAAAGGAATATGGTATACGACCACTAAATGGTGAAGAAATGAAAGCTTTGAAAATTGAGGAAAATCTATGCTATGAAAAAGAATCAAAAAAATATTCTATAGGTTCCTTCAAAGCAATATTCGATGATAATACTCTCACAAATAAAAACTTGAAACGGGCGCTAGATGTAACCGAAGGAATGAAGAAGTATAGTTTCATGAATAACTGGTTTGTTTTCAAGAAAGAATAACTTTAAATTTAATTTGTTTTAAATAATATCATGAAATCGTCTCCTCCCATAATTTAACCGTCTCAATTCGTCCATCTTCATCGTGTTCAAGTGTAAATCTATGGTTTGATGGGTTGAAGTGGACCAATGTTACTGGGTAATGTTTGCGATCGCATGGCCAGTAAATTCGTATTTTTGTGCCTATAGCCTTTTCACGTCGCAACGTCAACTGTGCCCCTTTGTTTCCAACATGAGCTTTTGAAATTATAACGCCTTGGGGGCATGGTTGTAAAGCCTTGTTCTCGTATGCTGATTCAGAACATTTCCGTTTTTGCCTCAAGGATTGTGGTTTAAACATCTTCTTATTCGTTTCACAGATTTTGCACACACCGCAATTCGAACTTACATGAAGTGTCATCTGCGTATTTGTCAAACTTGAATTTGTTGAACATTGTTGTTGGGATGTATCGCTTCGATAGGTCATTGAGTTATCGATCATCAATTTCACACCAGTGGCTTCCTTGGGTGGTCTGCCCCGCTTCTTTGGAATGGTGGAAGAAGGTGTCGTCGGTGGTCTGCCTCGCTTCTTTGGAATGGTGGAAGAAGGCGTCGTCGGTGGTCTGCCTCGCTTCTTTGGAATGGTGGAAGAAGGTGTCATCGGTGGTCTGCCTCGCTTCTTTGGTGATGACATGTTGTTTTCAATTTCAGTGTCTGATTCGAAGTTGTAATTATTTTCCACCAATTGTGTGTTGATAGCATTCAACTCGTAGGTTTGCAAATTTGATTTTGCTGAAGTGTCAAGTTTATCCAAATATGTTTGAATTCTTGAAACTGGAACTATACCGTTTGCTTCCAGACCAAAATCACCAAGTGGATAGAATGGTTTGATAGTCGGAGTATCATTTATTTCTAAATATCTCCTTGACTGCCACGCATTGTTTGTGGAAGGAGACAGAATGTTCCAAGCCGCTTTTGGCCATGCACTTCCATCTTCTCCTTGATTCTTTGCATTGAAAGGACAACCTTGTTCGGATCTGAGAAATTTCATATCATGCGGTTTCGCTAGCCTGTGTCCGAGCCACTCGCTTTGTGGAACTGCAACAGCTAGTCCTATAATTTTGGATCTAACAGTGCTAGGAATGTCTGTGCCCGGTGGATTTGTCCAACCCCGTGGTAATCCCATTAGCTTTTCAGCGTCCTCGATCGTCATACCGGAAATGACGCCTGTGTCATCTGCGATATTTTTGATAATGCACATGTTAGCAACATTACCAGTGGTTAAAGTGAATGCCTCATTCATAATTGGACCAAGTCTTGATTCTCCTGGACATAGGCACGAAACGATTTGATGTGGGTTACCACCATAACAATTATAGCATTCTCGGTTGAACATGTCCTGGCATTGCCCCTGGCAGTCACTTTCCATGGATAGAAGTATATCTCTAGGATCTGCGTAAATACTAGCAACAATAAACACCCGATTGCGTCGCTGAGGTATACCAAACCCTTGCAAGTTCACCACTCGATGTGCCCAACTGTACCCTAATTTTTCAAGCTCTTCGCAAACATAAGCGATCGCAGGTGGTCGTTCGTTATCACCGTCTCTATGCCAGTGAAGGAGTCCTCCGACGTTCTCAAAAATTACCCACGGCACTCGCGTGCTTTTTAGCAGTCGAAACAGGTGCGAGCATAACGATGTTTGATAACCATCCAGACCCGGTCTTGTTATGTTTGCTTTGCTTACATCCTGATGCATATTCGGGTGATGAGATCGATCACCCATGTCAAGGGCGTCTATGAGCGTCTATGCAACGTAAGTATTCTCACCTGGCAAGGAAATCCAGCGATCAATGCGTCTGTTTCCTTGGGTAACTCATTCATGGAGCAGACATCGTCGCAGAACATGGAAGATGGGAAGTGTCGTTGAAGTATCTTTTTGCAGTACGGGTCTTTCTCAACCTGCAAAATTATTTCGTGGCCCGCTCTTTGAAAGCCAAGATCAAGGCCTCCGATCCCAGTGAAAAGGCTGGCAATTTTCATGGATGATAAATGTCCCGTTGTTGTCGTTTTGTCGGCGCCGCGATGTTTGATGCCAAATTAGGGTTGGTTTACCAAATTAGGGTTATACCAACCCGAATTTTATCGGATCATATTTTTCGATATCATCCAATCAAGATACGGGAAAATATCGTACATGGTGCTATGTTATGGCGTACGTACAAATCACTGAATTTAATTTCATAGTGGACTATAAGAGTTTAACATGCGTGTTATGAAAAGATCGAATAATTTAGAAGAGGTTAGTTTCGACAAAGTACTGCGTCGTATATCAAAATTGTCCACTGGTATCGATGTAAATTTTCATGAGGTTGCGCAAAAGGTTTGCTCACGAATATACGATGGCGTTCACACGGACCAATTAGACGAGCTCGCTGGAAATATTTGCAGTTCATTGATAGTTGACAACCCAGACTATGATACATTAGCAGCGAGAATAGCAGTTAGCAATCACCATAAAAAAACAT
>MDTA01198402.1_pt1 | contig 13893 bp, 13 predicted proteins | sample 811151 | NCBI WGS metagenome assembly MDTA01 (sample SAMN05326648, study PRJNA326480) | marine metagenome | isolation source: seawater | place: Indian Ocean: South | collected 2010 | reverse complement strand
TGCGAATCAGTTCCCCAAGATGTTCAGGAGACTTTACCAGTTCTCCTCCTATCTCAAAGAAAATGTCGTGTTTGCGGATGCCGGCTGCCTCGGCAGGACTGTCGGGAATGACCATTTTAACAGCGGCACCGATGCCTTCCGGAAGGTCAAGTTGAGCGGCTACGACCTCATCAACAGGTGCCGTGGCCACACCCAACCATGCCGGTTGGGTGGTCTCTGGATTACCTGATTGCGATTCAGGTTTGGCGTTGGCGGAAATACCAAGGTTGATCGCAATCAGCGCAGAGATGGAAAAGAGAGAGAGGGTGATTGAGTTTGTCATGGTTTAGCTATGATTTTCGTGAACAGTGAGATGGGTTATATATCAGTCGGTTCGAACCGGTATAAGGTAAAGGCGCTCGCTTGGCACGGTCATCTTAATGACGGATCCGTCCTTGGGGTTTTGCCAGTGGAAGGAGTCGGAAAAACGGTAGCGCACACCGTGTACGGGGATCTTTCCGCCGGTGAGAAATAGTCCGTCATCTTCGACGCCCTCAAAGACGTTTTCAGCATGCAATGGAACAAAGGATTCCGTGGAAGGTTGTTTGGCGATACTATCGGGAACCGCCTGAGGGCGGGTGGATAGATTGTTAAGGACGGCAAAGAAAACACCGGTGGCGGCTATCAGGATAGCAGCGGCAACGGCAAGGGGCCTGAGGATTCGAAAAGATGTAACCTTAACCGCGATATCTTCAGGTGAACTGCTTTGCGAAGCCGTGTCAAAAATTTCAAGAATTCTCGACTGCAGTGGTTGAGGAAGTTCTGCGGGGGTGAACTCACGCAGTTCTGACTCAAAGTTTTCGTTTTTCGGGTCCATTTTTTATTAAAGCGTCATTCAGAGGGATTTTGGTTTAAGAATCTTTCGCAATGCCTCAATCGCGTAACGATAACGGGATGCTGCCGTATTTGCAGGGATGTGCAGGGAATCGGCAATTTGTGCAAACGTCAGTTCTCCCCATATCTTGAGCGTCAGAACTTCACGAAAGTTGTCGGGAAGTTGTTCGATGGCCTGTTGCAGTTCTGCAGCTTTTTCTTTTTGTTCAAGGTTCCCAGTGCCAAACCATTCTACTGCGCAATCATCGTCGGAAATAAGGTATTCTGAGGCCTGTTCACGGCGCGTGCGTCTGGTATTTTTCCTGGCCATATCAATGGCTGCGTTGCGCAAGGCCTTATAGGCAAGTGGCAGTGCAGGGGGAGACCATTGCTCGGTTTTGCTAGGGGCATAGGATTTCCAGAGGCGCAGCATTGTTTCCTGGAGGACGTCCTGAGCATCTGCCTCACTATGAGTTTGGGTGCGTGCATAGAGCAACAATCTGGTTCCGTTTTTCCGGAACCAATCTTTCCATGCAATTGAAAGGTCATCGTTCATCACTTTCTTTCCATGTTTAAAAACTCAGAAGCTATGGGTATTCTTCCATGCAGTGAACTTGTCGCAAGGAGTGAGTTTCATTTGGAGCTATTGTTGACTTGGTCGATGCAGCCACTAGCATTGCATGACCGACTGCAATAAAAACTAATGATTGAACCGACTCTCCTTGTTTTGGCTGCTGGAATGGGCAGTCGCTATGGCGGCCTTAAACAGATGGACGCGATGGGCCCAAACGGTGAGACGGTGATGGATTATGCCGTTTTTGATGCCATTCGTGCCGGATTTGGCAAGGTTGTCTTTGTCATTCGCAGGGATTTTGAGGAGGTTTTCAGGGAACAGGTGGGCAAACGCTTTGCTGACAGGATTGCTGTTGATTATGCTTTTCAGTCCATTGATGATCTGCCCGAGGGTTTTGTCGTTCCTGAAGGACGGGAAAAGCCATGGGGAACCGGGCATGCTATCCTTATGGCATCCGGTGTTATCAATGAACCTTTTGCCGTGATTAATGCCGATGATTTTTACGGCAGGCAGTCTTACGAGCAAATGGCGGGTTTTCTTGCCGATAGTCTCAATCAGCTGAAACCATCGCCTTTCTGTATGGTGGGGTTTGCCTTGCGCAATACCCTCTCGGAGTTTGGTACCGTTTCCCGAGGTGTGTGTGAGATGACCAATGACGGCATGTTAAAATCAGTCACGGAACTGACCAAGATCGAAAAGATGGATGACGGCGCGCGTCATGTTGAGGCTGACGGTTTGCAGATCTCCTTAACCGGTGATGAGGTGGTATCCATGAATATGTGGGGATTTACCCCTGACGTTTTCGGTCATCTTGAAAAGCTCTTCCGAGAGTTCCTTAGTGAAGAGGGCTGCGAGATGCGCTCGGAGTTTTATATTCCTTTTGCAGTGGATGACATGATTAAGGAGGGGGTGGCTACAGTTCAGGTACTGAAAAGTGCAGGAGCATGGTTTGGAGTGACTTATAAGGAAGATCGTGACCATGTGGTGAGAGCAATTGCGACATTGATAGAAAATAGGGAATATCCGAGTTGCCTCTTCTCATAAAGAGAATTGGAGCACTCGTTGCCTCTCTAAATGATATCTGGGAGGGGCTTTTGGTCGGTAAGCGCCAATAAATAGGAAATTTTATATATCCTTAATATACTCTGTATCAAATGGTTGCATTTATATTGGGTGTTTGTGGCTATGATTTTTTGTTAAATTATAGAAACCATAAAAAAATCTTGCCTTTGTCTATAAAAACTATAATTTATGTATCAACCACAGGTGCGAGGAGACCCACAAACAAACACAGAAGCACCAGAAAATGAACACAAACATAACAAACCGAGCTTTCACATTGCTCGAAGCCATGATCGGAATTGCTGTATTATCAGCAGTAGTGATCATTTCCTTCTCCGGTGTCACGGAGATGAGAACGTCCGTTAAGTCTAAGAAACTTAAGCAGGATGTTGCCGTCGTGAACAGTGCCGTACGTATGTACCTCACACATGGCGGCGATATTGGAACCGTCGCCTCTCCGCAGGCGATTATCAATAAACTCAAAACTGTTCCGACGGGGGACAGTTACAAGCAAATCTCCGGATTGAGAGAATCCATGGTCGATTCGCGCTTAGAGGTTGTCATGCAGACTGAAGAAGCTGCGGCAACCAATGCGCCTCGTGCCTTGTGGGATGCCAGCAAGATGAGGTTTGTTGTCGCACAGGGAGGCGAACGGGGTATCGCAGAGTTTCGCTTTAAAGAGGATATGGTTGTCGAGGAGCCGGTGGCCGAAAATCGTGAGGTGTCTTTGAAGCTAGCCAAGAACAGCACATGGGTATGGGATTATCATGATTCCAGTAATGGTCTTCCCGAGCGGTTTGGTCCAGCCAGTGTTAACCCTGCAATTCCCGGGGATTATCAATCTCCAAAGGGAGATCCGGGACCACTGGCATTGAATCCTCCTTCATTTTCAGTTGCTGGAGGGGTGTATGAACTTGCTGAATTTGAAAATCTTCAGGTGCGTCTAACGAATCCCAATCCTTCAGGTTCCTCGCAGGTTTTTTATTCCACGGATGGCAGCAATTGGCATGCTTACTCAGGTCAGAGCTTTAACCTGAATCCTGGAGATTCCGTTCAGGCATTTTCTGCCTCATTGGATCATTATCTTTGGGCTGACAGTCGGGTTGAATCGAATAATTACAGTGCAACCCCTGTACAACTGGTCATTGCAGCGGCTTCCCCGGGATACCGGGTTACTTATCCTGAAGTTGGAGGTTTGATGGTTACAGGAGACTCGGTTGTTCAAACCAATGACAACTCGATCCCCGTTGATCTAGTCAATTCCGAAGAGATTCCCAACCGCTATCAGAACTCTGATTCATTCAATGTCATTTGGTCTTATGACGGCTCAGATCCTCTGGTTTCCTCAACAGGTGCAAGCCAAACATTCAGTAATGGTTACCCTGGTAGCAGTGTTGATTTCTCTCTCGACAAGTGGGCGGAGAGAGATTCCCTGCCAGTTAGGATTGTTGCCAAGTCCTTGAATAAAGATGCTCTTCTTGATTCTGCAGAGGTTCTCTCAACCGTAGAGATAAATCGTATCTAGCTGAGTAAGCCTTCAAGCGATGTGGTTGAAGATGGGAACTATGCGCCAAGCCAGCAGATCTCACTGATGCCGGAAGAATTGTCCGGTAACTTACCCGAAGGATGGAGGATATACTACACGACGGATGGCACGGATCCTGGTTATGATGCGACCGGAGAGCCTGCCCACGGAACACTTTATACGGGAGCATTTGATCTGTTCTCAGGTGCTAGTGCTCGTGCAGAAATCAGCGCCAGAGTTTATGGACCGAGTGGTTATGCTCATTGGTTTAATCCAAGTGCTCCCTATACCATTAGTCTTTCCAAGTGGCAGGTTCCAAACTGGGATGGTTACATAGGAGGGAATTTCCGCAAGAATACCCATACTTCCTTCCAGAATATCAAACAGCAACTTCCGGTTGGTCCCATTTCCATGGAATTTAATCCGGGAGCAGGACTCGATTCATGGGGTAATAGCATTGCTTTACAATCGGATGGCAAGTCGATTGTAGGAGGTGCTTTTACCACAGTTGATGGTGTGTCGCGCAACCGTATTGCTCGCTTCAATGCTGATGGTTCCCTTGATGGATCGTTTGACCCGGGGCTTGGCTTTGATGATGAGGTTCTTGCGGTTGCCATTCAACCGGATGGCAAGGTTTTAGTGGGGGGCAAATTTAAGAAATTCAATAACGTTTGGCGCAAAGGATTGGCAAGGCTTAATACTGACGGCAGCCTGGACTGGAGTTTCAATGTGGGTCAAGCAGTTCATAGTGATGAGGCTGGCTGGGTTCATGCCATCATTTTACAGGATCAGCGTGCCTTGAGCGGTGGCAGTGGAGGTGTTTCGCAGGTTAATGATTATAAGGTGATAATCTGCGGTTGTTTTTCACGTTATAACTACAAGCCAGCCTACAGTATTGCTCGTCTCGACATGAATGGTCGATATGACCGCACCTTTTACACTAGGAGAGGTGTTGCTGGTTTCGTTCACTCTGCAGCTGTGCAGGAGGATGGTAAGCTGGTTATTGCCGGCACTTTCTCAAGGTTTGACGGAGTTGCCCGTCGCAATATAGCCCGTGTTCTTGGTAACGGGAGGAACGACGCGAGCTTTGATCCAGGTTTAGGCACGGATGATGAGATCAAGACCGTTGAGCTATTTGCTGATGGTAAAATCTTTATTGGCGGCCTTTTTGACCGTGTGAATAACAAGCCTCGCAAAGGTGTTGCGAGGCTGAATGTTGATGGTTCGCTGGATAGCTCGTTTAACTTGGATGCTAAGCATGGGGTTCATTCTTGGGAGGTCTATTCATCATCCATCGATGAGGATGGAAGAATTCTTGTCGGCGGAAAATTACGATCAGTTGCCTCTAATGCGATGGTGAGTTCACCATTCCTGCGTCTTCATAATGATGGCGCTATCGATGTAAGTTACCAAACTGAGGATTTGGCTGATAATGCTTCCGTGAACGCCATCGCGACCCGAAAGGATGGAAGTGCGCTCCTTACTGGTGACTTCCCCGCAGAGTTTGTGGTCAGAAGTGAGAATATTGCCAGGCTGAACACTTTCAGCGGACGTCTTGATGATTCCTTTGATATCGGCGCGGGTGCTGAAAAAGAGGTTCACGTTGTCCTGAAACTTTCCGATGGGGACATTCTCATAGGAGGGGAGTTTGCTAGAGTGAAAGGCATGAGCCGTTCACGGTTGGCCAAGCTTGGGCCGGATGGTACGCTGCGACCATTTAGTGTAAAAATTGAAGGAGGAAGTGTGCTTTCAGCTGTTGAGATGGAGGACGGTAGGATCGTTATTGGCGGTGACTTTACAAGTGTTAGCGGTAATCCTTCCTTGAGGCGTGTGGCAGTATTAACAGCCGAAGGTGTTCCGGATCAGTCATTCAGCCCACAAGGGACTCTTCGGTATGCATGGGTGCAGACTGACCCTCTCCGGCCTTGGCGTGGTTATTGGGGGAGTGTGAGTAGTGCAGGATTTAACAAGAGCGTACTTGCACTGAGCCTTACCGAAGATGGAAGAATCCTAGTAGGTGGTGAATTTGACACCTACGGAGATTTTCAGCAACCACACCTTGCCCTTCTTAACCAGGACGGAACGCTAAGTCCTGACCTCTCACTTGCTAACGCAAATGTTCCGGTTACGGGCAGTGTTCATCATATCATGAGCTTGCCTGATGGCGGAATCATTTATACCGGTAGCTTTTCCGGATCTATCCGCCGACTTAGGCAGGATGGGAGCCGTGATTCCGGGTTTGCATCACCGGGAATAAATGGCCCGGTATACAGTTGTGCCATCAAGAAAGACGGTCGTCTGTTGATTGGCGGAGATTTTACTCGGGTTGCTGGATTTGATCGCCAGCGTGTGGCTGTATTGAATGCTGATGGCACTTTCGACAGTGCTTTTGATTCAGGGAACGGTGCCAATGCTGTTGTCTACAGGGTGATTCCTTTGGATGACAGCAATGCAGTTGTTCTCGGAGAGTTTACGACTTACGCGGGGCATCCTTGTAAGGGGGTTGCACGCGTCAGCCCGGACGGATCTATCGACACAACTTTTGCCAACAGTACGCTGGACGTAACAGCAATCCATTCAACCAACTAAAACATTTCATCATTCAATCCGGGGTGCGCCAATAATGGAGTTGGTGCACCCCGATACTAAAAAACAACACCAATACCGTGCCACACACATGGAGGGAGTTACCGAAACAAGCCCACTTGGGCAGAGAATAATCCAGTTAGCCGAGGGTATCGGCGTTTCCGATTTCTATATTACAAGCTGGGAGCCATTGATCTATCGTCGCAATGGCGAGCTGGTTTTTGATTCATTTGTCTATCAACCGCCGGAGAACCTGGAGGTAAAACCCGGGTGCGCTGATTACGCGATGATGATCGGTGAATACCGCTTTCGTGTAAATCGCATGGTGAGCCGTGGTCGGTATCGTTGGGTGATGCGCCTGTTGCCGACCGATATTCCTTCCTGTGAGGATATCAGGGTGCCGCATGCAGCAGTAAAATCCTTTTTGCAGGCAAAGAACGGTCTGTTTTTGATTTGCGGGGCAACTGGTTCCGGAAAAACCACTACAATTGCAGCGATGAACCTGCACCGTGCCCTCCGGCGCCGAGAGCATTTCATTACATTTGAGGACCCGATTGAGTATCTTTACCCAACTTCGGGTGTTCCTTCTTTAATATCTCAGAGGGAAATCGGGCAGGATGACCATGATTTTTCGGATGCGTTGCGTGCATCGTTGCGTCAGGATCCGGATGTCATCATGGTGGGGGAGATACGTGATGGTGAAACGGCGGAGATCGCCCTGCAGGCTGCCGAGACCGGACACGTAGTGGTTGCGACCCTGCATACATCAAGTGCCTCACAGACTGTTCAGCGCTTCCTGAAGTTGATTCCTTCCGAGAGGTTGGAAAGTGCACAAAGCACTCTTGCAGATATCCTGAGGATGATTATTTGCCAGCGGTTGGTCATGGACGAGACAAGGGGCAAGAGATTTGCCATCCATGAGATGTTGCTTCAATACGATTCGGTCTCCAACCTTATAAGGCGTGGTGAGTTCAAGAAACTTGACCAGGAGCTTGAAACTGGAAGCAAGCGCGGCATGTGCAGCTTTGATGCAAGCATGGCAAGTCGTAGACAAGAGGGATGGCGACCCTCGATCAAAGAACCTACCGGTTTTACCTCTCAGGAGATCGCCGAGTTCCTCGCTTATGAGCAAGAACTGCAAACTTCTTTAACTCGATGAAACTCCAGGATATCAAAGACATTCTGACTTTTGCGTCTTTCAGGCCAGAGCCTGATGACAGCACAGTGAGCTGGGATCGACGTTTTCCGAAACGAAGATCGCTTTTGGTTAACTTAAACCGTGATGGTGTGAGTTGGCAGGCACTGGACAGGGGTGGAGCTATGGGAGAACAAGGAGCACTAGGTGGAGAGTTAAAGGAGGTAGTTGGCGACATGGCTGAGGAATGGAAAGGGTTAACTGATGATGGATGGTGCGCTGTTTCAGTTAATCATCGTTTTGTCATCAGCTTGGAAACCAACCTGACACGGAAAAAGGGAGCAGAGGAACAGATCAGGGTGAATCCAAAGGCTGCACTCGGATCCAAGGCTGAGCGTGGCAAAAGGTATGCAGTGAAGCATAATCCTGAGTCCAACAGTAGTGCTCTTCTGGCTGTAGATGAGGAGTATATCAAGCAGATTGAGTCGATCTTTAACAGCGGTGGACTGAAAATAGGGAGGATATGCTGTGGCCTTTATGGAATGTTTAGTGATGCAGTCGACCAGATGCTCTTAGCCAGAGCTGATTACCTTAAGGGTAAGCACGAGGAGTCTCTGGGAAAGGTCATTGTCATTGCCTGCTGCGAGGGATCAGTCTGCGTTATGACAGCTGATGAGGAGCGCTGGGTGGAATTGCGTTCTCGCAGTATCTTATATACACCTGATGACCTTGAGCCTGCGCGTAATATCATCATGCCGCTGGTAGAGAATGCCGGGACCGGATCGCAGGTCGTCTTTGTGTCCGATCAGGAAGGGGCGGCAATTAAAGATATGGTCGCCTCCGGTGCGACGGGAACGGTTATCAGTGACATTAGCAGGAAAGACGGATTGTGGTCATTGCTTAAGGAGAAATAAACCATGGAAAATCAATTTCAAACCTGCCATGACCTCAAGACTGACCGCCCAGATATTGGTCAGCCTCTTCCAAGAATTCTGGTTCTGCTTCCGATTGTTTTTGTGTTTACAGTACTAGGTGCTATTGCGCTGAACGCTCTCTTCTTTTTCCAGATGCGTAATTCCGAGCAAGCTACTGAAGAGTGGAAACTCAAGGTTGCTGAGGAATCCGCGAAACAGAAGGAAATTGTTGCCAAAATCGACGATATCAAGGGTGAGGAGCGCCGGGCGAATGACGTCAGGGACTGGGTGGAAGGTTCGCGTCAGATCCAGCCACTTGCCGTTTCCATTGCCCGTAGCATGGATGTAAAGAGCTCGATAGCTGAGCTCTCCCTTTTGAGAGAGTCTGAAAATCCCAAACAGATCAAACTGGGATTCAAGTTTGATAACGGCGGTCAGAAGCAACTCGATGCGACTCTCGAAGCGGTTAATTCTCTCGGTTATCGTTCTTATTCGGCCAATCAAACCGCCGGCAAGGAAGGCTCGCTTGATTACCATGCAACACTGATCTGGCAAAACAGCAACAAAGAACCACTTAACCTTACTGCAAACGATGAATAATAAGCATATGGCATGCACGGTGCTGGGAATGGCCATTGTCGGTATGGCTTATGCCACGATGGGGTTTCATAACAAGCTTAAGCTTGCTAAGGATGAAGAGCAGGCGGCTAAAGCTGCTTATGACAGTGCGGTGTTTGGTTGTAATGCCCAACAAAGAAGTTTTATTATCTTACGGGAAAAAACCAAAGCCATTCGCGAATATCTTTCGCAGTGGGAACCTCACTTCAAGCAGACACGAAATCCACAGTTTGGTGAGGCCTTGATCAATTTGCGGATCAAACAGGATGACATCATTACCTTGTCGCAGGGGTTTGAAACCATTGATCAGGACAAGGACGGTACTATTACCAAGAAACTGCAGGCACGTCTGGTATTTGAGGATGACTACATTAAGACCTTGAACTGGCTTGGTAATCTCGAAGGATCAATGCCGGCCATCAGAGTTTCGAGTTGCAGGTTGTCCAAGGGGCAGTCAGGCAACGATATCAAGATGGAGCTTACTGTGGATGTTCCCATTGTTGAAGATGCTGAGGGGAGCTCATCAAAGACCTAATTAGTTTCAATGAAAATCCGAACAAGTATATCTTTGATTGCTGTAATCATTAGTGCCGGGAGTGTTATTGCAGGAGATGCTTCTGATCCCATTAATGCTCCGGTGATCCAGTCCGTTGAAGAGGCCGGCGTTTTGCCGAACGAAAAAGAGCAAATGCTGAAAGGTTTTGTGCTTAAGCAGGCAGAGAGGAACCCTTTTGCAGACCGGGCCAAAGGCGAGAAAGGAATTCCAGCTGATGATAGTCAGAGCGAGGATTCAAGAATCAGGATGGCTCTCGAGTCATTTTCAGTATCCGGAATTGCCAAGGGAAATAATGGCTATAAGGCTCAGTTGGGAAGCATGATCTTAAGCGAAGGAAAGCTAGTGCCGCGCTTGATACCAGGGCAATCTGATGACCTTCGGGTGACCAAGATTACTCCTGAACTGGTCGAGATCACCTGGGTCGCCGATGAGGAAGCCGCCAAACCTCGCAAAATAACTTTGGAGATTGAACTTGAGCCTAAGGTGGGTGTCCTGTTGCCAACGGCCTCCAGAGACGGTTCCGGTGTTGTGGAGAAACTGGTATACGCGAAAACGGAAGAAGTTGAACAGGAGTAATGATATCGGCCCGTTGTTGGGTTGTGATGGAAATAGCACGCGAGAATAGAGAATGAGAATGCGCCGCCGGATATTCAGAATGAGGCACCCGGTTGGCGGTTTCTCTCTTGTTGAGGTTATGATTGCCTCAGCAGTTGCCGCATCAGTTATGGGAGCGGCTGCATTGGCATTCAGTGCAATTGGCAAGAACCAGAGACGACTGAGCAACTATGCCTCGGTTGAGATAGGGGCAGCCGCTGCCAATAATTATTACAATGTTGCCGGTGAATTTGTGGACTGTTATGATGCTCCAAATTATGGCAGGGCGGCAACGGCTGACTTACTTCGTGATCGGTTTTGGGAGGACGTTTCATACAGTTCGGCAGTTTACTGCTTGGCTCGCAGCGGGTTAAACTCTGTTCGTCCGGTGTATATTCCGGCTCCGGAGGATGGACGGTCGCTCGATTCTCCGGAGGCTTTTCGTGTTCATCTGGCATCGGTTTTTAGCCAAAGCTCATCAGTATACAAAGGGTGGCGTGGATCTTCTCCATATGATAACGGGTCTATCTATATTCTTGAGCCCAGTAGCTTCTCAGGATTTTTGGCAGTGCGTGCTATTTATGACATTGATATTCAGTCAACAGGCAACCCAAGCGGTACTTATGTCAGCGTGAAGCGATATGCTTGGAATGAGCTCACCGATTACTACGATGTCTTTTTCCCGAATGGAGTAAATGGGGTGCCTTTTCGGCCATTGTTTGTCTTTCATGAGAGGCGTTCACGAATGGTGATGGAAGAAGGCGATGTAGATAACTTCAAAACTGCCGCTGATATGCCGTTTTATTTCATTTGGTGGCCAGATCCGGCTTCACCGACTCTGGCAAATCAGGGAGCTAACGCGCAATCCGGATATGCGGCCAGTATTCCTGATGGTGCGCCCAATCCGCTTCCATCCTATGCGGCCATGGCAGGAAGAACTAACTACTTTTTTACCGTGGCACTATTTCCCTCGATGTGAGGACTGCAGCATGAATCATTCCACAGGCAATAAACGCTTCGCGTCGTCAGGCAGCGCCATATTAATGGGGTTGGTCGTCATGACGATTGGTACATTCGGAGTTGCGGCTTGGGTTTCATTGCTCAATAGCAGGGCTATTCATATTCAAACCATGGAGGTGAGTTCCGTTCGCCGCATTTCCCAGGTCAACGCTAGAGCTCTTGCTGAGGAATTTATCTACAGCAATGTTCTTGGCAATGTGGCCAGTCCCACCGGTAGTATCCAGATCCCGACTGACTCATCGACTATAGTCCTGACGCCTTCGGGAATGGTGCCGTTGACTTCACTGGTAAGGCCAACTGGTGAAGTGATGACTGGGTTGGCAAATGGATACGGCTATCAAGTTGAATTGCCGGTCAGTGTTACAATCAATGTTGACCATGATAATGACCCTCTTACGGGGAGCATGCCAAACACCTATTCAAGGTCATATCTACTCAAGTCCAGAGCTCCTCAATTAACAGGTGACCTCATAGTGATGCACAAGTCGCCCTCGACAATTTCGGATGTCATTGAGCTAAGCGGGCAAATACGAGTGTTTGGCAATACACTGATTTGGTCATCCGAATTATCAGTTGATGCAGATAGTGGTTTTAGAAGCAACAGGTTTATCACTTTTAACCGGAGAGGCTCTTCAACGGCAGGTAGACTGCGTAATCTTGAGGGTGAGTGGATTGCACCTGCCAATTACCCTCAGGTAACCAATACGGCCGGCGTGGTAGCTAATGGTAATTCATACGATGGGAGATTGGATGTGATTGATCCCGGTCCAGATGTCCCATGGTCTATGAAGAAAAGGTTACTCGAGGGTAGTCATATTATACTTACCGGGGACAAGGAGTTTGATAGTGGTCGGGGTGCTAGGAGTGATGGATCGGGAAATATTTATATAACACTTGGTGACAATCATTTAACCGGGGTGTTGATCGGCAACCATGTCAGGACGGTCACACTGGATGGGCAACATGATGCGGTATCTTTTGCGCAAGCCAGTTCTCAGGCGGCTCTACAAATTATTATACATCAGACCCCGGGGCAGGGAAGAACACTGAGAAACCTAAACCTGAGAGGAAGTAATAACCGGCGTCTGTTGCTGGGCATTAAACGCGATATGGTCACGGATAACGAAGTACGCATGAACTTTCCTGATGCGAATAAAAACCCGAGTTGGAGGTTGATGCTCATTGCTGAGAACTGCAGGCTGGTCGCTGGAAATTCGCCCAACGGAACAGTTACTTTGGTTGGGGGAATCCGCACTGATAGTGATTTTAAGTGGAGCAACAGCATCAGCAAGATTCTTGAATTGCGCCGTGAAACCCAGGCAGGAGTCCTTGAAAGCCTCATGCCAAGGACAGCATGGATTGAGAGTTACGCCAACTGACTATGAAATTTAGTAACATTATATTGGTGGCACCCAAAACGCCGCCATCTTATCGGAACTGCCGTGGTTACAGCCTAGTTGAGGTGCTAGCTGCGTGTGGCATTGTTGCCCTGGGTATTGGTGCAGCGCTTTCATTGAGTCTTGCCACGGTTTCCCAAGAGGAAACCGGTCACCGTATTGCAAGAGCTGTGGCGATTGGTGAAAATGCGGCGCGACTGTATTCTCTGGGCCTGAGCCCTGATGAAATTGTCCGGATTCTTCCTCCAGATCCCGTGTTATTGAGTATTACCATCAGTGAGGAGGAAATGGAGGTGGACGGCGTCGGCGTTATGGACAGGGCTCAGTTTGATATCGTTTTTAATACCAACCAATCCAATGCGAACTGGGAGGAAGGCAAATGGTTGGGGGGACCTGGAGGAGACGAATCAAAGAGGAATCTGCCAGTAATTACCGCGCTGCGCCCAAAGTCACGCAGTGGTTTATAAGCAGAGGCCTATTAGCTTAATCGTGCCTTAAACAAGGAAAATATCATGTTAAAGAAAGTCGCACTTTGCAATGTGAATACGGGCCGCACAAGCCTCGTCATTGTTGATACGGATACTGATGATAAGGCAATCATGGGGGCAGGTAAGGCTGCTAATGAACTCGCCAAGGTGACCAATATTGTCGGAGCAGATGAGAAAGTTCATCGACTGACAATGAAGAAGGGCAATATGGAAGACCGTGCTGCGCTTTTTGCGGGTGTGGCTCGTTGTCTGGAGAGGAACATTTCAACCATCAAGAGCTTTGAGCTTCAAGCAAACCGGGTGAAATCGCCGTATTACCGGGGAATTATTGCAGAGGTTGCACACCAGATCTCTCTTGGCGACAAGGTTAGCGACGCATTGGGGCGATTTCCCGAGGCATTCGGTCCTGAAGTCATCGCGCTGATTAAGGCGGGTGAAGAATCCGGGCGCTTACCTGAGATTTTTGCTCAGATTGGAAAGTCTTCCAAGAAGACGGTAAGAATTATTAAGAAGCTCAAGAAAGGGATGATTTACCCAGGCATCGTTTTGACGATGGGTGTGGCGGTAATTAT
>MDTA01179499.1_pt1 | contig 13894 bp, 15 predicted proteins | sample 811151 | NCBI WGS metagenome assembly MDTA01 (sample SAMN05326648, study PRJNA326480) | marine metagenome | isolation source: seawater | place: Indian Ocean: South | collected 2010 | reverse complement strand
TGCGACCTATTTGATGTCAAACCACCGCTGCATTTTCGGTGAAGGCTGTCAAGGAGTGCTTGACGCTGATGCAACCGACATGATGCAAGGCTGTTGCAGTTACGGTGCCCACTTTGTCGATGACGATGACGTCCAAACTGTGGTAAGGGCGTTCATCAACGTCAAGCCCCGACACATGCAGTTCTACGAAACTGCAGTGGCGAAGGGCTTTCTTGATGCAGGCGAACCCGACAGCGACGGAAACCCGATCACGACCACCCGACTTGTCGATGATGCGTGCATCTTTTTGAACCGCCCGGGCTTCGAAGGCGGCCCTGGCTGCGCCCTTCACATTGCGGCTCTCGAGGCAGGTGCTCGACCGCTCGACTGGAAGCCGAATGTCTGCTGGCAAGTTCCCATGCGACTCGAGCATGCAACCGACGAAACCGGTCACGTCGTGTCACAACTCCGCGAATGGAAACGCCGAGACTGGGGCGAAGGAGGGGCTGAATTTCACTGGTGGTGCACCGAAGCGCAAGAGGCGTTCTCAGCCGCACAACCGGTCTACCAGGCACTGCGCGATGAAATCGTCGAACTCATCGGCGACGACATCTACAAACTGTTGGTCAATGAACTAGAGCGACCGAAGTGGACTCCACTTCCTCACCCTGTGATGCGTGCAGAGCGGCGCTGACAGACTACGTCACGACTCGTCGTCGTCGTCGTCGTCAAACGTGACGCCATACTTCTCAGCGAGCGCTGCATATTCGTCGTCCTCATCGGAGTCAGAACGAGTGCGCTCACCAAAACCCAGATCAAAGGCTCCGGGGCCAGCCTGCTTCAATTTTCGCGCTTCTTCAAAGCGACGATGTCGACCCTTCTTCACAGTAGGGCTCCCAAGTCAGTCGTGATACGGATACGAGCAGGGCGAACCGCTGCGACTACTTACTGTACCTGATCGGAGCGCAAGAGACGCAGACCAGCTGGACGAGATTGCTCCGACGGAACAAACGTCAGAGAAGCCATTCCAGTCACAAGTGCACGAATGTCGTCGCCGAGCAATTCAGCTCTCCACCCAGATGCCAATCTTGCGTTCGGATCGCCCGACAACAGCGAAATGAGGTCCGCGCGAGTTGCGAGCATCGCCGTGTCAACACCCTCTGTCTTTGCGACCTGCGACACCCACGCCGAAATCAGCGTTACCGCAGGTCTGAGATCACGCTCGATGTCATCGCCACTGGTCGGCACCTCCGGTGGCGGACCCGATAGACCATGTTGGACCGCCGCCAAAATTTCTGATGCAACAGCTCCTCGCTGCACGCGACCATCAACGCCACGTGCCTGCAACAACTCGGCACCGTTCTTCGGTTGCCGTTGGGCGATCCCAAGAATTGCGAGATCAGGAAGCACCTGACGCACCGGCAGATCAAGTTTCATCGCTCGACGTTCGCGCCACTCAGCAACCGCCTGAGCAACACCGCGCCCCTTACCTTTCAACCCGCGAGCGTCTTTAAGGCGCAACCACGCATCCTGCGGCTGCACTGGAGATTGACCTTTTTGACGAAGCTCATCGCAGGCTTCGAGCACCCAATCGGCACGCCCGGCCGCCTCCAACTTGGCCATCAACCGACTCTGAATCTCAATGAGGTACGCCACATCAACTGCGGCATACCTTTGCTGCGCATCGGTTAAAGGTCGACGCAACCAGTCGGTGAGTCGATCACCTTTTGCGAGGGAGATTTTGAGTTCTGAATTCACGAGCGACGCAAGAGAGGGTGTGCCGTATCCGACGAATCCACCCGCAATCTGAGTGTCAAACAGCGTTCTTGGAATTGCGCCCACCGCGTGAGTGAGAACATCGAGGTCTTGTTGAGCGGCATGAAAAACCGCCTCCACATCAGATTCGAACAACTGCCGCAAGGGAGCAAGATCAACCGACGTCGGATCGACGAGCACGATATTTCCGTCTCCCCAACCCAACTGAACGAGTGCTAGCGCCGGGAAGTAGGTGCGCTCACGATGAAACTCGGTGTCGATTGCGTATCGGTCGCAGGTGAGCAACTCTTCAACGATGCGCTGAAACGACGATGTTGAGTCAACCCAGGTGAACTCGACATCGGAACCGTTGCTCACTGCCCGAATTCCGCCTCAAACCCCTCGTGGAGCCATGACATCATTCCACCGCTCACATTCGTCGCCTCAATACCTACCGACGCCATCAACTCACACGCCATTGCGCTGCGACCACCTGACTTACAAATGACATACACGGGCCCCGAGCCGACCGAGGCGATACTCGTTGGCAAAGTCGACAGCGGCATGAGCTCAGCACCTGAGATATGAGCCTCGTCGTACTCATCTGCCTCACGCACATCAATGAGTCGAGCACCCTGAGCAAGCGCCTCTCGCAGTTTGGGGGTTGAAATTTCAGCAATCATCGATCGGAAGGCTAGCGAGAACAGATTTGAGTTACCGCTGAGAGCGAGACCGGCGCCAACGTTCAAGATCCTGAGGCGTATTGAGATTCGCCGTCGCCGCAGCATCAACGCAAAGCTCTGCCACCTGCAATTGCGCTAAGACCCCATGCATCGACCGCTCACCAGCGCTGACTACCTGGTCAATGATCGGCAGCGCAGACTGTCTCCACCGTGCAAGGAGCGGTTGTCGACGCTCGGCCGAGGCGACTACGACGTCATACGGCTCATCTGACAACCACTGTTCAAACAACATAACGGTCGCCCTGTCAAGACCACCCAAATCACACGCCGCAACAATCGCGTCTGAGCCAGGAAATGCCCGGAGGACCGTAGCGACTGCAAGCAAAGGCCCAGACCCAGGAGCTTCATCTGGCAAATGTTCAAGGCTCAGCGAGTGAGCAACCGCGGCACTCCCACCGCAAGCGAGAACCGTTCGGCCATCGTTAGCGCCTAGGGCCTCAGCGACTCTCCGACCGAGCGCAACACCTTCAAGATCAATAAGTGCCTTATCAGAACCCATTCGGCGTGACTCGCCACCAACAAGAACTGCCGACACACAGCTCCGAAGGTCAACTGTCACGGCGCAATGGCACCAAACTCTGCGGGCACACCCTTCGGATCAAGCTGCAACAAGAACAATGCGCAACGCTCAGCTTCGTCAGCCTCGCCGATCTCTGCTGCGACGTTCTGCAACGCAAGCAAACACCGCAAGAAACCCTGATTCGATTCTTCAGCCCAACTCACGTAGCCAGAACCGCGCCATCCGTTTGCTCGAAGCGCGTCAAGGCCACGGTGGTATCCGACGCGCGCCGCAGAATATTTCCACATCTGCTCACCGACACACTCGGTCAAAGCAGCCCACCCGTGCAGGTCACGGGGGTGACGAGCGACAAACGATGACACCTCGTCCACCCGCAACTCTGGACGTGCTGCAAGAGCCTGGGCGAGCTCATGACGCACTTCGGGTGCCGCCGGAGGAATCACGGTTGACGGTGGTTGAGTTGAAAGTCCAATTGGTTGCATTGTGGGATCATCTGCCATGCCACAAAGGTAGAGGGCAAGTGCCGTAACGTGACTAGATGGACGCGATTCCTTTCGCTCTTGACACCAATAATGCGAAAACGATCGGGGCAATCGTCATCGTGGCCTTTGTCGCTCTTGGCGTGCTGTGTGCGTGGCTAATGAAGACCATTATCCAAAAGGTCATTTTTGTTGTAATTCTCGGTGGGCTTGCGGTGTTTGTGTACTCACAACGAACCTCACTCGACCAATGCGTCGACGACATCACCGTTGCCATCGCTGCATCAGATCAGCAGACGGCAACATGCTCATTCGTAGGCTTTGACGTTGAACTCCCCGTGACGATCGACAACTAAGTGCAAGAACCAGACAACTCCCCGAACCTCCACAGCAATAAACGCAGCGACCGTCGCGAACTCGCCACCCTCACCGCATCCAAGTCGACATCAAATCTGGCGCTCCGGTGGATCACCGCTTTTCTGCCAACCCTTGAGCGGGCTTTTTCGACAACGACAGGAACCCTTACCAGCATTCTCGGTGTCGCCGAACTCGGCGGACTTTCGACGACTCTTGTAGGGAGAACGCTCGATCGCGGCCGTCATCGCCTCATCTTCGTTGCATCGCTGTTGCTCGTCACCGCATCATCAGTGATTGCTCTGGGCGGATCTATCGCAACATTCAGCATTTCGATGGTGTTGCTCCTTGTCGGGGTGAGCAACCTCACTGTTGCCGGCATTGCCTACATCGGCGAGCGAGTCTCGTATTCATCACGTGGGCGAGCGATCGGAACGTTCGAGACATCATGGGCGCTCTCCCTTCTTCTCGGAGCCCCAATTCTTGCCTTCCTCATCGATCGATACGGGTGGCGAGCTGCCTACGTTGCGCTCGCTCTTCTCAACGGACTCGCCGCTGTTGCGATCTTTCGGTCAATGCCTGCTCCGCAGGCTGCGGGAGCAACGAAGAGGTCTTCACTATTTGGTGGCCTGCCCCAGAGCGCCTGGGCGCCCCTTATCGCATCTGCCGCAGTAGCCGGTGCCGGAATGAGCATTTTCGTGGTGATGGGCGCCTGGCTGTCAGATGATTACGGGCTCAGCGTCGCTGGACTTGGCGCCATCGCAACTGGAATTGGCGCCGCTGAACTCGCGTCGTCATCAGCTGTCGCAGTTGTCGCTGACCGAATTGGAATCAAGCGATCGGTCGGAATCGGCGGTCTTCTACTCGGACTCGGACTCGTCGTCATCACACTCTCGAACGATTCGGTGATCACCGCTCTTATCGGCCTCATCGTGCTCGTCATCGGTTTCGAATACGGGTTTGTCTCGTCACTTTCTCTCATGAGTGAAGCCGCTCCTCAAGCTCGAGGAACTGCAATCGCAATCGGAAACGCAATTGCGACGATCACCAGAGCCAGCCTTATCGTCATTTCAGGGCAGTGTTACGAGCGTTTCGGGATTCTCGGCTCGGCGACTGTTAGCGCCGCTGCCCTTTGCGCAGCCGCAGCCGCGCTTATTGCCGACCGACGTCGACCGGTTGGTCAATAAACGCCTGAATTGCTGCCGCAACCTCCTGAGCGTGCGAGTTCGGCCCGCCATGCCCGGCACCTTCAATTTCAAGTGACCGGCAATCTGGCAATGTCTCTTCAAGAAATTGGACAGCGCGACGGTGATGGTCAGCGGCACGCGAGCCCGACATCGCGAGTACGGGGGAAACGATCTCGTCTGGCTGCCAAGGGGGACCACTGCGCAAGTCACGTAATTCGCCGACCAGCACTCGGCCCTCCGAACGACGAGCGGTTCTCGTCCGCTCGGGAAGACGCTCCCACACCTTGTTTCCGACAAGGCGCCTCATAAACGCCTCGGCGGAATCTTCAGGATTCTGCTCAGGGAAACCTTTCGATGAGTTTCCTGCCCACCACGGCTGCCACGACATTGGCATCTCATACGTGACGATATGCGTTACTCGACGCCCAAGACGACTCGATGCAGCAAGAACAACGTTGCCTCCGAAGCTATGGCTCACGAGCACAATCGGGCCGGTCGGGAATTCCTGCTCGACGAGATCGACAAGGTCATCAACATTTGCCGCAACGGTGAACGGACCCTCATGCTCGCTCGACTTTCCGTACCCTCGACGATCGAACCGCAAAATGTCGTAGCGGTCATCAAAACGCCGGATAAGCCGGCTGAGCCCGGTTGAACGATCGAGCGAGCCGTGCACCATCACCATCTGAGGGCCGCCTTCAACCCCTGTGCGGGCGAACCACACACCTCGAGCGCTCATCATGCGACTTGCACCACCCGCAACACATCGGCTGCCACAGACGAATTGCTTCCCGGGGCACCTGCAAGCACAAGAACTGTGTCTCCATGACGAATTCGGCCTTGTTGCACCGCTTTTTCTACGGCGTACCACACCATTTCGTCGGTCGACTCGTACACATCGACCGGCATCGGGTCAACACCCCACGAGAGTCGTAACGCACGAACGACCTTCTCATCGGGCGACAATCCAATGAGGGTTGCTTCGGGCCTGAACCTCGCCATTGCTCGAGCGGTTCGACCTGACTGTGTGCAGCACAGGATCGCCGTTGCGCCGATATCTCGCGCCGCTTGACTCGCCGCGTTTCCGAGTGCGGCGGTGATCCGATCTTCGACAGAATTCCAGTTGCCACGCTGATGCCGACCGAGCCTCGCTGCCCATCCGCGGTAACTGGCTTGCCGCTCGGCGCGAGCCGCAATTTTTGACATCGTTTCAACAACGATGACTGGGTGATGGCCAACGGCAGTCTCTCCCGACAACATGACTGCGTCAGTTCCATCAAAGACTGCATTTGCCACATCGCTTGCCTCCGCCCGAGTTGGAACTGCAGCAGAAATCATCGACTCAAGCATCTGGGTCGCCGTGATCACCGGAACACCCCGCTCAACGCACTCACGAATGATCATCTTTTGAAGATGTGGAACCTCTTCAAGCGGGCAGTCGATACCGAGATCACCACGTGCCACCATCACCCCATCGGAGGTCGACACAATGTCGGTGATAGCTGCGAGCGCAGCACTCGTCTCAATTTTTGCAATGAGTTGGGCCCGGTCACCCACCACCTTGCGGACCTCATCGATATCACGCCCGGTGCGAACAAACGACACGGCAATGAACTCGACCCCTGCTGCTGCCATCTGCTCGGCAAAGAGCAAGTCATCAGGTGTTGGTGTCGAGGCCGACAAACGTTCTGAAGGCACATGAACCCCAGGAGCTCCTTGCACGCGACCGCCGGTCACTACCTGCGCGATCACTGACTGACCGCCAGCCGAGGTGACCCGCAACATGATGTTGCCGTCACCAAGAACTACCTGATCATCTTCAGCGAGCCCAGTGAACAGCCCGGCAACGTTTACACAGATCTCATCGCCCGAACTTGGGCGTTCGGCCTCGCTGAGCGTGACTTCGGCACCTGGCATCATCTCGACGCCGCCCTCAGGAAATGGACATACCCGAATTTTTGGACCGGGCAGATCAGCTAGAACTGCGACCTCATGACCCGTCGCCTTTGAGGCCTCGCGCACACGTCGAAGCCGATCGAGATTTCCCTCTATCTCCCCATGAGACAAATTGATGCGAAAGACGTCGACACCGGCATACAAAAGATCAGAGATCGCCGATACCGAATCACTCGCAGGCCCGATTGTGGCCACAATTTTCGTTCGCCGACTCTCCATTCGCCCTCCAGTGTGGCAGAACGCTTAAACGCATGCACGGCAACAGGTCTTCAGCGATCGCGCCAATGAGCGGCGTCTACCTGCGAGGGCCGAACACACCGCAGCATGATCTTCCACGACAGTCAGTTTCGAGGCACATCTCGCCACGCAGCACCATGGTAGGGGTCAGGCTCTCGGGGTAGGCCGAGAACTCGTTCACCAACAATGTTGCGTTGAATTTCGCTCGTACCACCCTCGATCGAGTTTGCACGTGTGCGAAGGAATTGGACGATCCATTCGTTGGCATCAACGTCAGCAGCATTCCATGCAATGGCATCGGCGCCTAGCAGCCTCATTGCGATCTCTTGCAGACGCTGGTTCGTCATCGCTTTCGCGATCTTGGTGATCGAACCTTCTGGTCCAACCGGCTGGCCCGACCGAGCCCGATCACGAGCCCTCTGCGCTGTCCAGGTCAATATGCGGTCGGCGGTAAACGCTGCCGTGAGTACCTGACGAACCCGGTCATCTCCCGTCAAACCTCGCTGCTGAGCCATTTGCAGCACCTCAGAAAACGGTTTCCCGCCGAGAATCTCGTCGCTCGACTTTCGTTTCTTCCGAACCCCTGACAGCGCATGCCGCTCCGCACCAAGGGTCGTCATCGCCGCCTTCCATCCATCGCCTACCGGCGAAATGCGATCGCAATCTGACACACGAACATCGGTGAGAAATACCTCGTTGAACTCAACTTGGCCGGCGATATTTACCAACTGCCGTACTTCAACTCCCTGAGCACGCATGTCGAGACCGAAGTAGGTGATACCGGCATGCTTTGGAGCCGCCGGGTCGGTGCGAGCAATGAGCATTGCCCGCTCCGCCTCGTGTCCGAAGGTGGTCCACACTTTCTGGCCATTGACCACCCACTCATCTCCGTCTCTCACCGCAGTCGTCGCGAGTGACGCCATATCTGACCCGGCCCCCGGCTCAGAAAACAGCTGGCACCAGCGTTCCGTTCCTGTGAGCAACGGCGGAAGCAGCCGGCGTTTTGTCTCGTCGCTTGACCATTGTTGAATCGTTGGGGCAGCGAGCGGGAGGCCCGCACCGCGAGGCACATGTGGAACTTCCCACAGTGCAAGCAATGTGAGCGCTGAGCGGGCATCGTCACGGGAGAGACCTCTTCCACCATGCTCGATGTCGTAATGGGGAGCCACCCAACCAGCTGATCCGAGTTGAGCGACAATGTCAGGGTTGTGAAGCCCCGACTTCAGTTGTTGAAGTGTTGCCTCATCAGAGGACTGGACCGCTTCCCACCAACCCGACGGCAACATCGAGAACAGCAACTCCTCAAGGTCATCGCGACCGGGGAAATTCTGCACCTTTATTGTTGGACCGGCTGCAACACTCATCGGCCACCACTGCGCATTCGTTCTGCCATATCGTCGGGTCGCCCATGAGGCATTTCACGCTCGTTGAGTAGCGCTGCGACGCGAGGACTCTCAAAGCGATCGGAGATGAGACGCTTGACAATGCGGTTCGTTCCCGCTGAATTTGCAGCAATCTCAACTGCGAGCGCTGTCACCGCTTCGGAGAGCTCACCCTCGGGCACACAACGATCAACAAGTCCGATCTCTGCGGCCTCGCGACCACTAATTCGTCGGCTCGTGAACATCAACTCTTTTGCAGTTGACACACCGACTCGTTCCGGCAGGCGAATAGACATTCCCCAAATTGGCACGAGCCCCCACTGTCCGTGAGTGTCACCGAGCCGGGCGGTCTCATCAGCGATGAGAAGATCGCAGGCGAGCGCAAGTTCGAGGCCACCCGTGTAACAGTGTCCATGCAACTGCGCGATCGTTGGTTGCGGCAAACGTTCGAGAGCGTCAACGGTCTCCGGCTCAAAATGTTTGCTCGGAGCCCTCTCGTGGTTCGCTATCGCTTCAAGGTCATGGCCGGCGCAAAACGCTCGACCCGAACCCGTCAACACCACGCACTTGACCAAACTATCTTCGGCAATCTTGTCGAGGTGTTGGCGCAACTCGACAAATACCGATGGATTGAGCGCATTGAGTCTGTCGGGCCGATTGAGCGTCAATGTCGCAACACCATCAGCATCGTTTCGAAGGACAAGGGCAGATGTCATGAGGACCTCTCAGATTCAAGATGCGGGGAGTAGGTGGTGACGCCTTCGGCTGATCGAAACACATACCCTGCAGTCGGGGGCGGGAAATGTGTCCCTAGAACGAGCGTCGTTCCACCAGCGATACGATTGATGATCGTTCGGCGGGTTGTTATTGCCTTCTCAACGTTGAAGTCGAACCGATCTGCGGAAATCTCCGGGCGAAGGAACTGGATTGGGGTGTGCACCGTGTCACCGGTGATCAGTGCCCGCTCGCCATTCGAGACGATCTCAACTGACACGTGTCCAGGCGAATGACCTTCCGTTGAGAGCAATGCAATGTGTTCAGTGATGCGGTGATCGGATGCAACCGGCGTGAGACACCCGGCGCTCACCAATGGTTCGACAGATACGTCGGCGATGCCAACATGGTCATGATCGGAGAACGTCTCAAACTCAACCTCACTCACGACGTACTTCGCGCGGGGAAATGTCGGCACGAGTTCACCGGTGTGATGATCACGTTTCGTATTCCACCCAACATGATCAAAATGCAGATGAGTGCAGACCACGACATCAACGGCCGATAGCCCGCCCTCGATCGACTCTTCTAGTTGTTCGAGAAAATGAGGGTCTTGCGGTAACGGTCGGTCGCCATGGGCACCCACGCACGTATCGACCACCACTGTCGTTAAACCGTCGGTGATGACAAACGAGTGAATCGACAACAACATCCGACCGTCGTCGGTAACAAAGGGGTTGATCCATGGGCGGTGTTCGTCAACAACTTCAGGGGTGACTCCGCTGCAGATCGAACCATGGGGCACAGCCGTCACTCTCGCCTCTACTCGACGAATCGTGACATCACCGACTTGCCACTGAAGATCGTCTCGCCCGCCCACGCACAAAACCCTACGACGGAGCCCCATGGCACTACGAGCCGCTCCCCGCTCGGCTGCAGATGTATTCGCTCGAACGGCTCACTCGAAGCCAATTCGCCAACCGCAAATAGACTTCGTTCACCAACCAGGTGCGCAGCAGCACCTCTCGGCCATTGACGTTTTTCGCACGAGGATTTCCAACTCTGATGACACCAACTTCACACATGTTCACCATCGAGGACTGCATGAGCCTTCTCGACGCATCACCGTCACCATTTCATGCGGTTGCCGAATTCTCGACACGGCTCACCGCCGCCGGTGCATCAGAATTGTCGCTTGCAGACGAATGGGACAGTTCATCGGTTAATGGGTTCCGATTCGTTCGCCGCGACGGTGCACTCGTTGCCTGGAAAGCGCCAACAACGCCGGCTCCCGCACCCGACATGTTGCTCGTTGGTGCTCACACCGATTCACCATGTTTCAAACTCAAACCGAACCCTGACGTTCAGCACCACGGATGGCGTCAACTCGCCGTTGAGGTCTACGGGGGGATCCTCAACAACTCATGGCTCGATCGCGACCTGGGCCTCGCCGGACGAGTCGTGAATGATGCTGGTGAGACCACCCTCGTACGAACCGACGCGATCGCACGTATTCCACAACTTGCGATTCATCTCGATCGCGGCGTCAACGACGGACTTCGCCTTGACCCTCAGACTCACCTCATGCCGATCTGGAGCGTCGACCCTGTGGGAGAGTCGGTTGTCGAACGCTTACAACGTCTCTCGGGTTTCGACTCAATTGCATGGTGGGATATTTCGCTCTTCGACACTCAGCCCGCAGCGCGTCTCGGCTCGGCACGTGAACTGCTTGCGTCGGGTCGACTCGACAATCTCGTCTCGTGCTGGGCTGCGGTTGCGGCACTTTCAGCCACTTCGTATACCAACCAATTGCAAATGATCGTGCTGAATGATCATGAAGAGGTCGGGTCAGCAAGCACCACTGGAGCCGGAGGGCCGACGCTCGAACAGGTGCTCACCCGAATCGTTGCTGCGCGAGGTGGCTCAAGTGCTGACCTCGCCCGGGCTCTAAGCCGATCGATGTGTATTTCGGCTGACAACGCGCACGCGCTTCACCCGAATTACCCAGACCGACACGACCATGGACACGCCCCACAGGTCAATAAAGGACCAGCCATCAAACTCAACGTCAATCAGCGGTATGCGACATCATCAATAACCGCTCAGCGATACGCAGCCATTTGCGAACGGGCAGGCCTTCGCACCCAAGTGTTCTCTTCAAGGAACAATATCCCGTGTGGGTCGACGATCGGGCCGATCACCGCAACCCGCCTCGGAATCGACACCATCGACATCGGAGTTCCACAACTCTCAATGCATTCGGCGCGCGAACTCTGTGGGGTTGACGACCCGGTCACGCTCGCTCAGTCGTTCGTTGCATTCTGGTCGTGAGATGACTCCGGTGGGTACGACCAGCCCACCCCGACCATCGACATGTCGAACAGCCGTTGAAGCTCTGCACGCAACGCTGCGCTTTGCACAGCGATCGCACTTCTTGGGATACGGCTACCTTCGCCGACAGGAACATTCGGGTGCAGCGCCTCTCCAATCACTACGCGAACCTTGCGCGGGTAGATGAATTTGGCTGACTTCGGCATCACTCGCTCAGAGCCGCCAATCCCCACAGGAATAATCGGAACGCCTGCTTTCAGCGCAATGTAGACAGCGCCGTCGAACATCGGCTGAACGACCGGACCGGACTTTCGCTCACCCTCTGGATACAGCACCAGCGGTTCACCGGCTTCAAGGACGGTGACAGCTCGCTTCATCGCTTCTCGATCTGCAGAGCCTCGAGTTACGGGGATCGCACCGAGCGATGACAGCACCCAACCAAACCATGACGATGCCCACATCGAATCTTTTCCAAGGAACCGAAGTCTGCGAGTGGTGAGGGCACCCGAAATCGGGGTGTCGATATACGAGCGATGCACCGGAGAGAGAACATAGGCACCGGTCGCAGGAAGGTTTTCCCGCCCAATGATTGACATTCTCGTGTACACCCGTATGCCACCCGACACGATGAAACGCGCAAAGCGATAGAACACTTTTGAGGGCAACGTCTGGCCAACAAAATGAGTGTCGTACTTTGTCATATGATCAGCCTTGCACTCTTAAAAGAATGTCCGCAACGACATCATCGATCGACATCTCACTCGTATCGATGACAACTGCCTCTGATGAAATACTCAGAGGGGATGCTTCACGGGTCTCATCTCGGCGATCTCGCTCAGCAATCGAGGCCTCAACAGCGTCGACATCGCCGCCAGTTTCGGCAACACGACGTTCAGCTCGAACCCGCGGTGACGCCGTCACAAATAGTTTGAGATCAGCGTCTGGGAGCACCACAGTCGTGATATCACGTCCCTCAACCACCCCAGCTCCACGGTTGCGAACCCAAGCTCTCTGCAGTTCCACCAAGATGCTTCGAACCTGGGGATTCGCTGCCACCGAACTCACCGCTGAGGTCACCTTCGGACCTCTGATGGCCGACGTCGCATCCACTCCGTCAACTATGACCCGATCGACACCAACATCGAGCTCAAGTTGGCCGCATAGCTCGATGACAGCATGGGCATCGGCTGGGTCGATTTCTCGAGCAAGCACTCCGAACGTGACCGCTCTATACATCGCTCCAGTATCGAGGTAGTCAACGCCAAGTTCAGCCGCAACTCGACGCGCAACCGTGCTTTTGCCTGCGCCAGCGGGTCCATCGATTGCAATGATCACCGCGAGATCACCAACTCGTTCCGAGTGGGCGGCCTTCTTCGTATCCGGCGTGGCTCTGCACTCCTACAACCGCTCGCTCATGAAACTCTGGAATTGTTCCCGCACCCGCGTAGGTGCACGATGATCGCACGCCAGCAACAATCTGATCGATGATGTCTTCGACTCCGGGTCGCTGTGTATCGAGGTACATCCGCGAGGTGCTAATTCCCTCTTCAAACAGTTCTTTGCGAGCACGCTCAAGTTCATCGTCATCACGGCTGCGGTTTTTCACGGCACGATTCGACGCCATACCGAAACTCTCCTTGTAGAGACGCCCATCGGTGTCGCGCTGTAAATCAGCAGCAGACTCGTAGGTGCCAGCAAACCATGATCCAAACATGACGTTTGCCGCCCCTCCGGCCAGCGCAAGCGCAACGTCCCGAGGGAAACGCACACCACCGTCAGCCCAAATGGTTCCGCCAAGTCGGGCAGCCTCATCAGCGCACTCAACAACGGCAGAGAATTGAGGTCGGCCAACACCAGTCATCATTCGAGTCGTACACATCGCACCCGGACCAACACCAACCTTCACGATGTCTGCGCCCGCCTCGATGAGATGTCGTGTCCCCTCTTCGGTGACGACATTTCCAGCAACAATTTTCATTTCAGGCACCGCCGCGCGAACCTGTTCGACCACCTCGATCATCTTCGATTGATGTCCGTGTGCCGTGTCGACAACGAGCACATCAACCCCCATTCCTGCAAGTGCCTTCGCTCGACCAGCGGGGTCAGCATTGATTCCCACCGCTACCGAAATGAGTAGCCGCCCGTCGGCATCAACCGCCGGGCGGTAAATCGTTGATCGAAGGGCGCCCTTTCGTGTCATCACACCGATGAGCCGGCCATCCCCACCGACGACCGGGGCAACTGAAAGACGTTGCTC
>MDTA01095155.1_pt1 | contig 13894 bp, 13 predicted proteins | sample 811151 | NCBI WGS metagenome assembly MDTA01 (sample SAMN05326648, study PRJNA326480) | marine metagenome | isolation source: seawater | place: Indian Ocean: South | collected 2010 | reverse complement strand
CCCATATAAGCTCAAACCGTATGGACAAATACCCTGACATACTGTTTGCCCCGTGCGACTGATTTTTTAGTCAAAACACCCGCGTGAAAAAAGTGGGGAGTGGGGCTCTTCTAATTAGAGTTAAGGTTTACACATCTTATTTAGCAGGCTCCTAATTTATTTTAACACGAATAACAGGGTAAAACAGGTTGATAAATTACAAGCTATTTACACGACGAGCAAACAAGACGAACTACAGGTAACGAAACACATATACACCATATACAAACACATACTTACCTTCGCCGCCAAATTAACGTTACATACGACGCCTTGCGTACGTGACATATCGCAATGACCGTATAAATATAAGATCACGTAAAAACAGGGGTGGACAATACACCCCCAAAATCCCGGGTTAAACCTCGGGTTCTGAATTCTCATACAGTAGCTACCCGAGGTAGCACTTTGGAATTTTAGGTCTGGGTTCGGTACTACCTTCGTACGAAGGTAGTAAATAACCTACCAAGGTAGGTATTTACCGAATTATAAGGAAGTTTTAACCCTGAACGACGGTTAAAATCGAGCTTCAAAATTTTTTTTAGAACTTTTTGCTAAATACCTTCGTACCTTCGTTCGCAATAGATGGTACGAAGGTACGAAGGTACCTTACTTCGTACCTTCGTAATATCTACGGTACGAATGAAGGTAATGTAATGTACGCCACCCTTGTCCTGCTGGTACAGGCTAATATCCGAAAGGTCCCTGCCCATGTGCGATGGTTCAACGATCGCGTGGGACTTACAGAACCAGGAAAGATTTCCGCCGAGATATTGACCCAGATGCATGGAATAATAAACTAATATCATCAATAATTATAATAAGGTCTTAATGTATGCCACCCTTATAAACCTTGAAGATATCGAGACGCAGAAATGGACTATTTTTGCATGTGAGTGTTCACTACATATACAGACAGACCTACCGATGCGAGGACTCGGAACGTTGTGGTGTCCGGGAGTTTTTCCTAGTGTTAGCATGTTGAGCGGGATGAAAGCCGCAGCACAGCCGTGCGTCGTGCCTGAAGTCGACCTCATATCAGAACATTTGAAAGTAAACCCAAGAATAGTTTCCCGGTCATCTGTAAATCAAATCAATAGATTCATCAGAGGTGAGTTTGAGACTCCACTGGCACCAGCAGCGGGCAGGGCGAAAATTTCAAGACGTGACACAGACCAGCTTGACCGCGTGAGACTTCAGCGCGGAAGCACAGTTTGTCTCCTCTAAGCGACCAGGCCACGTATACGCGTTTGTCTCACAGCTATTCCTTATGAGATATTCGCGGCTCACGGCCAGGGATGAAGTGGCTGTAAACGCAGGCTCCTCGCTCGAAAATGTTCTTAGCAACCAGTACAGGGCGAAGGCTCGGCGACAGATCCGAGAAAAAATTGAAAGGCTACTTTGGCTCATCTTCTCCTTGACTACGATATGGTATGGCGATGGGAAGACCAACCTCGTAACGTGGCTGTATAATCGTTATTCGGCAGTCAGGTTACTCAACAGTCTATCCGGCCACTCGCAACTCAACTCAACTTTTTTTTATTCAGAACCTGGTTTCTTCTCGCTCTGTTCGCAATCTCTGCAAACGGGATAATCCTGATGTATCTCATACATCGACATGATCTTCACCGAAAAGGCTCAAGGTGGGAGAGTCAAGCAAGTTGGGCGGTCCCTACGTCTTGTTGTCTGGGGTTTGTATCATTCGTCGGGTGTGTAGAAAATTGATGGAATTTTGGCGCAGAGAGTTCAGTTTTTCAGCTTTTGCATTTCAGGTTTGGAGCTGTATTATGGCCTATTTACGGTTGGGCCACCCCGATCGCCGAGGTAAGCTTGCCCTAGTTTTGAATTTAAATATTGTGCACCGATGATCGTTTTGATCGCGCGAAGGTAGTACTGTGCATGGGCCTCTTGATGTCAAGCTATTTTGTACCAAGTTTGCATCAACCACCACAAAAGCTAAGTTGACGAGACCATTCAAACAACAAATGCAACATTCATGACGATATTTCGAGCACAAAAAACCGAACGAAAGCTCGATCTTAGCACGAGACGCGTGTTAAATCTGCTTCAAGCTGCAATTGAGATCTCGCGTCCTTAGGACTTCATACTTGAACGAACATACGATACCTTCGCACCTAAATTTGTCAGGAGTGGTTCACCAATGGAACTCTCCGTTTCCTCTTCCGAATAAAATGTCTCTATTTTCGAGGGTCATGACCCCCTCTTTCAGCACACATTTCCACTTACTCTTTGCGCGTGCGACCTTCTCAAACTGTGCTAGAATCAAGTTCAAGCATTTTGAGTCATCGTCATAGTCACTTCCTGCGAAGCTGTTGTTTCAAAGACTTGATATTACAGCAAATGCTGTTGAGCACCTTCTTCTGCATCATCCGTGTCCGAGCTGAGGATTTCATCGCTTCGGACCGCTCCTGCGGCATAAAACCTTCAGTGGAACAGATTTTGGGGGGAATCATTCAGAGTCGTCTAGGCTACATACCCTTTGTTCCTTCAACGGTCTTTGCCGTGTCTTCGACCGAGCTTGTTGCGACGTGTGAGTCAAAGATGGCGCGTTCGCGGCCCTGCACGATGCACGGACAACAGTGAGAGGAACATTGATGCGTTATCTAGGCGCGCGCTGCAAAAACAGCAGACCTCGTACCTCCGTCTTAATCTCCGAGTCGAAGCTGCGAAGAGAACCGGACTCAAGTACTTTTTGTTCCCAGAGCTTCCAGGAAAACGGGCAGCGTCAGAGGAAAGTTCAGGTCGCAGACAACGAACACAGATGTCACCTTAGCTAATTTAGTTAATGAAGCTTCCTCGAATTGTTCTGTGCTAAAATCCGCCTGTAGTACCACATCAGAAAGAGTTGTTGTCGGATCGTTGAAGAGGAAAAAGTAAAGCGCTACTCGCCCTAACTCCTTCGATGACGTTCCTGATCACCTGCAAGTAAATCGGCGCCACGTCCATTCCGTGATTGGGTAAACGTGTAGGAGGTTCAGGTTATCAGGGCCGTCCGTTCTTTCCGCTTGAGACCTTGTGAAACGGGCTTTAGAAGAGAACGCTGCCAGCTTTAGTGACAAAACTGCTACTGCTGGTTAGGACATGCATGTGAAAGAATTGCCTCAAGGATGTCTTATCCCGCCCCGGGACCATACGGAATATTACTTATGATATCATAAATAAAAACCCTTAGTCTAGCTAGTAAAAAAATTTAAATTTACTAGAGCTAGTCTACGTACAAAATTGCTACGAAGGTACGAAGGTACGAAGGTATAATACGAAGGTACCTTCGTAACTTTTAAAACCAAAAAGCCGAAATGCGGCGTAAGATTTTTTTATCACTCCTGTATGTACCTATTATATCAAGGTATTCTGCATTTCAATCATGTGGGAACCCACTCTTTCCACTTTTTGTCCCATGCCAATGACATTCTACACTTGCTCGTGGGAAATTGTCTCAACCGGTCGGGTAGCAGCGACGAGAACAAGAAATTACACGCTTCAAGGAAAAGAACACAGGGCAAGCTTTTGAAGAGTTGGTGTTATATGATTCTTCAGCAAACACCGCTGGTTTCAGGTTGAAAAACAGATCATCATCCCTCTCCCCCCATGACAGGGAGTTGTATCCGTGATTCGGGTCATATACGGAATAATTGATCGGTGAATACAAGCGAGGCCTTCCGCCAACAAATATATGTCATGCATTCGTACCTTTTCGATCTTTGCAAATTCCCACTCTTTGTTCTGTGCAAAATTGCCAGTCAGAGGGAAACGTGATGAAGCGCAAAAAAACATACACAAAGAGGACAGTTGCTTCGGGTACGCAGCCATTTCGATATGCAATCGAGATGGAAAACATGCCCACAGTTACCCCAGGCAATGCTCAGACCTTCTTCTGACGCTGAAGATGGATTTGCCTGATATTCGATGCTTGGTTCATGCAAACTGTTACGGCAAATAGCGCAAGTATCGGTGCAAATTGACCAAGACCACACGGCAACTGCGTTCCACTGTCACACGAAAGCTCAGAGTCGCGAAATGGTGAGCTGGGTATGAATATGCACTCACCCGTTTTACTTCAAAGTTTTTCTTATTTGTCGCCATGGGAAAGGAAGGTCTGTTCTCGCCTGTCCAAACTTTTGGAGCATGAGATCCTGGGCAAATAATTTTTTGCTTTCGAAGCAAAGTCAACAACGACGGGCGATTCCTATTAAATTTCACCGAATATCGATATCCGTCTTCTGAAATCATAAATACCTTCGTACCTTCGTAAATCGCTATTTTTAGCATGCTAATAAAAAACACTCAAAAACTCTGCTTAATTAAAAACTTTAATGTGTTTTCACCGAACGAAGGTAGTGCTGTATCATTTGGCGCAGTGTGCCTCACGAATTCACCAACCTTCGATAGTTTTTATATTTTTAGTCAAAAATGAGTCAAAAAAGTACAAAATCCAACCCATACATGAGTTTCAGTTATAAATTAAGGACAAATCATGAACGAATCGAAGTCGTGTAACATGCATGATCGGCTCTGCCGAAAATTTGGGACGTGATCACATTTATTTCAACTTCGATAACACAATCAAGGTAATAAATAAATATCAGGTAATATTTGGTACGAGGAACGCCTGTGATGAAGTCACATTTAGTCCCACATTCTACCCCAATTTTTTTCACCTTTGCAACATTTATTCGTCTTCAGGTAATATCATATCACATCATATATTCTATGATAATGAAGTATATGCCTAAAATAAAGACTAAATAAAATATGGACATAGATTTTTGAAGATACCTTCGTATGAAGGTACGAAGGTACGAAACTTTTATGAACAGTCTAACGATAAATTTTTGAAGACATGAACGTAACGATATGGATACTCGTGCGAACGAACGAAACACCATTTATTATTTACGAAGATGTGAAAACGCTTCGTGTTCATTCGTTCTTCAGAAAAAAAAAATAAAAGTGAGTCCGGGCTGAGTCAATCGTCCTCCGTCGATCACCCATTCACGACTGATACTGTGGAAAACAATCGTCGCATAGCATTTAAGGACTTGTTAAAAAGCTGCGAATGGCTCGAAGATACGATTCGCACACGACAACTTTCAGTCCTGAAGGTCGACTTTACCAAGTGGGGCTCGGGATCATCCGAGTGCTTTCCTTTGTTTCGGCATACTTTAGTTGACTCCTTTTGGGCGGTCTCGTCGTGCGTACCCTGAGTAAAGGTCGAGTACGCCATGGAGGCAATTAGCCACGCGGGTGCTGCGGTTGGGATCCGGACCAACTTCGGCGTTGTTTTGGCCGCAGAGAAGAAAATTCTCTCCAAGGTGCGTACGGTGGTACCTCTTCCTGCACACGACCCCGTTTCCAATTCAAAGACACGAACTTTCGTAGCTTCTAGAAATAGGAACGGCGTCCGAAAAAATGCACAAACTAGATGACCACATAGCAGTCGCAGTTGCCGGCGTCAATTCAGATGCAAACCTTCTTATGAACTCTGCAAGGTGAGACCACGGTTGCCGAAGCCCAAATCAATATTAAATCTCAACTCGGAATTCGCAGAATTTTTGCTCAGCGACACGCGCTGAGTTACTCAGAGCAGGTTCCTGTGGAGCAATTGGTCCACAGCTTATGTGATCAAAAACAAGGTTATACACAGTTCGGTGGTCTTCGCCCGTTCGGGGTTTCCTTCCTTTTCGCGGGTTGGTACGATCAAAATAAAGTTGCCACCACACCCTGGGTGTGTTTCATGCCGTTACTTACTCTCCAGGGATAAGGACTGCGGCTTTCAACTTTATCAAAGCGACCCTTCTGGCAACTATGCGGGCTGGACAGCAGGGTGACAGTATTCTTGGCTGTGTTGAATTGTTTGACAAGCGCAAGAAAAGTGCTGATGTAAATTTAATTGTTTATTTTTGTCACTTACTTTAAGGCCACAGCAATTGGTGCAAACAGTCAAGCTGCGCATTCCATTCTTAAAGCTGACTATACTGAAAATATGAGTATCCTGGATGCTAGGAAATTGGCAGTCAAAGTTCTTAAGCAAACGATGGACAGTACCACGCTGTTGCCAGAAAAAGTTGAGATGTGCGAGATTTCTTTTTCGAATAATGAAGACCACTCGGTAAATTTCCATATGTTGTTACCCAATGAACTGGTAGATTTATGTGACGAGGCGAATAAGAGTTCGATGAAGTAAATCAATCTTCACCAACATGCACACACGTCGGGAACATTATCGAGGATAGTTACCATTATATTTCACGGTAGCAAACTATGTGATAAAACTGGTTCTTCTCAGAGGTCGTGTAGATTTCTCATTTCTATGATTCTGAAACGAGGGTGTGAATCATATCGGCTATGTAGGGTTTCTCAGCCCGAACGATTAGCTTCATAGCGACAGAGTTCGACGGTCCCATCCCAAGATTCAATTGAACCAAGACAGAATGACCGCCAACAAAGAATCCAGATAGAAGAGTTGTATGAGACCTCGCATGAGGCGCTACCACCTCCGAACCTTCGCAAGCAGCCAACCCGAGAATGCCCACAACAGCTTCCAAAGCCTCTCCAAGGCCGTCGCGAGTGCCAAGGCTGTAGTCACCCACCTTTTCGTTTTCAATTGGAAGAGTGTCCCACACCTTCAAGAGATGTATTTGAGTGAGATGCAGTGTCATTCGGTACGGTATAAATCAAACCTTGCGGAACGCAGACAACGGATTCCCCGTTAAAAAATCAGTCACAGTGACATCAACATCTTCCAAAGTATACTCATCTTCATATCCTTCACTTTCAGGTTCTCCACTACTTGGGTCAATTTCCTTCGAGGTGAATTTCAATGTGCACGCCATCTTCGCAACTGGATGCAATCCCTGCGTGATCACAAATTTCATATCATCGTAAGGTTCTGTGCATGATGAACTTTGTCCCTACCTGCGCTCGTTTGTATGAGACAAATGTGGAACCAAACTGTCCGAGGGGCATGGTGCCCAGGGGAATAGTCGACACTTTGGCAAACACTTCGATTCCTTCGATTGCATCCATCACAACAGATACATTTTCAAGGATTTGATCCTCTATTGTGTTACTGCACATGAAATGAAAAACAATATGCTCCTTGAAAATATGTTTTGTGCAGGTGACCTACAAAATTTTAACAAGCTCGGCGATGAATACGTATTGATCACATTTTGACTTTGCGTGAAGTGCCGAAAGCTTACCTTGTACTCCGTCTCGGCTTCAGTGAGGTCCACAGCGTGACAACTCTGCGAGTACCAGAACGAGATGCAGAATAGTTCAGTTGTGGAGTTCTTGCCTATTGACTACAGAGGAAGAATAACTGCTCACCTTGAAGATGGGACCGTAGCTCATGAATTCGCCTCTGCTTGTGATGATGTTTTCGGATTCTCGAAGATCGTTCTTTGTCGAGGATGTATTCATCGACGGGCAGTCAAAAGCACTTGCATGCATGTCTGGATGTGAAGCGATATTGTCGTGGATCTGATTAATTACCGCCAAATCAAATGCGGAATCGCCAGTATTTTCTAGATACTGTTGAAGTGATGCCTCCAAAGGCGCCAATGGATATATCAACGGATCTTCAACGCATTCGGAGTTCGTTTCCGAAATTGTCCGCAACATAGACAAGAAAAACGCAGCACGGTCCCGAACTTCGTCGTCATTATCATACAGACAACGTTGAAGAAGCGTTAAGACTCGAGCCCGTAGGGCAACTGAGCAGGAACCAAAATTTGCCAGCGCACAGACTGCCGAGGCTCGAATAGTCGCATTTTCCAGAATGACACGATTGTAAATGTATCGTATGTACTTGCCTGGATCTGCTGTAGATGGACCGAGCTCGCCGAGAAGGTGAAGTACTTGAGATGAAAGATAGGTGAATTCGCAGTCCTCGATGAATTCGCTCAAGTGAGTGAGCCCCGCTTCTGTTGCATCTGGGATGCTTTTGACCAGGCAGAGAATACAGTCCACGATTGTTTTCTTGTATTCAAATCCACCTTCTTCTCTCAAAACATTAGAGAGAAAATTCATGAGAATACGATGCTTGTGTGGAAATTTTAAGCAAAGCTCCTGGATAGCCTCGACGACAACAACTTTAAACTCGTCCTAAAATAAAAATGTTCTGAAGATGACGCCTTCATTTTGGTGCTTATGATATTTTACCTGAATATCGGACATGAACGTGGATATCTGCTTCATCAAGCGATCAATGGAAGATTCTTTTCCAGTTTTAAGAAGTGTAGTGATTGCCAATGTCGCGATTGATCGATTTTGATCAGAAATCATGCTTTCCATGTCGATGTTACAATTTGTCATTGAAGACGGGTTGTTCATCGCGACTTTATTCAATGCACGGATAGCGGCAAACCGAAGAATAGGCTTAGAGGAAGACAAGAAAAGCTGAAGGACTGTAACAGCGGGCTGCAGTTCCCGCGTTGTGACCTCGTTCAACTCAATTATGACCCTTCCAAGGAGTATTTTCAGTTTTTGAGAACGGCTGTGAGCTGACCAGATCTTACCTTGCTGCCTCAAATATGACCGTCTCAGACTTGTGCCTGAGACAACTCTCAAGAAAGTCAAAAAATGGTCTTTCGCCAGTCACCTCATCCACCCTTGTGTCTTTAATGACCTTTGTGAAAACATGGAATCTTAACATTCAGCAACGAAATGGTACTTCGGAAAAAATCTTCACCTGTGCAACGTATCGTATTACCAAACACTGGGCCAGAGAGGAGCGCAAAGGACTCCTCGACAGCTGCGTGACGAGTTTACTGACAGCTAGTCGATCATTCTGTTTGATCCGATGCAAAAGTCCGAGTGCATGATATTGGACCAAAGGGTTTTTTGAACTCATTGCTTCTTGAACCTCGCTACTCCAGCGTTTAACTATCTCGGAGTTCACCTTGAACGAATACCGTCATACATCCGAAGTTGATTAGAGGAGAACAAAAGAATGCCAGTTAACCTGTAGTAGGTGGTGCCCAGAGACTAGGGCAGCGGAAGATACAGTAGCATTCTTGTCAACGACTGCTTGCTTCAGATATCTTTCAATTTGGCCCAGCAGGCCAGCATCTGTGATATTACACAAAACTCTGATCGCATTTGAGCGATAAAGGTCAATTTTGCTGTTCATATCCTTCATCAGTGACGAGGTAACGATAATGACCTGCAGACAAACGCTCGGTAAGGATGGGCGGACTTGTAACAAAACTAAGAAACTATTCCAACCTCATCAGCAGAAGGACAGATCTCTTTTATGATCAAGTAAACCATCCGTCTTAGATTGCTGTCGCTTGACTGGAAAAGCTTTGTGACAGAAAAGAAAACCTCCGTAGCTTCGACCTACATGCAAACACGCAAATATCAGGTGATTTGGATTACTTGCGCGATCACTAGAAGGAATAGAAGAACTGTGCAAAAATACCTTAGTGAACGAGTCGCCCTGGTTACTGAGGTAAAGTAACTTTGTGATCACCTGAAAGGAAAGGCGGTGAGCAACTCGGCAAAAATGGGGGAAATGTAGGTTCATAGGCAAACGGACTTGCTGACAACGCCGCGCGTCGAGTTGAGACTCGTTGAAGCACCGCGCTTCCTGTAGAACGGCGCCTTTTTCGATGCCCCAGAAAGGGGAAAAGTCAAGACCCTCTTCTGATTCCTCATCTCGCTTCTTGCTGGACTCGGCATGACCATCGGCCATTTTTGTGTAAGGGATGTGAAAGGCGAGCGCGCGAGTTTCTGATCAGAGGAAGAACGATGCCGTAAAAAATTGCACAAAGGGAGCCGAACGCAGCAGGCCACGCATCAACGTTGAACACCTCTTGACGAAGGCTGACTTATTATCACCAAACGAAGGTAATTAGTCCACGAACGAGGGTACGAAGGTAGACTATATATACTGTACTAAACGAAGGTAGACTACGAAGGTACAGTCTGACTGGATTTCATACGTCAACGTCACGCGAGTTAGCCATGTAAATCGCGCATGTAGTACAGTAGTTCGTACCTTCGTACCTTTGAAGGTAGTCTAACTTTACTTTCAACATTACGAACGAAGGTAATAGACCTATCAGTGACCTATCTCCCTGTATCGTTGACTTTCGGTCGGCAATGAAGAAATCATACGATCATCAGTCGGTTGCAAATATCGACACGTGCTTCGCGCCAAACATTTTGGGTCGCGGGTGTTTTATTTCCCTATGGCGCCCAGTTCGGACGGCGAGCGCGCTGAGCGGCTTACTTGTACGCTGTTTGGCGTCAAAGATGGAGGACGCCATCATTAGTAGTGCGCATAGGTGCTGTCCAGCTCGCGTCGTCAGATATTGCGTTGCAGGCATTGACTCAAGAACTGCTTGTTCCATTGCTATTCCATTCATAGGCGCGCAAAATAAAGTGATATCGCCGAGAATTGCGTCTCGCCAGGTACGGGTTTGGACTTAGGGTTGATTCAGGGTTTAGGGTTTATGCTGGCGCCTTTTACGCCGCGCAGCGGCGTCATCCCGCCGCTCGGGAAAAGACGCTAAACCCCAAACTTGACACCAACCATAGCCTGGGACGTGACCCTAAAGTCCGAGCGTTGCGTGTGTCAGGTCGCGCCAAGGCACGCGCGTCGCGCGTCGCGTTCGAAAAAAACTTGCCAGACCTGAAAAATGCCGAAAACCTCGCCCGGACCTGCTCGTACCTTCGTACCTTCGGTAACTTTTTAAGTGTTAGTTAGAGGTACGAAGGTAACCCTTACTTCGGAAAATATTTTTTCAAAGACCATCCATATTCCTTCGTGTTTCGTTCCGTTCCAAACGCGCGATTGACATGCGTCGCGTAATTGATCTCCTCTGGTCGTTGTGCTTAGCCTTGTATGTCGCGAATATTTTGCTCCATGCGAAAGCATTTGCTAAACGAAACCCCATCAGAAGACCACGTAAACAAAGCCTCCCGCTGCTACTATCCCGCGTGATCTTTGGTTTGCCCGTCAGCGTTGTCGCTGGTTGCTGGCTTTCAGTTTGGATCGTTGTGTGGGAGTGCTTCCGTCAGCCTTTGTGGAGACCAACTAAAATGGCATCAGCGGAAAACCTCACCGCAAGTGTCTCCCTGTGCGGTGGCGGCTTTCGTACTTGGTATCATTTGGGAATTTATTGGGGTTTGTATGAATATCTAGGTCTAGATGCGGTGCGGAGGCTCGAATTTTCTGGAGCAAGCATCGGAGCACTAGTTGCAACTGTTGCTGCCTGCGGTATTCACCCGGCAGATATCTGGGCGCATATTCCTGCCATAGCGGAGGCATATCGCACTGCATTTCTTGGGCATTTCACCACAGTTGGGCAATTCTGTCGTTATTTGCTGCATGCGCTACTGCCTGAGGACGCGCACCTGAGTGTGAAGGGTCGACTACATATATCATTATCTTCACTGCTGCCATTGCCGCACAATATATTCCAATCTGAATTCGCTACTCGCGAGGATCTCATAGATGCTGTAATTGCTGCACAGTACATTCCGACCTGGACATTTCCCGGACTGTGCATCTACCGCAACCAACTTTGCGTTGACGGGGGAGTAACCAATAATCTGCCGGCACTGTCTAAGGATTCACTTTGCATAGGTCTAGATATAGATGACATTCATTCTTGGGATGCCGATTTGGTCCCATCGCAGCCACTTGCGCGTGTCAATACCTTCCTTCCTGCTAATGGAACTGATCTGAAACGAATGCTTGACTGCGGTAAGATGGACATAATGGCTTGGTTCGGAACCGCGCGTGGGCGTAAATTCATAGAGCAAGCTGCTCGCAACTAACAGACACATTTCTTGCGCATGACTATTTCATGAATGGTGCTTTGATAGTTCGGAGTATTTATTTTGAAGACGCAGACTTTCACTTCATCAAGACGACATGAATTACCAGCAGACAATATGAGTATCTTTTCCTGCACAAACTGTATCTCCTGCTGCCATCGGAAACAGTCCACAACTCAGGTGGATGCTGTCCTCAGAATCGGAACATGCGGGTTTTGTCGCTTTTACGAGTACACACCATTTATGCTTCATTCAGAAACGCATGGTGGTATGAACAGGTTGCCCTGCTGCTGAGCGGGTTGGTAAGGCGAAAACATTTCTACGAAGGTACGAAGGTATTATTTTGCTTTGGCAGTCGACCATTTGAGCACTGAACACTTAAATTGGTACACAGCACAGTGACCACATGTTGCTTGCGATGTAAACCAGAAAACACGTATCCTCGCAAAATTTGATCAGGTACTGGCACTGTGAGAGTCATTTTCGAAGGCTGAAACTTCAGCCGCCCGGTCAGCCAGCTACTGGAGTGCCACCGATGCACGTCGGCATGCAAATGTTTAGATACTTTCCCTTATCCAATGAAGTGGCCACAGTTTAAAGGAGTCGAAAGAAACAGGCAGGCTTGACAAGAATTACGGTCACGTATTTTGACCGGGACCTATGAGTAGTGCCTATTACCTGTGTACCCAAATCTGAAACGCTTAGCCAGGCTTGACAAGAATTACGGTCACGTATTTTGACCGGTACCTATGAGTAGTGCCCATTACCTGCGTACCCGCTAATGTCATGATTTTGTCGTTATAAATGTGATTAAGAACCACGTGTTGAGGTCGAGGCAGCAAGTTGGGCGCATCAGGAATCTGTGGCATGTTTAGCAGTGTGAGATGCAGATGTGGGGGACAGGCAGGTGGGTCCTTCGCAAAGTCATCCGGGCTGAATAGAATATTATTGTAGCTCTCTGTCGGGCTTGAGGGTGCAAGAAATGAGTCCAGGGAATCCAATATCTCTGGAATATATTCTTGAACCTCGAGAACATTGTTCACGTTCCCCATTTCATCATACATCGCTGGCTGATCTGGAGCATATTTCCACTCCCCATCAACTATAAACTTGTACTGATAGACCCCAGGAGGTAACATCTTGACTATGGCAAACTCACGGGTGCCGCTGCGGTGAAGCGCCTGGCGCGACTGCCAATTATCGAAGCTCCCTTCCACCTCAACAATGCTGCCACCCTGAGTCCAACTTATCGCAACAGGAACGAGAGTGGGTGTTTCCGGCCAGCCAAACAGATCAGACGCAAGTCCGAAGTGACCCACAGGTTCAATAGCGGTTGGGACGTTCGGCACCATGGATATCTGTGGCCTAAGATTCAATAGTAAGAGGGGGCGGGCACGTCAACTGATGACATCATGGTGGGCCTCGATACAGACTTTCACCCACCCGTAAGACAAGGGAGCCAACGGGGTGCTCGCTTCGGGCGGGACGTTCAATGAATCTTCAAGGTGGCGTGTGCTCCCTACACCACCGAGCGTTGCTGATGCCATGCGATGTGCTTGTTGGTTCCCCATTAATCACTTCAACTTTCAATGGTTTTCAGGCGACGAAAGTGTTGCACTTCTGCACGTGGATTGGTTTTTGAAGTCAAAAACATACATGTCAAAACATATGTAGAACCTTTGCTGCGGGGCATTTCGATTGTAGCCGGGCTATTTGTAGCCAGGGGATGTGGCAAACAGTCAGGGTCGTGTCATTTTCAATCCGGACCTCACTAGTCGCCAGTGCGATCTAACACGATTCCCGATTTTCGGGAATTACGGTGGATTTGTCACCATCCACCTGTGGGCGTTGTATTGTCCCGATTCTCGTTCTTGGCTAGCACAGGCAAACAGTGTGATCCTACGTTGAGGCTTGTCATGATTCCAGTATGATTCCTAGATGTCGAAAAACGAGGTGGTTGGAAAGAGTTGGACATGGACCAGCTTGCGCGCACGGCGACACCGCGTGCTTCCGAATCTTGACAGAGAGTGGTATCATGTTATGG
>MDTA01017098.1_pt1 | contig 13896 bp, 11 predicted proteins | sample 811151 | NCBI WGS metagenome assembly MDTA01 (sample SAMN05326648, study PRJNA326480) | marine metagenome | isolation source: seawater | place: Indian Ocean: South | collected 2010 | reverse complement strand
TTGATAGTAAAGATTATCATTATGAGGCTTTAAATAAAGCTCTTGGTAGAGATTATGCAATATCTAGAGAAGATCATATTAATATATATGATGGACTATCTACCCTTGAAAAGTTAAAACTTCTCACGCAAAAAAAAGGTTTGCCCTCTGATAAATATGAAAAAATATGGGAAGATAAGCAAGCTTATACTGCAAAAATTTTTAAAGAGTCTATCACCAATGATTATGAGTTAATGGGATATTTTCAACAACTTGTAGATGCTGGATATAAAGTAGCAGTTGCATCTAATAGTATTCGAAATACAGTTAAGATTATTCTTCTACGTTTAGGCCTTTTAGAGCTTGTAGATATCTATGTTTCTAATGAAGATGTAGTAAGAAATAAACCATTCCCATCTATGTATTGGAAATGTATGATGGACCTAGGGGCCTTGCCAGATGATACTGTAATACTTGAAGATAGCTATGTTGGTCGCCAAGGTGCATTAAATAGCAAATGTCATCTAGTACCTATTGAAAATAGAAAAGATTTAAATCAATTAAAAATAGATAAAATTAAAAAAATTCTTAACGGAAAAAAACAAAAAGTTAATTGGGAAAGTAAGAATATGAATGTATTAATACCCATGGCTGGGCGTGGGAGTAGATTTGAAAAACAGGGATATACTTTTCCTAAACCATTGATCGATATTAAAGGTAAACCAATGATTCAAGTTGTTGTTGAGAATTTAAATATTAATGCGAAATTTACTTTTATTGTGCAAAAAGAGCATTATGAAAAATTTAATTTAAAATATCTCTTAAATTTAATTGCACCGAATTGTAATATTGTACAAGTTGATGGGATTACTGAAGGAGCTGCTTCTACAACTTTACTTGCAAAAGAGTTTATTGATAATGATGAATCTCTTTTCTTAGCTAATTCTGATCAGTTCGTACAATGGGAAGCAAATGAAACACTATATTCATTTGTCCATGGAGATTGTGATGGTGGAATTTTAACATTTCCTTCATCTCATCCAAAGTGGAGTTACGTAAAACTTGATGAAAATGGATTTGTTTCAGAAGTAGCTGAAAAAAAACCAATTTCTCGAAACGCAACTGTTGGCTTTTATTGGTGGAAAAGAGGAGCTGACTATGTAAAATATGCAGAACAAATGATTAAAAAAAATTTAAAAACTAATGGAGAGTTTTATGTTTGTCCAGTTTTCAACGAAGCAATTGGAGATAATAAAAAGATTCGAATAAAAGAGATAGAAAAAAACGGAATGTGGGGTTTAGGAACTCCAGAGGATCTTAATTATTTTTTAGAAAATTATAAAGGAGATTTTTAATGATACTTATTGCACATAGAGGTAATATCGAAGGTAAAAATAAACTTAGAGAAAATAAAATTGATTATATCTTAGAGGCATTAGAACAAGGTTATGATGTAGAAATTGATATCAGGTTTATAAAAAATTGTGGTGAATATTTTCTTGGTCATGATGAAGCTCAGGAGATATGTCCAAATGAGATTTTATATAGCAAGAATACATGGGTTCACGCTAAGGATATCTATACTTTTAAGAGACTTCTTGATATAGAAATATCAAATTCATTTTTTCATACAAATGAAGATGTAGTTCTTACTTCAAGCGGCTATTTATGGACCTATCCAGGAAAAACACTTACTGTGAGAAGTATTCAAGTAATGCCAGAATATGTAGGAGAAGAATTCAGTGAAATTCCCTACGGTATTTGTTCAGATTGGGTTAAAAAATATAGAAATTCATAATTAATTTCCTAAAACATAACAACTTTTTGAAGAATTATTATTTAAGTTTTTTACATATCTTGATTAAGGGTTATTGAAGATTTTTTTATGGATTCTTTATTCTCTCAAAAAGTTTCAATTAATTTAGTAATGAATTGCTTTATTTCCAAAATTTCTTGAAATTAATTATTTTTTCTGATCCAATTTTCCCAAACGAATTCGTAACAATATTCACAGTTATGAGTTTTCTGAAGAAGTTTTCTAATTGAATCTCTTTTTTTCTTAGATTTTTTATCTAAAATATGAAATTGGATTTGCAGATATTTAATATTTTGAACTTTATTTTTTTCGATTAATCTTTGGATTACATTATATTCGCCTCCTTCTATATTAATTTTCATGAGATCAATTTGATGGATATTTTTTTCTTCTATAAACTCATCAATATCAAAAAGTTTAATTTTTTCAATGGTTTTATTTTCGTAATTTTCATGTTTATTTATGAAAGTTGATGAACACTCACCTTTTATTTCTATAAAATTTGATTCAGTTTTATCAGATAAACCATAAGGAAAAATTTTTATCATGTTATTCAATTTGAATCTATTTTTAATAATTAGATGATATTTTTTGATTGGTTCGAAAATATAAATTTTACAAGGCATTCTTGCGTATAAATCGCTTGAAAAGTTGCCCTTAAAGCCTCCTAAATCAAAAACAATTGAATTCTTATCTAAATGATAATTAAATCTTAATTCAAAATCTCCTCCATCACTTTCCCATCTTAAAGTTTCTTTTTCTATATATGTTGGGAATAATTTACTTTTAACTTTTTTAAAGAATTTGAAGATATTTTTCACTAATTCGTACATATATTTATTTAAATTAATCATATCTGAAATTGCAGATCTTATAAAATTTTCATTCTCTTCATAAATTATAAATCAAACAATTATTTGAAAATATAAAGGTAATTTTAAATTTTTAGATCTTTTAAAAATTTGTTGATTAATAACTTAATGTGAAGCGCACTTTTTCATGTAGAAAATGTCCTCAAAATGTATGAAGAGCAATTTCAAATTACTTTGTAAAAATAGAGATTTTTATCTTCATTATTCAAATTTTAACTATTTAAAAAAAATTTTTTAAAAACTTGATTTTAGTATTCCTGCCCCTAATTATTTGTCCAGAGAACATTTGATTATGTGATGAGGGAATTATTCCTTTTGATATTAAATAGTGTGCGAAACATCTTTCAGAAGCAAAAATTTTGTGCGGTTGTTTCCTTACAGAAGAAAGATTTCCGAAGAGAGAAACTTTTTTTTTGATATCATTATTTTTTAGAGAAGAATATTTATTGAAATCACTTTGCATTTCACTATAGAAACAAGCAACTCTCTCAAAGTATTTATTTTTTGAAGGATTAATTCCTATATATTTCGTTGGGAAGTTGTTCCATTCTATTCTGATACTTCCTCTAGCCTTAATTATTAAATCTGGATTTAATGGGATATATGGATAATTAATCCAATCTTCGCTTAAATAAAATGAGAAAATAGATTCGTAAAAATCAGCTAATAATTGGCTATCATTTATATCAAATGCAAATATAAGATCTGACCTTAGGGCAATAGTCCCTTTACTGACTATACCTTTTAAACTTCTTTTTATTTGATATTCTAGTAAATAAGGATTTAGGAATGATATGTCGCTTCTCATTCTTATAACTGTTCTTGCTCCAATAATTTCCCATTCATTTTTCCATTTAAGTAATGACTGTTTCAATTTCAGCCACTGATGCATTCTACTTTCAAACAAATCTCTTTTAATATTTTCTTGATAGTAATTATCATCTTCACTAAAACAAAATCCAGAAGAAATTTTTTCTAAATTATCTCTATGAATTTTGTCTATTTTAAAATAGCTTGACTTGTCAGTATAAAAATAAAGATAAGAATAATTTTTTATTTGATTAGCCCATTTTATGAATTTTTCAGCATTCCTTATTTCGCCATTTAAAAGTATTATCGATTTTTTACTAACATTTATAGTTTCCGTGTTTTTTATCTTTTGATTGATATAGTTATTATAATTTTCTTCGGATAGTTTACAAATACTTCTATTATATTCCAGTTCACCTTTTTGGAGAGATCCTAATTTATAACATTCATCATGACCAAATTTGATTGACCAATCTTTATTTTTAAAAAACCTAATGGTAGACATAACAAAAAATTAATATTAATTAAATTAATAAATATCCTATTTGTATGAGCTAAATAAATTTAATTTTTTTATAAAAGGTTCCATAAACAGTTTGAATAAACTATTAGATCCTCTTAGTATATTAACCAACTTGTTTTGAAAGGAAAAGTGTTTCCTATTACAAGTTTTAAATTTAATAATCTTAAAAAACATATATTGAGATTAATCTATATTTTATAAAAAATTTTTTAGCTAAGACTTTTAGTTTTTTTATCTACTGTAATAAATAATAATCTATTAAACTAAATTTTTTCATAGTCCTCTAAAATATATTTTTCTCTAAATTCTCTATAAGTTTTTTCTAAAAATTTAATATCTTCACTTTTAAAAAAATCAATATAACTTTTAATAGCACCATTTGTATCAGAAATATGTAATCCATGAAATTTAGTTTTAGGATCAAACTCTTGAAAATTATTAAATTTTTTTATTTCTTCTTTTACCTTATTAATTGAAAATTTATTTACTATGTAATAACGAAAATTTTTAGGAATTTTTATCGTAAAAAAAGTTTCTAACTTATCGAATAAATAATCATAATTATTGTAAAAGTTTTCATATCTAAGGTTTATTTTGTTTTTGTAGTTTTTTTGTAATTTAATAAAATCCTCAAATCCATATTTTTCAAGAACTTTTATATGTTTTTTTATTAATTCTCTATTGGGTAATTCTTCATTTCTCTTTATTGATGAACAAATAATATCTAGAGGATCTCTAAATGTGCAAACTACAGGAATATTTTGTATTCTTTGAAGTTTTGATGGATAGTGATGAGTTTTAATTATTGAATAATTTTTGAATAATTCTTTTAGTATATTGTATATTAAAGTGCTTCCGCTTCTAATCATTCCAAATTGAATAATCTTTTTCCCCATAATCTGGATATTGCTGCACTTTTATAAATATAATATCAAACTAAATATAATTAACCTTTTAATTTTAATAGAATAGTTTTAATTACAAATTTTACTTTAAAACTAAGTTTTCATACAAATATTAAATTATTATCAAGATCTACTACAATAAAATATACTAAATATATTTAAGAGATAAAGGTTATAGCTCTAAAATAAATTATGAATAAATCAATTACTGTTTGCATACCTACATGTCTAAATAATATAGATTTCTTCATAGAATTAATGTTATCAATTAGTAATCAAACATTGTTGCCCGACCAAATAATTATTGTATTAAATGGAAAAAATAAAAATAGAAAAATATTTCAAAAGTTAATTTGTAAGGTGTCTAAATTAATACCAAAAAATATAAATCCAGAATTTTTTATTGCTGATAGTTTTGGCTTATCTCATGCAAGAAATATTGGTATTGAAAGATGTAAAACAGATATTCTTATATTTGGAGATGATGATGATATTTGGGATCCCAATAAAATATATCTTTTACATCAAACAATATTAAAAAATGGAGTTTGCTTAGTTAGGCATGGATTTAATAATCTTGGCAAAAACAAAATAAAACGTGCTCCTGTTAAATTTAAAACTAATCCAAATGTTTTTTTAATAGGAATTGCTAACTATGCCGGAGGGGGAAGCTCTTTAAGTGGATCAACCTGTATTTTTAAAACTATAAAATTTAATGAAACTCTTTTTAGTTGTGAAGATTGGGATTTTTGGCTTAGGGCTTATTTGATAGGAGTCCCAATTTTAAATATAAAAAAAGAATTAGTTACTTATAGAATTCATCCTGACAGAATGACAAAGAAGTTGAATGATTTATTCATTTATGAATTTTTAGTTAGATTTAAATATTTTCAAAAGACTATAAAATTTATTTTTGGATTAATTTTAGGTTTCCTAAGATCTTTATTAAAATATATTTTCGTTATATTTCCATATGGTTTAATTGGTAGGCTCAATAGAAATAGTTGAACTATCTTAAGATAAAAAAACTTTCAAATTATAGTAATAAACAAATATTCCAAACAATTAATAATATATCTATTTTTATTTAATAATTGCTAAAAATATTTATTGTATTAAAATTTTATTATGTTTATTTTTTTGATTACATATAAAAAGTTTTTAAATTAGATTGATGAATAAAGGAACTAATATTAAAAATAAACTTAAGTTATCGAGAACTTTTTATTTATTATTTTCTATATATAATTTTCTAGATTTAAAAACTAAAAAAAAAGTTTTTTTTACTTTTTTTTTAATGATGATTACTGCTTTTTTTGAAAGCATCACAATTCTAGCGGTAATTCCATTAATTTCTAAATTAATAGGTCTGCAACAAACTAATTTTAGTCTAGAACAATCTCAAAAGATTTCTTTTCTCAATTTTATAAATGATGGAAATTATACATTTTTTATTATTCTGATAATAGTTTCAGGTTTACTTAAGATATATGACCTATACAATTGCACTAAATTATCAGTGCAGTCAACTCATGATTTAAGTAAAAAAACATATTTAACTATTCTAAAAAGACCTTATGATTTTCATATTTATGGAGAAATTAGTGAATTAATGGCGACCATAACAATCTATATAAGAGATACCCATGAGTTAATATATAATTTTCTTAGATTATATTCATCATTTTTTATTCTGATATCGTTAATAATTTCTTTGATATTAGTTAATGTAAAAATTATGATATTTTCTTTCACTATTGTTACCTCTGTGTATTTTTTTGTAGGTGCATATACAAAAAATAAATTAACTTATACTAGTTCTCAACAAGTCATCTCCTCCAACCAGCTAGCAAAGATAGTTCAAGAATCTCTTATTTCTATAAGAGAACTAAAAATTTGGAATGCATATAAATTATTCAGCAATAATTTTACGAAAATAGATTGGGCACTAAGATCAAGCCAAAGAACAAGAATGTTTCTAGCATCATTTCCAAGATATGTAATTGAAACTGTTGGTATTATTACTATTGCATTTATTTGTTTATTTTCTAAGAATTTTAATTCAGATGCTTTAAGTATTATTCCAGTAATAGGAACTTTTGTTCTTGGTATTCAGAGGCTATTGCCAAGTTTTAACCAGATATATCAAAGTTGGAGTTTTATAAATTCTTTTAAAGAATCAACAAAAAAAATAATCGAAATATTAAAAAATAATTCTTCTGATGTTAATGAATCAATTATTAAAAGTAAATATAATTTAAAGTCTATTATTGAGTTTCAGAACATAACCTTTAAGTATCCTAAATGTGAAAATTCAATTTTTAAAGATATCAGCTTTAAAATTTATAAAGGTGATAAAGTTGCAATTAAAGGTAAATCAGGAATTGGTAAAAGCACTCTATTAGATTTAATTTCAGGAATGTTAGTTCCCGACAGTGGAAAGATATTAATCGATCAAAGGTTGTTAAATAAAGGTACTTCAAACAAATTTCTATTGTCATGGAGATCTTCATTAGCTTACGTATCACAAAATATTTATTTCATGAAAGGAACATTTATAGAAAATATTGCATTCGGAACTAATCCTGAAGAGATAGATTTACGAAGGGTTAAATATGTTTCTAAATTGGCAATGATAGATGATTTTATAAATTCAAAGCCTAAAAAATATTATGATACTGTATTTGAGAATGGACGAAATCTTAGTGGGGGACAGAAACAAAGATTAGGGATTGCAAGAGCACTTTATCATAGTGAAAATATGCTTATTTTTGATGAAGCTACAAGTGCTATTGATACTTTGACTGAAGAAAAAATTTTTAATAATATTTTTTCTTCAAATAAAAAAATTACACTTTTAATTATTTCTCACAATCCTAATACTTTAAGTTATTGTAATAAGTCTATAGAAATTAAAGGTGGAAAAGTTATCCAAAATATTAGTTAGCTAATTTAAATTTAATACAAAGTTACTTTAGAGTGTAATAATCCCTTGTTTATTTTTCTTGAAAAATACCATTGATTAGGTAAGTATATTTTCTTTACTTTCAAACTAATGTATCCTGCCCAATAAGCAAAAGTACTATTTGTACAAATAAGGGCATCATTTCTTGCTATATCAAGGAATACATCTTTGTCTGAAATTTTATTGTCGAATGAAAAAGAAAAATATGTTTTTTTAAAATATTCATCACCCAAATATTTTTTTATATACTTAATAAATTCTTTTTTAATATCACTGTTGCTGTAAACTTTAACTATATTAAAATCTTGAAAAATATCAGGTAGGTTCTTTACTATATATTTTATTGAAATTAATCCATGAGTTGAAAGATGCTTTTTTTTAAGATAATCACCTCTTCTTATATGAATCCCAAGAGTTTTTTCTTTTGAATTAAGGAATCTTACCGCTCTTAAATCTTTATTAATAAAATCTGGAATAATTTCTTTATTAATCAATCTTAGATCTTGGAAATAACCGTAGATTACAAGGGGATTTTCTTTACTCTTCAATATGCTAAATGAATTATTGTCGGTTGTTAAAAAAGATATTTTTTTAAGTAATACTTTAGGAATGTAATTTATTTTTGAAAAGAAAATATAAAAAAGTGAATTTATTCTTATTATCTTAATTTCTTTAATTTTTTCCTTATTAAGAATATCAAAAATATCAAGTTGGCTGGTATTTTTTTTCTTAGCTATTATTATTTTAAGTGATTTCGTATCTCCATTTAATTTATTTAATGCAAAGAAAAATTGAAATAATTGATTACCAAGACCTCCATGAATTATTAAAGTTGATTTGGCCATGAATAAATTAATTAAGTATTATTTTTTAAATATTATTAATTATTTGAATTTCCAAAGGCAATGAAAACCTTCAAAATTATAAGTCATTAACATGATAAAGAGAAATTTCCTATATTTTATCCTTTTTCTTATTTTGTTAATAGCTATATATTATTTATTGGTTTCAAATTATAGGACTGCTTTAGTTTCATTTATAAACTTTCTTGCAATTTTATTTCTACTTACCAATAACAAAAAAGTGAAATCAATAATTTACCCGTTTTTCTTTATTATTTTAACAGGTGAAATTTTAGTTTTTTCCTATGACATCATTTCAGGTTTTAATATTAGAAATGTATTTGATTTTTTTAGAACAGGCGGTGAACTTTCACCATCAATTTATGAATTCAAAAGTACAAGAATATTTGGAATCGATACAAATATTTATGCCCCTTTTTTTGCAGTTTCAACAATAATTTTTAAACAATTTAATAGAAAAATTTTAACAATTATATCTTTTATAATGTTATTCCTAACTTTTTCAAGAGCATCAATATTTATAGCATTTATTATTTTATTATTTCCTGAAAAAAAGATAGATCTAAAATATCTTTATTTTCTAATTGGAATTGGGATGTTTTTTTTCTTAAACTATCAGGGAGATAACTTAAGTTTAAATTTAAAAGTTAGTACTTATTTACTTTTTTTTAAATCTTTTTCAACTCTAGGTCCTGTTGAATTTTTGTTAGGAACATCAAATTTAGATGAAGAAATAACAGATCAATTGTTAATTGATCTGGGTCAAGTAACACAAGGTCATACTTTACCTGGTGCAGTTTTAACTTTTGGTTTGATTTATATATTAGCCTCTATGGTGATCTTCTATATTTTATGGCGTAAAAATAAATTTATGAGGTTGCCTATTATTTTTTTAATAACTTATTCACTTTTTTCTGTTACATCATTCAGTATCCCGACACCTCTATTAGTTGCTTCATCTATTTTCGGCAAGAACTATAAAAATAAAATAAAAATATCTAATTAGATATTTTTTCAATTTTCAATTATTTTGAAAATCTAGATAAATATACTATTGTTCAGAAATTATTTTTAATAAGTAATAAGGGGATAAGATATTTGAAATTGGAGAAGAAATTTCCTTAATACCCCCTGCTATTTTCGAAAAACCAGTACTATTTACTTTTATGATGTCTCCATCTTTCAAGAGTGGATTCTTATTATCTGATACTTCTTCATTAATATCGAATTTATATTTTTTATTTGTAATTGATCCATTATTATTTACCCTGTAAAGTTGAATATTTGTTTTATTAGATTTCCATGGAATAAATCCATTTGCCAATAAAATTGCTCTATTAAGAGTAGTATTTGATTTGACTTCATAATCTCCTGGCTTTTCTATTGCACCAATTACATTAACTTTTATCATCTTTGGGCTCAAATTACCTTTTGCTATTTTTAATGTTTCTTTTGGAAGGACATCCTTCCCTTGGACTTCTTTAATAGTTATTATGTCGCCATCAAAAATGATAGGATTTTGTGATTGGTCTCCCTTCATCAAAAGATTTACTAAATTTATATCTATATTTTTATAAATTTTTTCTTGTCCGCTTAATCTTCTTTGAATCCTTACAGATTTTAAATTTGAATTGGGAGTTATACCTCCAGCCTTAGCAATAGCATCAACTATAGTAGGTAAACTAACGAAAGATTTTTGTAATGGCTGGGTAGCATTTGGAGCATTAACACTATCTATGTTATAAAGTTTATACAATCCTGGCCTATTTATTTCTCCTAATACAGAAACGAAAACAGGTCTTCTTTGTATTAATGAAATAAAAAAATCAGGTCTTATAAGTTCTTTTCCATATAAGTTTTTTAATTTTTTAGTGAGTTTTTCTAGGGTTAGATATTTGGCACTAACGTATCCTATTATAGGTAAACTTAATGTCCCGTCTGACATAATTAAATATTCACCAGAATATTCCTTTAACTCCAAAAAGTTAATTTTAATTTTATCTCCTGGACCTAATATATATCTATCCTCAGTTAAACTTGTATCTTTTACTAATTGATTTTTTATTGATTCTTTATTTACATTTTTAGCCTCTAATTCTAGTGAACTAGTCATTAATGACACAGATACAAAATAAATTAATAAGCAAAATCTTTTATTCAATTTAAAGCCAGTTTCTAACTATTTTAATAGTAATTTATTATGAGTACTTATACCAAAAAGAAATTCGTGTTAGAGTAATATTATATTTAAAATTTAATCTTAAATTTGAATTAAAAAATTTTTAAGATGAGTAATGATTTGAGATCTGATAGTTCAAATTTATTTGAGAATGATTATTTAAATATAAATAATACTCTAAAAGGCATATTTAGAAGAAAAAAATACTTCTATACTTTTGGATCATTAACTTTTTTGATTGTAGCAATAATAACTTTCTATAATAGGCTGTTTAATCCAGTTTATATGGGATCTTTTAGCCTCTTAATTAGTGATCCTCTATCAGTAAAAGAATCAAAACCTTATAAACCAGATGAAGAAGAAATAATTGAAAATGTAGCTATAAATGATACAGCTGTGGATGTGCCAACCCTAATAGAGTTCCTAAAAAGTCCAGTACTTATTAAACCATTAGCTGAGAAATATAACTATGCATCATCAAAACTTATTAGTAATATAAATATTAAAACTGGTGGAAGGTTATCTAAAAATAATAAAGATAAAGCTGAAGGCATCCTTAAAGTTGAAGTTTTAACTAAGAAACCTAAAAAAGATTTTCAACTTGTAGAAGATTTAAGTAATTTATACTTACAAACTTCTCTTCAACAAAGGCAGCAAAAGCTTAAAGAAGGTCTTGCTTTTCTAGATGAGCAAGAACCTATCCTACAAAAAAAGAATAATGAATTACAATCCGAACTTGTAGATTTTAGGGAAAAATATGCTTTGATTGAGCCTCTGAAAGAGGGCTTGTCATTAAAAATACGAGAGAAAAAACTTAAGGATGAACTTTCTCAATTAACATCAGCTAAAAATAGGCTTTCAATAGTTAGAAAAGAGGTAATTAATGGAAGCCTCTCTGCTACTGGTTTTGAAGAGCAAATTAGTTCTAATAATCTTAACGGTTTGAAAATCAAGGATTATGATCAAAGTCTTTTAAAACAAATATTTTCTCTAGAAAATGAAATCTCAGAAAAAAGAATTATTTTTAAAGAAGATTCAACTACAATAAAAAATTTAAAAAATAACTTAAATCAACTAAAACCAGTATTAAAAAAAAGTCAATTACAAGCAATTGATGCTGCTTTAAGATTGAACTCGGGTAGAATTTTAGAGGTAAATAATAAATTAGAAAAATTACAAGAAATCTTTTTAAAAAAACCTTTATTAATTAAAGAATTTAATTCGCTACAACAGAAACTTAGTATATCAAAGAGAAATTTAATTGGTCTTGTTTCTGCGAGAGAAAATTTTCAATTACAAATCGCGCAGAGCTCAGTTCCATGGAAAATAATTCAATATCCTTATATTTACAAAACACCTATAAAACCTTCTTTAAAAAACGGATTTTTAATGGCATTACTTTTTGGAAATTTTGTAGGTTTACTTTCGGCATTTTTAAGAGATAAAAAAGATAATATTTTTCATGATCCAATAGATGTTGAGGAAATTCTTGATTGTGAAATTTTGGCTTCTATACCCAATATGAAACTTTACGGTGATAATAAATTTTTTGATGAAAATATTTTCATTAATCCTAATTTTGATCAGTTAGATATTGATAATAAAGAAAAAATATTTTTAAAAAAGCAAAAATTTCAGTTTGATGAGTCTTTGAAGAATTTGTATTCTTCAATAAAATTTATTCCTACAAAAAAGAAGACAAATATTTTAACTATTACTAGTTGTCTTTCTTCTGAGGGCAAGTCGCTCATAAATCTTATGTTTTCAAAAACGCTTGCAGAATTAGGCCTTAAAGTTTTATTAATTGATGGAGATTTAAGAAAACCCCAAATACATTTGAAATTGGGGTTAGATAATAGAGAAGGGTTATCTGATTATCTATATGAGGAAAATCTTGATATAAAAAATATAATAAAAAATTTAGATGGCTTCAATAACTTAGATATAATAACTTCTGGTTCAAAAATTGAAGAACCTTCTAAAATTTTAAGTTCATCAAAAATGAAACTATTTTTAAATAATATTTCTAATGATAATACTTATGATTTTGTTTTTATTGATAGCCCCCAAATTCTTGGTATTTCAGATACTTTTTTAAATTCTGAGTTTATTGATGGGTATATATTATTAGTATCTTTAGGGAAAATTTCTCGTGACTTGCCAATTAAGGCTATTAAAAGAATAAGACTATCTAATACACCATTGCTTGGGGTTGTTACCAACCAAGTAATTGAATCTCCTTCTCGAAAGAAACAAAAACATAGCGATAATTATGAATATTTATATTCGGAATATTATTTTCAAGATAGCAAGATTGATAATAATAAAATAAATAATTCACAAGAAAATATCGCCAAAGAAGTTAATCAAGATATTCAGAAAACCAATAAAATTAATTTTTATTTGGAAAAAATATTTTCTATATTAAAAAGCAAATTCCAATTAATTAAATTATGGATAGAACAATGAAATTAAAATCACAAAAATTTATTGATATCTAAATTATTTAATATATATAAATCTTTTAAAAGTATTTGAAGACAAGAATTTTTAGTATTTAAAAACTTAATATTTATTAAATTTTATTTTTTTAAAAGTAAATTTATCTAATCTTTTTTTAGATTCAGTTTCTACATTTATTAGAATTTTATTCGAGATGTGATAGTCCTTTTCTTTATTTAAAATAAAATTTTTTGCTATCATTTAACTGATTTATTTCATTTCTGTTTATCTTTAAAAAACCAAATTAATGGCCCAGCTAAATGGCACTAATTCTGATGATTTAATTGTAGGTACTTCAGTAAATGATAACCTTAATGGAATAGGAGGTAATGACACTCTTGATGGCAGAGCTGGCGATGATGTGATGTCTGGCGGCACTGGCGATGATACTTATATAGTTGATAGCAGCAGCGATACAGTTACAGAAGGTTCTGGTCAAGGAACAGATACAATCTTTTCATCTGTAAGTTTTACAGCCTCCA
>MDTA01216640.1_pt1 | contig 13897 bp, 17 predicted proteins | sample 811151 | NCBI WGS metagenome assembly MDTA01 (sample SAMN05326648, study PRJNA326480) | marine metagenome | isolation source: seawater | place: Indian Ocean: South | collected 2010 | reverse complement strand
CAAGAATATTAGCTGGTTTGATTTCATTACCATTTCTTGTTTTTATCGGAGATATAATTGGTGTATTTGGGGGGTATTTAATTTGTACCCAAGTTTTAAACTTCAATCCAACGGTATATTTACAAAATACCTTTAATTTTGTCCAATTTCTCGATGTATTTTCTGGACTTGTAAAGGCATGCGTTTTTGGATTTATAATTACTTTTATGGGTTGTTACCACGGTTTCAATGCAAAGGGAGGTGCGCAAGGTGTTGGTATGTCCACAACATACTCTGTAGTCTCATCATCAATATTAATTCTACTAACAAATTATATATTAACATCATTATTTTTTGATCTATGAGAAGATTAAAAATAAATATTGAAAATTTGTCAAAAAGTTTTAGTGGAAAGAATGTTCTAAAAAAATTAAATCTTAAGGTTTATGAATCTGAATCTTTGGCAATTATAGGAGAATCTGGTTCTGGAAAATCAGTACTAACAAAGTGTATAGATGGTTTGTTGGATTATGATTCTGGCTTTATATCTTATGATAAAATAAGAAATATTAAGGAATTAAATTCAAAAAAAAAAAATGCTTACATGACAAAATTTGGAATTCTTTTTCAAAATGCAGCTTTATTCGATAGCTTAACAATAGAGGAAAATCTCAGATTTGCCAAAAAAGATTGTGATCTTTCGAAAATCTTAGTTGATGTTTCGTTACCTAAATCTATACTTCAAGAATACCCATCGAATTTGTCTATCGGGGTTCAAAAAAGGATAGTGTTAGCTCGGGCTATCCTCAAAGATCCAGAGATATTGATTTTGGATGAACCAACCACTGGGCTAGACCCTATAATTGGTCGACAAATTATTTTGCTAATCAAAAAACTTGTAAAAAAAAACAAGATTACAACAATAACTGTCACTCATGATATGGAGAGTGTTTACGAATTTTCAGACTATACGGCATTTATTAAAAATGGAAAAATCTCATGGTATGGTAAATCAAAAGATATTTTAAAAAGTAGAAATAAGCCATTAATTAATTTTATTAATGGAATTTACTGACTCTGGAGTAGACCGTTGTAAACATACCTTATTTTTGATTTTACAATTTTGGCAATAATACTTTTGTCAGCTTTTTTTTCATTTTGGAGAGGGTTTTCACTTGAGTCACTCTCACTATTTACCTGGATTCTATCTTTTATATTATCATACAATCTTGGTGGGCATTTTGTTAATAATGTAAATAAACTCCTGGATAACTTATTGATTTCCAGTATCCTTTCATATGTTTTAACTTTTTTATTAATATTTTTTTTTCTTTCTTATATTACTCAAAAGTTTTCGGTATCTATTAAAAAAAGTTATATAGGGATAATTGATAGAACAGCTGGCTTTTTTTTTGGTATTTTAAGAGGTTATTTATTAGTCAGTCTCTGCTTATTTATTTTTCATTATTTTTTTAAAGAAAAAGAAATTCAATGGATTGAAAAATCAAAATTTAATTTTATCATATTAATTACCAATGAAAAAATTCTCAATTCAATCAACAAAGAAAATGAATTTTCTAAAAGATTTAGAGAAGACATCGAGAAAAAATCTGAAAAATTATTTGAAAAAAGTATTGATTCACATATAAAACTAAAGAAGACAATCGATGAAACATCAAAAACCTATAATGAAAGTGACAAAAAAAATTTGGAATACCTTATAGAGAATCTGGAATAGTGTGAAATATTTCTTTTCAAAAAATAAACCTCAAGAGGAATGTGGAGTTTTTGGTATATCTAATCATAATGAAGCAGCCAAACTCACTGTATTAGGTTTACATGCACTGCAACATAGAGGTCAGGACTCAGCAGGAATGGTTACATCTGATCATAACAATTTTTTTGCACATAGAGGAATGGGACAGGTATCCGAAGTATTTTCTGACAATAAATTACTAAATGAATTAAAAGGGGAAATCTGCATTGGTCACAATAGATATGGAACAACAGGTGAATCTGCTCTAAAAAATGTCCAACCTTTATTTTCAGAATTAAATATTGGTGGAATAGCAATAGCTCATAACGGCAACTTAACAAATACTCACAAACTAAAAGATCAGTTAATAAAGTCTGGTTCAATTTTTCAATCTACATCCGATACCGAAGTTATACTTCACCTTATTTCTACTGCAAAGGGGACACTTATTGATAGACTTATTTACGCGCTACATTCAATTTCCGGTGCTTTTTCCTTAATACTAATGACTAACAATACGCTGATAGCTGTTCGAGACCCATTTGGTATAAGACCACTAGTATTAGGAAAGTTAGGTGAATCTTTTGTTTTAAGTTCCGAGAGTTGTGGCCTTGATATTATTGGTGCAGAACTTATTAGAGACATTGAGCCTGGTGAAATTGTTGTAATTAAAAAAAATACAATCGAATCTGTGAGACCATTTAAAAAAACAAAACTAAGACCTTGTCTTTTCGAATATATATATTTTTCAAGGCCTGATAGTATTCTTCAAGGAAGAAATGTTTATGATGTAAGGAAAAAAATTGGGTACCAACTTGCAAAAGAAAATCTAGGAGATAGACAGTTGGTTGACATAGTGGTACCAATTCCTGACTCCGGAAATGCATCTGCATTGGGTTATGCTGAAAAAATCAAAAAGCCATTTGAGTTTGGTATTATTAGAAACCACTACACGGGGAGAACTTTTATTCAAGATTCACACTCAATAAGAAATTTATCTGTAAAACTTAAGCATAATCCTAATTTATCTTCATTAAAGAATAAAAATGTTGCTCTCATTGATGATTCAATTGTTCGAGGAACGACTTCAGTAAAAATCGTTGAAATGTTGAGAAATTCTGGAGTAAAAAAAATTCATATGAGAATAGCAAGCCCACCAGTTAAACATCCTTGTTTTTATGGTATCGACACCCCAACAATGGAAGAATTATTAGCATCAAAGTATTCAATTAAACAAATTAAAGAATTTATAGGTGTTGACTCTATCAAATTTATAAGCCTTGACGGTGTATACAGAGCATTAGGGTATCCTGTGGGTAGAGATGAGAAAGATCCGAAATTTACTGATCATTACTTCAGTGGAGATTATCCTGTGGAATTAATAGACCAAAAATCTGGCACGATACCATCTCAACTTTCTTTATTAATTGAAACAAAATAATTTTTTCATGATCACGCTTAAAGGTAGTAATGGAATCATTTTTGGGTCCACAGGATATCTGGGTCACAGGCTTGCTTTAAGATTATCACAACTTGGCTGTAAACTAATTTTGCATGGGAGATCGATAGAAAAACTTAGCAAATTAGATGATGAAATTAAAACATTGGGGGTAAAGCAGATTCTTCTTCAATCAGATATCCTTGATAAAAAATTTTATACTGAATTACTAAACCTTGTTTCATCCAGGTTTGAAGCTCTAGACTTTTTGATAAATGTCACTGGAAATTTCAATAGACTAGCACCCCTTACTCATTTTTCTCATAAAGAATGGAATGATATGATTGAAATAAATCTCAGCTCATTTTGGAGAACATTAAAAGAGTTAGAATTACTTCTTAATAAGTCACCTAAACCCAAAGTAATTTTTTTAAATAACGAAATAATTGGTAAGGGAAAAGCTTTTTATAATATTTTTAGCATTACAAATGCGGCAATGGAATCCATGGCTAAAATCTACTTTGAGGAGAACAAAAGACTCAATATTCAAATTAAACTAATTAATTTGAAAAGTTTAAACCAAGGAATAACTTCTATTCTAAATAACGAGACTAAAGCCCAAGAATCCTCAAAAAAGATAATTGAAAAAATAATTAAAATAGGTTTTTCTGATCAAAAAGATAAATTTTATTTTAATATCTAACTATAAAGTGATTTCGTAATTGTTTCATACCAACCATATGCATGTTGTGATTCTTCAAACCTTTCTTCATGGTTTGATAAAATATCACTCTGTTTGCTTCCTAATGATACAATTCTATCTTTTGAAGAGTTTAACTTATACCATGCGGTAATAGAGAAAGCTCTATTTTTAGATGAAAAACTATAACAAGTATTTAAAAAAACTGGATCAATAAAATCTTTTTGAAGAATAAGATTAACTAGATTAATTGAAAGAATATTAGCTTGACTATTGGCTGAAAAAGCAGACTTTGGCATATCCCCAGCATCAATTGAATCGCCAACAACAAATATGTCTTTTTGTCCATTAACCTCAAAAGTCATTGGATTCACTTGACACCAATCATGATCACAGAGATTAGAGTCAGAAAGTAAATTAGAAGCTTTTTGCTCTGGAATTATATGAATTAAGTCAGCTTGTAATTTAGTTCCATTCGAAGTCTCTATAATTTTATTTTTTTGGTCAAGAGAAACAATTTGCCCCCCCTGATCTCTGCTTATCCATTTTATCGAATCTGTATAATGATCTTTCCACTCCTGAAGAAAAATTTCTTTCTTAGTGAAAGAGTTTTTTGCGTCAAAAACATATATCTTATATTTAAGTCCCTTTTTTTTTAAATAATAAGCAATCATTGAGGCTCTTTCATAAGGTGCTGGAGGGCATCTGTAGGGATAATCAGGCGCAGAAATTATAATTTTAGAATTATTTTCTAATCTATTTAATCTTTTTTTAAAATTTATTAGTTTTTTTTCACCATCCCAACAATGCGGCACATGTGAATCATTATCTAAAGAATATCCAGAAATTTGATCTTTTTTGAAACCTATTCCAGGAGAAAGAATCAAAAAGTCGTAGTCAAGAGTATCATGATCATTAAAAAAAACCTTTTTTTTTTCAGAGTCTATATACCTTACATTTGAATTATTAAATTTAATATTAGGGTCGAATGTAATTGAGCTATAGTTCATAATATCTCCGATCACAAGGTTTGAAAAAGGACAAGTTTGTATTTTTTCATTCTTCTCTATGACAACTAAATCTAAAATTCTAGAAAAATTAGAGAGATATTTGACGCATGTTGCCCCGCCAAAACCCAATCCTATTACAACAACTTTAGGCCTATTATGAGCGAAAATTTTTTTAGAAAATAAAATTTGATTCAACAATACAAATAATGTCAATTTAGAAATATCTTTTATAAATTTTCTTCTATTTTTTTGGATTTTTTTCATAAATATAATTTGCAATTTTTAAAATGTCCTGTTTTGAAAGAACTTTTGTTATTCTAACCATTACAGAGTTTTCTTGAGAAAATTTGTATTGATTCATCCTTTTAACAAATTGATTTTTTTTTAAATCTTTCAAGGACTTTATATATTGATTGCCTTCATAATTCTCTCCATGACACGATTTGCAATTCTCTACTATTATGGAAATCTCTATAGAATCAGATTCTACATTTGAAATTTGACTGAAATAACAAAAAAAAAATAAAAATATAATTTTATTTTGCATTGAAAGGGTTCTCGGATTTCTTGAAAATTATCTTTAATGGCAAGCCATCCATTCCAAAATACTTTTTTAGATTATTTTCTAAGTATCTCTTGTATGGATCTTTTAATATCTCTGGGTAATTCATAAAAATATTAAACTTCGGAGGAGAGGTATTAACTTGCATAATAAATTTTAATTTTACAATATTACCTCTATGCATTGGTGGAGGGTTTTTCTTCATAATCATATTTAACCAATTATTTAATCTACCAGTTGAAATTCTTCGGCTCCACAATTTAATTTGTGAATTTATTCCCTCTATCAATGAATCAAACCCAATTTTTTCCTTTGCTGAAACAAAATAGATCGGAACACCTTTTATTCTTGGATTGAGGTTATATATTCGTTCAATAATATTTTTTTTTGAATAATTTTTTATCTTATCAATTTTATTAATCAGTAAAAACATACATCTATTTTCTTCATATACTAGTTTGATTATTTTTGAATGGAGTTTTTCAAAATAGTCTTCAATATCAATAACAATTAAAATAAATTTTGATAATCTTATTTTTTTTTTGGTGATATCCATTGAGAGTTTTTCAACTAAATTATCTTTTATTCTTGTTTTGGTGAAGCCTGCAGTATCAATGATTTTTAATTTAATATTTTTAGCTTTGATAAAAGTTTCCACTGAATCTCTTGTTAAATTTGGCATTTCTCCCGTTAGTGAAATTTCCTCTCCTTTCAACACATTAAGAATTGAGGATTTTCCGGAGTTAGTTTTTCCTACAATAGCTATTGAGATATCAAATTTTTCAAGATCTTCATCCTCAATGATGCCTTCAGGAAGTTTTTCAGTTATAGTAAGTAAAAGTTGATCAATCCCTTGATTATGAGAGGCTGATACCATCACTGGTTCTCCAAAGCCTAAATTAAAAGAATCATTTAAGATCTTTGCATCAAGCTTTCCTTCACTTTTATTGATGACAAGTATTATTTTCTTTCCGCTCTTCCTTATTCTTCTTACTACATCATAGTCTTGGGTTGTTAAGGGTTCTTTTCCATCAATAACAAAAATAATAAGAGTACATTTTTTTAAAAAATTATTATTTTTTTCTTGAATTTTTTTTTCTATTGCACTTTTAGGTTTAAATATTCCAGGGGAATCAATCAAATCGAAATTCTTATCAAAAGCTTTTATTTTCTTATATTTTAGATCTCTTGTAAGTCCAGAAAAGTTATCCTCAATTGCCATTTTCTTTCCTAGCATAACATTGAACAAGGAAGACTTTCCAACATTTGGTTTTCCTAAAATAATAACTTTGTTCAACATTTTAACCTAAAATAAATAAAGTGCCTTCTTCAGAAATCAAAAAAATATTCTCCTTAACTTGAAAAGGGTTTGTCAAAATCCCTTCATCAAATTTTGTTTTACTAAGAATTCTCCCTGTAAAAGGAGAGAGAGATAAAACCAAACCTTTTGAATTTACTACTAATAATTTATTAGTTGAAAGTAAAGGACCGTACCAATTTATTTCTTCTCCTTTATTTGAAATTTTTAACTGAACCGCCCACAATAATTTTCCGTTTGTTTTATCCAAACATAGAAGTTTCCCAGATGTATCTAAAATAAACATTGTGTCAGCAGAAATCACCAAAGGATTAATTGATGAAACTTTAATATTCCATTTTTCTCTACCAGTTTTTAAGTCATAAACCATGAGTTTTTCAGAGAAAGAAGGTACATAAACATTATCTTTCACTATGGTTGCAGGTGCTTGGATATCATTTACATTACTTTTTACAAAAAAACTATGAGAACTTAAATTATCAAACCAAATTGTAGAGCCATCACTATCATTTAAAGCATAAATCTCTCCTGATGAATAAGTTACTATTAATATATTTTCTTCAATTATCGGTTTCGAACCACCAATTATTGATATTTCCTCAATATTACCAGTGTGTGCCCACAATGTTTCACCATTTAACTTATTCAAAGCAAATGTTTGATTGTCATCAGAAATTACGAATAACTTATTTTCATAAGCAAGTGGTGGGCGTGAAAATTGAATAAGAAAACTCTTTGTCCATTCAATTTTAGCCTTTAAAATATCTATACAATAGACATTACCAAGACCAGTTGTAACATACAGGAATTTTTCATCTAATGATAATCCACCAATAAAAGAAAAATTCTCAGATTTTTCCTTCTCTAATTTTATCTTCCAAATTGTTTTTCCATTTGTTAGGTTTTTAGCAAAAATATTAAAACTATTATCAGAATAAAAAATTACATTTCCGTTAATCACTGGCGAAACAATGTATTCAATATTTTTAAAATTTAAATCACCCAGTTCAATTCTCTTTATAAGTTTGAGATTTGGCTTGCTTTTAAAATGAAAGAGATGATTTCTAGTATTTTGATATTGTTGATTCCAAGAATATATAGAAAATGGTTCATCAATAGTAATTTTTTTGCTAGTTTTAACAATAAGTTCATCTTCGTTGGAAAATATACTTTCTCTTTTTCCTGGAAGGATCTTATCTTCCTCTTCCTCAAAATAAGCACAAGAGTTTAAGTTAAAGAAAAAAAAAATTAAAAATAATAATTTTAGTTTTGACAATATTTCTAATCCTCTAAGAATTCTATCATATTTCGAGCTCTTTTAGATAAAGATGATGGTGAACTCTTCATTTCAAGGATATTTTTAAAAGTTTCTTTTGCAGATTTTTTATCATTCTTCTTTAAGAATATAAAAGCTTTCAATTCTAATGCTGAGGATTTCCAAATATTACTCGCCTCTAATGGTTTTACTTTTTCTAATAAAATGTCAGGATCAGATTTATCCATAGAATTTATTACAAAAAGAATTGTTGCAATATCCCTAAAGGATTGATCGATTGCATTTTTTTCCAAATCTAAATATATATCTAAACCTTTTTCAATGTTTCCATTTTCTATTAATAAGGAAGCCTTTTTCATTTTTGCAATTGTTGCATACCCATCTGAACCTTTGTCCACAATACTGTCTAAAGCGATTAGTGCTGCATCAATATCTTCTTCTTTTGCTAATTGAACAGCTGCGGTAAAGTCATCACCAAGTTTTTGGTTATTTTTTTTTGTATAATTCTCCCAAAAAACAAAGCCAGAAGTAAAAATAACTATACCAAGAGAAACACTAACTACATAGGGTAGAACTTTTTTCCAAAGTTTGATCCTTTGCTCTTCCCTAATATCTTCATCTACTTCTCTTATAAATTCTTCACTCATTTTAAATTTTCTAATATTTTTATTTTTTTTTAATTTTTATAACATAAAATTAAGTATTGTATTTAAAGAGAATTAAAAAAAATTCAATATATATTTGGTGTTATGAAATTAGTCAGATTTGAAAAAAAAGAAATTAACCTAATTATGGATGTTTACTCGAAAAAAATATCTATTGGCGAATGGAAGGATTATTCAATAAGTTTTAGAAGAAACTATGCGATCTTCGCTATTCACAAATCCTTTAAACTTGGCCCTTATTTTGAAATCAAAAAAAGCAAGTTTAGTAATTGCCACTTTACACTATCATTTCAAAATAATGTAGTAGTTACATCACATAAACTTAACAAGCTAATAAGTTATTTAAAAAAACCAAACTTAAAGTTAGTCAGATAGTTTTTTTATCCCTGAGGTATAGCTTTCGTTCTTACTTTTGCTTATTCTTTGATATCCCATGACACCATTAAAAAAGTAATCCTTTTTTCCAGATTTCCAGAAAATCTCTAAGTTACCGTCAACTATTTTCCATTTACCATTATCACCTGAACCATAATCTGTTTTTGCACCACCATCATCATCAATTATAATTCGGAATTCTGATTGCCATTTATCTAAAGCAATCCACTCACCAACCCAAGGATTGTTAGAATAAGCAAAACTAAACCAAAAAAGTAGAAATAAAAAAATAGGCAATTTAAACATTTTGTCTCTCTCTAACTAGCTTAAGAATTTTTTTTTTTTCCATATCAGTTAATGTTTTCCATCCAGCAATCTCCTGAGAAGTCCTAAGGCAACCTATGCACAGACCAGTCTTGGTATCCAATTCGCATATACTTATACATGGTGATTTTATTTTCATATTGAATCTTTTATACCATTGATAATGAATTCTACAGACAATGCACCTAGCAAAAGACCAAAAATTTTCTGTAAAACCTTTATTACAGTTACATTTAGTTTTCTAGAAATATAATTAGAAAAAATAATAATTAAAGAAGTTAGAAATAAAATTATTAAAATTGGTAAAATTTGTTCATAGAAACTTACAAAAGAATTTTCATAATTTTTTGATATAAGAACAGATAATGTTATCGCTGATGGACCAGCTACCAAAGGTATTGAAACAGGAAAAACAGCCAAACTATTTAATTGAGTTTCATCGATGATTTCATTTGTGAGATTTTTTTTTCTTTCAATTCTTTTTTCAAAAACCATCTCATAGGAAATAAACAAGAGAAATATTCCTCCAATAATTTGGAATGACTGTAATGATATACCCATAAAAATCAAAAAATTATTTCCGAAAAATGAAAAAAATGTTAGTACAAAAGATGAAATAATAAAAACAAAAAATGAAAATTTTTTTATATTTTTTTCTTCAAGGTTTGCAGTTATTACCGCGAAGAGAGGAATAAGTGATATGGGATCAACTGCAACGAGTGTCTTAAAAAGGTTTTGAAGAAAAATATCATGCATTTAATTAATAAATTTATTGTTATTTCTTTTTATGAATTTATTAATCTTGATAACATAGAACAACTAAAAATTTATTTTTCTGATTTTTTAAAAAAAAATAATTTTAAAGGAACTATAATCCTTGCAAAAGAGGGAATAAATGGAACTGTGTCATGTAAAAATGAAAAAGTGAATTTTTTTTCAAATTTTCTCAACAAGCATTTAAAAAGAAAAATAAAGTTAAAGATTAATAAACATCATAATCATGTTTTCTTAAGACTTAAAATTAAGATTAAAAAAGAGATTATCAAGTTGGGTTTGGATGATAATTCTGAAAGAAAAAAGACAGGAAGTTATGTTGACCCAAAAAAATGGGATAATCTCATTAATAGCGACAATGTGATTACAATTGATACAAGAAATCATTATGAATCAGAAATTGGAACATTCAAAAAATGTTTAGAAACTAATACATCAAATTTTACAGAATTCCCAAATTGGTATGAGAAAAACAAAAAATATCTTAAAAATAAAAAAATTGCAATGTTTTGTACTGGTGGTATTAGGTGTGAAAAAGCCAGTAGTTTTCTAATAAATAAGGGTTTTGAGCAAATCTATCAACTTGATGGAGGAATTATAAACTATTTAGAAAAAACTAAAAATAAGAATAAAGAGTGGACAGGAGAATGTTTTGTTTTTGATGAGAGAGTGTCAGTCAATGAAAACCTGGAAAAGGGTGAATATGATCAGTGTTTTGCCTGTAGATCAGCTATTACCGACCAAGATAAAAAATCAAAAAAATATAAAAAAGGGGTTTATTGCCCAAAATGTAAGGATTATACATCATTAAATCAAAAGAAGGGTTTTAGTGAAAGAAATAGACAAATAGAAATTGCCAAGAAAAAAGGAATCAAACATCTAGGAAGTTAGTCATTCCCTACTTTTGGTATTGAGTATTTTTTCATTTTTTCAATCAGAGTAGTTCTATTTATTTTTAGACTTTTAGATGCTTCTGTAACTGATCCACTTGACTTTCTCAGTGCACCTTCAATAAGAATATATTCAACCTCCCCCAAGTGTCTTCTCAAATCAATTTGGTCAAGATACTCAAACCATTTTTTATAGTGATTGGGATGAGGCATTGATATTTCATTTGAATCATCATTTTCTTTTTCTTCATTTATATCTGCAAGTTCTGATGTCATATCCCAGATAATTTTCTTTTCTTCTTTAAAATCAGGAAGATTAATTTTAAGTAAATTTTCTCTTATATTTTTTGCATTTATTTTTTTATTTGAAAAAATTATTGTTGACCTTTCAATTACATTTCTAAGTTCTCTTACATTTCCCGGCCATATATATTCTTTTAATGCTGAAATTGCTGAATCTTCAAATAATGGAATTTTAGAGCCACTTGTTTCAATTTCACTTAAAATATGTTCAATTAATTCTGGGATATCATCTTTTCTCTCAGACAGTGTAGGGATCTCAATTGGAAAAACATTAATTCTATAAAAAAGGTCAGCTCTAAATAATCCCTCTTCAATCTTTTTTTCTATATTCTGATGAGTTGCACAAATCAATCTTAGATCTAAATTTATTTCACCTTTTCCACCAACCCTCTGGATTTTTCTTGTTTCTATAGCCCTCAATAATTTTGCTTGAAGAGAAAGAGGCATATCGCCAATTTCATCTAAAAAGAGAGTACCATTATTTGAGGCTTCAAATCTTCCTTCTCTTTTTGAGTCGGCTCCTGTAAAAGCTCCCTTTTCGTGACCAAACAATTCAGATTCTAATAGTTCTGATGGTATTGCAGCACAATTAACATTAATTAAATCCCCTTTTCTTTTTGATTGATCATGAATAGCTCGAGCAACAACATCTTTTCCACAACCGGTTTCACCTCTTAGTAAAACAGTTGACCCAGAGACGGAAACCATCTCTACTAGTTTTCTTAACTGCTTAGTTGCATCGCAACTTCCTTTAATTATCTCAGTCATACATAAATACAATAAAAATAATGTCAGAAAAATGACAATAAGGAAATTTAAAAAAATAAAAATTTGAAATGTCTTTCGTAAGTAATTGATTTTAATGATTTTTAAAAAAAAATAAAAAAAATAAAACAATTTGGTAAGCTTCTTGCTTTTAGTAAATCAAAACAGTTTAAAGGCGAGATATGAAAGAAATATTAATTTTAAAAGATAGTTTTGAACAATTTGAAAAGTTGTCAGACTTTTTAAATGACAAAAATATAAAAAATTCCGTAATTAATTCTAATGATACTAAAAGTTTAGAAAAAAATAAATCAACTCTTATTTGCTCTAATAAATTCAATAATGAAATTGGAGGAAAGTCAGAGTTACTTAAAGTCTCTAGAAATATTGGTTCTACAAGTATAATTGTTCTTAATGAATCAAAAGAAAATAAATTTTCGATAAATGAAGATCTAGGTGGAGCATACCTAGAAATCATGTTTAATGGGATTGATGAAGTAGTTAAAGAAATAATTTTTCAGATCTTAACTACTGAAAACTTCAGTTTTTCAGATACAAAAACACATTCTTTGGTAAAAATGGCAAAAAAAGTAGCTCAAACAGATGTTACGGTTTTTATCTATGGACCAACCGGGACAGGAAAAGAAGTTATTTCAAATTTCATTCATCAGAATTCTGGAAGGTCAGAAAAACCCTTTGTTGCTATCAACTGTGCAGCAATTCCAGAAAATATGCTAGAGGCGATGCTTTTTGGTCACGAAAAAGGGGCTTTTACAGGTGCTTCTTCAGCAAACAAGGGTATCTTCAGGGCAGCAGACACAGGCACTCTTCTTCTTGATGAAATTTCTGAAATGCCACTTTCACTTCAAGCAAAGTTATTGAGGGTTCTCCAAGAAAAGAAGGTTACACCAATTGGAGGACAAAGAGATATTGATGTTGATGTAAGAGTTATTGCTACAACTAATCGTAATATGATTGAAGAAGTTAAAGATAAGAAATTTAGAGAAGATCTCTATTACAGATTAAATGTATTTCCAATAGAAACCTGTAATCTGTCAGAAAGACCTAATGATATTATTCCAATAAGTGTGGCTTTACTCAAAAGACATTCAGGTATAACTAAATTGCCATTTATAACAAACAAAGCCAGAGAATTATTGAAAGGCTATAATTGGCCAGGAAATGTTAGAGAACTTGAGAATGTTTTACAGAGAGCAATTGTTTTATGTGATGGAGAAATTATAGATGAAAAAGATATAATGATCGACATTAATTCTAAGAATGATTTTTATTCAAATTTGAGTGAGAATGAGGAAGTAAAGCAAGCAGTAATTTAATATTAATATAAAAAAATAAGGATATAAAATAATGAAACCTAACTTAACAACTGTATTTAAACCTAACTTGGTTGAAGCCAATAACAATCAAACACAAATTAAAAATCTTCAAGAAGATGTTGCCAAGTTAACACCTAAAATCGAAGAAAATAAAAGCGATAATTTTCTGGAAAGTGTTAAAAATGCAATTGATCAGGTTTCAGAAAGCCAAGTAAAAAGTGCTGAACTGACAAAAAACTATGAACTTGGTTTAGAAAACGATCTAACAAAAGTAATGATTAACCAGCAACTTGCTGGACTTGGTTTTCAAATGACATTGAATGTTAGAAACAAAGTACTAACAGCATATAAAGATATTATGAATATGCCTGTTTAAAAAAGGATAGATTATGGCTGAACAAACTCAAACATCTGAAATTACAACT
>MDTA01148456.1_pt1 | contig 13904 bp, 14 predicted proteins | sample 811151 | NCBI WGS metagenome assembly MDTA01 (sample SAMN05326648, study PRJNA326480) | marine metagenome | isolation source: seawater | place: Indian Ocean: South | collected 2010 | reverse complement strand
TTTCGTACTTCCAAACATCTCAGAAGTTCCTGCTTGATAAAATTTTACTTTTTTTTCTAAATTTCAACTCCTAATAGCCTCTAAAATTCTTAAAGTTCCAAGACCGTTTACATCTGCAGAATATTCTGGGACTTCAAAAGAAACCTGTACATGCGATTGAGCGGCAAGGTTATATACTTCATTGGGATTTACTTTTTTTATCAAATTATATATTGATGAGGCATCCGTCAGATCACCATAGAGTAATATAAAATTTGACTTATAATTAATATCTTTATAAATATCATCAATTCTTTTTGTATTTATTATTGATGATCTTCTTTTAACGCCATAAACAACATATTTCTTTTTTAGTAAAAACTTTGATAAATAAGCACCATCTTGTCCGGTAACACCAAATATTAAGGCTCTTTTTTTTTTCATAAAGATTAATAAATTATTCAATATGTATTAATTCTATTTATATAATACAAGCAGAACTTTAATTCTAGATCAACTTAGCTAATAACTTTAATCTTACTAAAAATTACCATCGGGATTAATCTTAAACTATACATGTATCTTTTTGAAAAAATTAGAGGATTGAATATTAATCTCATCAACCAGCCAAGGTATAGTTGATCAATGAGACTATTAATAGGTGCTTGATCTTTGGTAAAAAAAGAAATAGCAGCTCCTGTACACAATATTGTTGTTTTTATTCTGAGATTTTTTTTTAAATATAATCCCAAAATTTCTTGTTTACCTCCACCGATGTTAGTCAACACAAAGTCTGGTCTTACTCTTTTTATTTTATATAAAAGTTTTTTATCTGACAAATTTTTTGACTGATAGTTTGGTGCTAAATAATTGTATATTTTTTTAATTCCCAAACTTTTTAGAAAATGTTTATTCGACTTAGCAAATTTTAAATTTGGGTCAATACAAAAAATTGTTTTCTTTTTATTTTCTTTTAAATAATCAAAAAATAAATACAAAAATTTATACCCTGAAAATTTAGTTACATTAATATTCCTAATTAATTTCAGTAGTAAAACAAAAAAACCGCTATCAAAAAAAACTAAATCAGCTTTTCTCAGCGACTCATGATACTTTTGTGATTTATCTATTGAAGCTAGAGCGGGTCCAGCTGGAAAAACAAATAGTCCCTTTTTAATAATGTGCTTATTAAACTTTTCGTAACTAATATTATTAAATTTAATTTTTCTAAAAATAATTTTACTAATCATTTATTGATTTTTTAAAAAATATTTAAGATTTTGTAAACCTACTTATATTCGAACCATGTTTATTGATTTCGTTGTTCATCCAATCATATGTTTTTTTAAGACCCTCTTTTAATTTTATTTTGAAACTCCAATTTAAAATTTTTTTCACTAAATCATTATTACTAGATCTTCCTCTGACACCTTTGGGTTTATCTAATTTATAATCTCGTTTTAATTTTTCGATATTAGAAATATCCTCAATTATATCAATCATCTGATTTATTGAAACTTGTTCGTCACTTCCAATATTAACAGGATCAGAATAATCAGACTCAAACAATCTTATAGTACCCTCTATACAATCATCAATATATAAAAAGCTTCTTGTCTGTTTTCCGTCACCCCAAACGTCAATCTTATCCTCATTATTTTTTTTTGCGTAAATTATTTTTCTACACAAAGCTGCTGGAGCCTTTTCTCTACCACCATCAAATGTTCCAAATGGACCATAAACGTTATGATATCTAGCAATTCTAACTTCAATTCCATAGTCCTCCATAAAGTGTCTGCACATTCGTTCACTGAATAATTTTTCCCACCCGTAGCCATCTTCTGGATCAGCTGGGTAAGCATCGTTTTCTTTTAACGCTTCTACAAATACATCATTTTGTTTTGCTTGATTATATGCACATGCACTAGAAGAAAAAAAATATCTTTTTATTCCATTTTCCTTGCAAGCAATTAACAAATTAGTATTGATTAGCACTGATTGCATACATTCAGCTTTGTTATTCTCAATAAAACCCATGCCTCCCATATTGCATGCCATGTTAAAAACGTAATCAATCCCCTCAGTTAGCCTTCTACAATTATTTATTTCTTTCATGTCCACAGAATAATGATTTTCAACTTCATCATAATCCTGGAACCAATATTCTTTAGGTTTGATATCAGATGCTACTAAAGAATTATTCCCACTCAATAATCTTTTTACTAAGTGTCCACCTATAAATCCTCCAGCACCTACAACTAATATTTTTTTATTTTTCAACATAATCTAACTTTTAATACCTGATTTTAAATATCGAATAGAAAAGATATAAAATACTAAGAATACAAAAAAAACTACAAAAAAACTCAAATTTAGAAAAACAAATAAAAATAATGGTAAAATAGACATAAAAAAAAGAGATATATTTGAAAATAGTAATGAAAATTTATTAATAAAAAGATGGTGAATGTGTTGTCTATCACCAATAAAAGGATTTTTTTTATCTAAAGACCTGCTTATTGTTAATCTTAAAAGATCAAAACCAGGTAATAACAGTAAGAAAAAAATTTCATCTGCATAAACTATACTTTTATGAATATTATGTTCATAAATTAAAGAAATCGATAAAATAATGCTCATTAAATAAACACCACCATCACCTAAAAAAAGCATATTTTTAAGATTCTGCAACATAACTATTAAAATCAAAATGATACAAATTAAATAGAAAACATTAAAGTCACTCCTTAATAATAAATATGTAAAAAAATAAATAAAAATAAAACAAGATTGCCCATTTATTCCATCATAAAAATTTAGAGAATTTGTCAAAATTAGAATACAGAAAATTGTAAATGCTATTGAAAAATTATTTAAAAAAATTTTATTCTCATAGAAGGATAAACTCAAATTCGTTATCAATAAGTTCTTATTAAAAAAAATTGCAATCAATATAACTAAAATTGACAGAATTAGTCGCTTTAATGGATTTAACTTATATTTGTCATCATATAAACCTAAAAAAAAATAACCATATATTAATATTAAAAGTGAAAATAATTCTAGGTTATGAAAATCATTAATATTCAAAGTTAAAAAATTTTTTAAGAAAAAAATTTGATAAAAAAATATTATGAGAAAATTTAAAGCTAAAATAAATCCACCAATAACGGGTGTTTTAATTTTATGAAGTTTTAGTTTTCCATCTGGATTATCAAAAATGTTTACAAAATTTGCTATTTTTTTTAGATTAATAAAAAGCAAAAAATTTAAGATTATCAATCCAAAATACAAGTTTGTCATTTTAAAATGCAATTTTTATATGAATACATATAAAGTCCCACATTATAATATAGAATAATTGAAATCCAGTTGTTGAAAAAATTCCCCCCTGGTATTAAGGGGAAAAGATTAATAATGAGACCTAATGTAATTGCGTAAAATGATATATAATCCTCGGTAAACTTAAGTTTAAAAATTGATTTGAAAAAATTAAATAAAACAAATACTGCAGCAATGATGTAAAAAACCAAACCAATTAGTCCAAGCTCTAAAATTATTTGAATTAATATATTGTGTGGGTGTGTAGAGCAAATCCCTATTTCGGGAGAATGATTTACTTTCCTACAATATTCTTTAAAACCTTGTGGACCAATTCCGAAAATTTCATTTTGATCGAATAATTTTAATGCTAATAAAATATGACCTTCATGATGGGTGGAATAAAAATTAAATTTTTTTTTTTCATAATTTTCACTTATCTCTGTTTTTTTATCATTAATTTCAATTTTTGTTATTTGATTATAAGTTTTAACAAATAATCTTTGAAACGTATTTGCATTACCTAATTTAAAATAAGTTGTTATAAAAATAAAAAACATTAATATTGCAATTGAGCATACAAAAATTTTTCTTAAATCTTTAATTAATATTAATATTCCTAGAATAGCTATAATCCATAAAAAAAAGGATGTTCTGCCACCAGATATGTAAATCGTAATGAAATATAATGAAAAAAAGATTACAAATAAAAATATATTTTTTTTCAAATTAATTCTAAAAAAAAATATAAACCACAAAATTATGGGCATTACTCTTACAAGGTAACTTCCTAAAATTTGTTCATTATTAAAAAAACTCGAGACTCTATCATCAATAATTTTGAAACCTAAAATATTAAAACCTGTAAAAAATTGGAAAATTGAATCTGCTAAAAGTACCAATAAAGAAAATATTAATAAGAAAAAATATCTTTTATTTTTATTATTACTAAGTAATTCACAAAAATAAAAAATAGCTAGAGAAAATAAAATATACCTGAAATAAAAAATTGATCCTAATTTTAAATCATTTAAACCTCTAAAATATGTATTAATAAATATAAAGGCAGAGAAAAGAAATAAGAAAACTACTTTTGGATCTATAAATAAAGATTTGTCTTTATTTAAAATTAAAAAAAATATTATACAAAAAAAAACAAAAAATTCCGTTACAGCAATACCAACTATAAAGGATAGAGGTATAATAAAAAGTAGTAAAGTTAGACTATGAGTATCTAAATATTTCATTGAAAAATTATTTCAAGTCTATTGAATTTTCTATTAAACATAATATCAACAGACTTACTTTTTTAACCATTTTTTTTGTAATAATTGATTGTTTTTTTTAGGCCTTCTTCTAGGCTAATTTTTTGACGCCAATTTGTAATTTTTTTTAGTTTAGATAAATTAGGATATAACTTTAATAATTCATCTTTTCTAAAAGCAATTTTTCCAAATTCAGGATTACCTCCTTTAGATAACCTGCATATTTTTTTTATTAATTTTTTTAAACTTATAGGTATACCTGACCCAATATTAATTATTTCTCCATTTGATTTCTCGTTTTCTAGAATTTTAAAAATTATGTCTATTAAATCATCAATGTATAAAAAGTCTCTCAATTGATAACCTGGAGAACATTTAAATCTTTTATTTTTTATACAATTGTTTATTACAAATGGAATTACTCTGTTTACATCTTGATTGGGTCCGTATACTAAATATAAACGCAAGATTGTTACAGGTATTTTCTCTTTATTGTACAAATCTTTTAAAAATAATGTTGATGACAGTTTTGCATTTCCATAAACAGATTGAGTGTTAATTTTTTTTTCAAATTTACTTTCTTTTTGTGGAGATTTTTTAGCTCCATATTCTATACTTGATCCAATTTGAATAAACTTTTTGATATCTCTAGTTTTGAAAATATTTATTAGATTTTTACATCCATTAAAATGACTTTTAGCAATCGATTTATTTCCAGAATGATCAACATAACCTGAAAAATTTACAATATAATCATAATAATAATCTAACTTTTTATTTAATTTAGTTTTATCTGCAACATCACACAAAATATATTTAACACCACTAATATATCTTTTTTGTTTTGGTTTTGATTTAGAGATTGAGTGAATTATCCAACCTCTTTTTTTTAAATTCAAGCACAAATGATAACCTAAAAAACCTGTTCCCCCTGGAATTAATATTTTTTTTTTATGCAAGATGTTTTTTTTGTTTAATACTTTTTTCTAAAACTTCTTTATCTCTTAGTGTATCCATACATTGCCAAAAACCATTGTGTTTATAAGCATAAAGTTGTCCTATATTAGATAATTTTTCCAATGGATCTCTTTCCAAATAAGTTTGGTCATTTTTAAGAAAGTTAAATATCTTTTTATTAAGAACCATATAACCACCATTAATCCAGCCTTGATCTAAGCTAGATTTTTCTCTGAAACAATTAACTTTGTTTTTTTTTAATTTTATAAAACCGAATCTTGCAGGTGGTCGGACAGCAGATATTGTTGCAATTTTTTTATGCTTTTTATGGAATTTTAATAATTTATTTATATCAATATTTGAAACACCATCACCGTAAGTTAAAAAAAATTGGTCATTATTAATTAGAGTTTTTTGTAATCTTCTTAACCTTCCCCCGGTCATTGTATTTTTTCCTGTTGGAACAACATTAACAATCCAATTTTTAAATTTATTTTTTTTAAAATAATTATCTATAACTTTGCCTTTATAACCAGTAGCTATGATAAATTCCCTATAATTAAATCTTGAAAAATGGTTCATTATATGAATTAGAATTGGTAATTTGTTTACCAAAATCATAGGTTTAGGGATACTTTTTGTATACTCAGATATTCTTGTTCCTAACCCTCCTGCAAGTATTATTACTTTCATAAATACAATCTCAGTTTAGGTCTTACCAGTCATAATTAAATCTTTTATCATTAATATCCGATCTGATCATTTCTCTTTCATTGTGGGGTAAATTTAAACAATTTGCTATGATTGAATATTCTTTATAAAGTCCTTTAAATCCATTCCAAATATTTGGCGGAATAGTTATCAATGAATAATTTTCAATAGAAAGAAATAATTCTTGGTATACTCCATAAGTTTCACTATTTTTTCTTTCATCAAATAATACAAGTTTAACGTTTCCGTAAACACAAGCATAATTTAATGTAGCTTCTTTATGTAAATGCCAAGCTTTAATTTTATCCTTAAAAATAGTTGAAAAATATATCTCTCCAAATTTTTCAAATATATTGCTGTCATTTCTCATCATATGCATTACTGATCCTCTGTCATCTGTAATAATTTTCAATGGGGTTATCTTTATACCTTTAATATCTTTATTCATATATATCAAAATTTTATAGTTTTTTTCATTGACCTAATAATAAAAAAAACAATTGAAAGCCATGCATAAGGATAAATTAAGTTTTTAAAAAAATGTTTATAAAAATTAACGTAATTTCTACCAGCTTTTTCTCCATGAATTATTATTTTTGTAAAAAAATTAAAAAAATTCCTTAATGCAAAATTTTTACAATAAATATATTTAAAGTAATTTAGTCCTTGAGATCTATAATAATCTAATAGCTCGGGTATTCTTACAATCTCAACAAAATCATATAAATTAATCCACTCACGCTCACCAATAAGATTAACGCTTAAAGGATTGGAGCATATATAACTTTTCTTATCTTTAAAAACTGTTGAAATTACTTTTGCATTTAAACATGTGTTATCAAAATTTGACCAAACTTTCTTATCTTCTATATCTGTCTGATTAATACAATGCAGACCCTCAAGCCACATCTTACGGTTAAATATACTCAAAAAGATACCTATTAAAAATTCCCACGAAACATCTGGATCTATTATATCCCAAAAATTAACATTTTGATTTTTGTTAATTTTTGAAAGTTTTGACATTTTAATATTTTTTAATTGAGTTGTATCAAAAGGATGATCAAAATTATTCAAACTTTTTGAATTTAAATAGTATGAATTTATAAAAAAAAATTCTGTATCAGTATTTTTTTCAAAAATATTTTTTAATTCACTTAAAGTGTTTGGTAAAATTAAATCATCATTACCAATTAACCATGCATACTTTCCTGTTGATATTTTTAAAGTTTTAATAGCATTTAAAGCAAATCCTATATTTTCTCTATTTCTATTATAAACTATCTTGTAATCATTTTTGTATTTATTTATTATATCTATTGGATCTTTTTCAGAAAAATTATCAGAAACACATACTTCAAATTTAAAATTATTTACATTTTTTGATGCAATTAAAATTGAATTTAAACAATTATCTAAACATTCTAATCTATTAAATGTTGGTATGCAAATTGATAAATACATACATTAGTACTTATAAGAAAATTTTCTAAAATCTTTATCTAAAAAATATTTAAAATTTTTTTTGTTTACAATATGAAATTTGGGAAGATGAAAAATCAAATTACCACCTTTATTAATATATTTTAATTCTTGCTTTATAATTTCTGACCTAAATGACCAAATTAAGACAAGTAAGTATTTTGGGTTCATTATTCGCATTTTTTCTTTTGAGATTATCTTAATATTTGATCCAGGTGTATATTTTCCAAACTTATGTTTATTTGTATCACAAATATAATGAATTTTATTTGAATTCAAATTACTGTAATTTAGAACAATATTTCCTTTAGTGGATGCTCCATAACCTATAATTGGGTAATTTTTATTAACGAAATTAATTAAATCATTCATTACCTTTTTTATTCTTTTTGAAAAATTATAGAAAGCTTTATCAGTTATATTTTTTTCATCACTTTTAATTTTTCTAATCAATCTATTATTTATTGTTCTTTTGTAATTTTTTTTTGATATTAGTACTTCTATGCTGCCTCCATTAATTTCATTTAATTTAATGTCAACAACCTTTAAACCATTATTAATTAAAATTTTTTCAAAAACACTTAATGTATAATACATAACATGTTCGTGACATATTTGATCAAAAGTTAAATTTTTCAACATCAAAGGTAAGTAAGAAAACTCACACAACCAGTGACCATCGTCTGTTAACAAATTTTCAATGTCTTTACAGAATGCATTTGGATCCTCAACATCATAAAAAATTGCGAAACTTGAAATAAAATCAAATTTTAAATTTTTATTTTTTAAATGTTTAAAAATATTTTTTTTAGAAAAAAAATTAGTTATTAATTTCATTCCCTTATACTCTCTTTTAAATTTAACAGCAGAAGGATCAATACCAAATAAATTATATTTTTTTCCTAATAATTTTAGGAAAGAAGCATCATTACTTCCTATATCTAATACATTACCTCTTGGTTTTAAAATTCCATCTTTTTTTAATCTTTTTACTTTTTTCTCAAAATGAGAAATCATCATTTTACTTACAGACGTTTTGTAACCATAATGATCTCCGTACATTTTTTTGGTATTTGCTGAGTTATTTAGCTGAACCAGACCACAATTTAAGCACTTAAATAAATCTAAGGAATATTTTTTTAAATTTTTTTTTTTATTTGAGTAAAAAAAACCACTAAGTGGTTGTTTACCTATTTTTACAATTTTTTTTAAAGAATTTTTTCTGCAATTTTTACATTTCATATCAATTATTAAAATTGTTCTATAAAGACATTTGGTATTTTAAAATTTTACAATTTTTTTTTTAAAATACCTCTTAAATAACAATTATCACCACTATTACTGGTAAATAGACCCAATTTTTGCATTTCATCAGTATTTTTCGAATTTAAAATAATTTGTCTTAATTTTAAAATTTTTTGAGGAATAAAACGTTTCATAAATTGTTTAAAACTATCATAAGTAACTTTAGATTGAATTCTGTAATATCTGTCCTGCGACTCTCTTTGAAATCTATGATCCTCATCGAAAGAATATGAGCTAAAATCAATTCTAAATATTTCTAAATTAAATTTTTCACAAATTTTCTCTATACTTTTCTTCGTATAAAATAACAAATGAGGACCATCATAAGGTCTTCCTGAAAAATACTCTTCTGGACAATTGGGAATTTCAAAAAATATAAACCCACCAGGATTGAGAATTTCATTAAATTTATTAAATACCTCGACATCAGTCAAATGCTCTAAAGAATGCAATGTAATTATCAAATCAAATTTTTTATTAATATTTTCGATTTGATCATTAGTATAATCTCTCTTTTTTAGAATACTCGCACATTGCTTATCATTTTCAGTGCAAAATAAATTTACATTAGTAAACTTTTTTTTTATTGCGTGGCCTAAATCTCCAAATCCTGCACCAAAATCATATATATTCTTTATTCTCTTTAAATCAATTAAAGTGGATAAATATAATAAATAATTCAAATTTTTTTCCTCAAGAAATCTTTTCTCAGAATCTTCGTCTTTTTTTGTAACCCAATAAGGAGGTCTATTTGGTAATCTATAAACATTCTCATAAAAATAATTTAGATTATCATTTTTTGGCATTGGGTTTGCGTAACTAAAATCACATTCTTCACATTTATCAATTTTTAAATTACCAAAATATTTTTTATCTTCATGAATTTCTAGTTTATATTCACATCTAAAATTAGAGTTTTTGTTAGATTTACATATAGGACATACCATAAAATTCATTTACATTAATTTTTATAAATTACAATCTCCAATTAGAAGATTTATGAGATATATGATTTGTTAGTTGTTTTTTTTTATTTCTGTATATTATTTTCCCTCGACAATTAAACTTTTTCCATAAAATTTTACAAAACTCTAATACAGATAATCGGTTAGATTCTGACACATGATATGTTTGATGATATTTAAATTTATTTTTATTAAAATTTAATGCATCAAATAAATTTTTAACTATAAAATTAATATGATTAAAATCTCTTATTTCAAAAGGATTCTTTAGAAATAAATTTTTATTTTTATTTGAACATTTTTTTATAGTTGAATAAATTCTTTTTGGGTGTTCACCATCACCATACACTGGAAATAATCTCATTATTCTAAATTTACATTTATATTTTTTTGAATAGTTTCTGGCAATATTAGCAATAATTAATTTACTCAAACCGTAAGAGTCGTTTGGAATCTTAAAATCATTTTTTTTTACTCCATAAGGTTTAATATTCTTGGTACCAAATTCAGATGAGCTACTTATAATAACAAATTTTTTACAATTATTTTTTATTGCACTTAAAATTAGATCTTTTGAGTTAAATACGTTTATTTTAAAATTCTGTTTTAAATTATTTCTATCATTTGGTTTAGTGCCATAAGATGCAAAATGAACTAAAATATCAAATTTACCAATACTTTTAAGATTGCATTTGCTAAATTGACCCTTAATCCACTTTAAGTTTTTATGTGAATAAACTTTTTTTCTTTTAGAAATAGCAATTATTTGAATATTTTTTTTTAGAGAATATTTAATAAAACTTTTGGCAATAAATCCACTTGCTCCAGTAACCAAAAGCCTCATACTTTAAAAATATCTAATTTTTTTTTTAAAATCCTTAAATTAATCAAATATAGAATTGATAACTTTTTGTTTTTGCAACAAGAATTTTTCATTTAAGTTTTTTCAGTAAATTGTTTATTTTTTTTCTTTTATCTTTATCACTTTTTAATATTCTAATATCTTTAATATTATCAATTGAATGCCAGAAACCAGAAAGTTTTTCGAATTTACATTTATACTTTCTAATTATCTTTGGATATAAATCATTCTCAAATTTTTTGAAATTTTTAATATTTTCTTTAAATACTTCTTTTTTTAGAATGGCCATTCCTGAATAAACATATGCAGTATTATTACTTTTATTTGAAATTTTAACAGCATTAAACATAACATCTCTCTCAAAATTTTTAACTATTCCTTTTGATAACACAATAGTGCCGTATGGTAGATTCGTTTCTGATCCTAAAAATGTAATATAAGTTTTATTATTTTTGACATGATTTTTATAAATTTTATTTAAATTAAAATCAAAAATTGCATCACCGTTTAATAATAAAAAATTTTCAGATTTAATATACTTTCTAATATTAAATATTCTTCTAGCAATTGGTGTGTCAATTCCTGTTGGGACAATTTTGATATTATAATCTGAGAAAATTTTATTTTCCAAATATTTTTTTATAGACTCTCCCTTATAGCCTATAGGCAAAATAAAATGATCAAAATTATTCTTTTTTAAAATTTTGATTATGTACCACAATATTGGCTTTCCCTGAACTTTAACCAAAGATTTAGGAATTTTTTTGGAAATAGAACCTAATCTTAGTCCTCTTCCACCACATAATATTATTGCTGTTCTAGTGATCTGATTTTTTATATTCATTTTTTTATTAATTAAATTTCTTCAATTATTTTTTTTTAATATTAACTTATTTAAATAAACTAATCTCAAAATATAAAAAAGCGGTATTGATAGTAAATGTTTCCATCTAAAACCATTAGTAAATAAGTGTTTAATTGTATTTTGCCATACTAAAAGTTCACATTTCATAGGAAGAAAATTAAAATAAATTTTTTTTTGAGGATATAAATTTTTATAACCATAATTATTTATTATATCAAATGCCAAAAATTCTATATATTGTAGGTCTCTTTTATAAAAATAACTTTCTTCAATTTTAATATTAAAATTTTTATTTACACCAGAAATCCATTTTTTACTTGCACTATCACCCCACCAAACTAAATTATTTTTTGTCGACTTAGTTAGAACCTTTTCAAATTTAATTTTATATTTTCTGCAGAAAGCTTTCATTATTTTAGTGTTCTGTTTGTGGAGCTTTTCTAGTTGAATGATATGAACTTTATTTATTTTTTTTAAATCACTTATACATTTAAGTGTTAATTCAAGATGAAAAAATAAATCTTTAGAAAAAAACGCATAACCTTTCTTATAATTCAGCCAGGTTTTAACCGAAGATGATATTGATGATAATGGATGTCTAATTGTATGAATAAATTCAAAATTTTTTAAATTAAAAATTTTAATAAAATGCTTTGTCCATAAAAATGAATGAGTATGGACAAATAATATTTTTTTTTTTTCAAAATTAATGTTTCTTGCTTTTGCATACGCTTTATGCAGATTAATCAAAATATTGATTTTAGTTATTTTTCTATCTCTTGAAAAAAATAGAAATGAGTCTATGAATTTTTTTTTATTTACAGTAAAAAATTGATTTTTATTTTTTCCTAATTTATCCCATCTTTCAAATTTCTGTGTTTTTGAATTAAAAAAATGAGGATATTCTTTTATAAAATTAGTTGCGATTTTTTTTTTTGTTTCAGAATTTATTATTTTTTCTAAATTATTTGCTTCTAGAAAACCAGGAAACTGAAAAATCTGAGTATGACTATCAAGTAAACTATGAAAAAAATCTGAACCAGCTCTTCCGCCTGCAACAAGTAATAAAATCTTCATTTTTTTAACAAAAATAACTTATTTATCTAATAAACTTAAAATACTTTCCTCTCTACCAGTTGGTATCAATGCTTTTTTAACATCCTTAAAAATTGGACTTTTAATATTTTCTCTCCACCATAATGGAATATTACTATAATTTTTGTTCAAAAATTTATAAGCACTTTCAGGAGAACTAAATAAAATATTTAATTTTTTAAGTTTTCTTAGCTTTTGAACTATATTTTCTTTTAACCATTTCATCTCATCATTAATAATTATAAAAGGTGTACCAATATAAAGTAGCTCACATAACGGGGTAGAAAAATCATCTAAAACTACTAATCTATATTTATTAAATAGATCATTTTTTTTTTCATATATTAGATTTATATTTTTTCCAAATTTTTCAATCCAAATTTCAGATGATTTCTTTGAAATTTCATTTGGAAAGGTTTTAATAAAAGTTTCATCTTTAATTTTTTTTTCTAAACCACTGTAAAATGAATAGTTATAATTTAAATAAGGATGATTATTTTTATTTACACATTGATTATAATTATATTTTATTTTAATTCGTGTAGGATATATCAAAAGTTGTCTTTTTGCTTTAATTTCTGCATTATTAATTTTTTTAAATTTTTTAAAGTAATTTTCAGAAAAGTTTTTTCCCTCATTCCAACTAAACACTTTAGAAGAATATTTGTTGTTTATAGTAACATCATGATCATATTTCACATAACCAATTAAGCCACCATGTTGAAAATTAAAAATTTTACCTTTATTTTTGTTAATTTCAGCAGAAAGATATTTGAAATGGTCATTGTAAATTAGTGAAACAGCAGTTCCAACAATTTTTAAAGATTTTAATGAGTCAATTTCCTTATTATATTTTTTGTAATTTTCAAGATAGGATGCAGGCATAAATTTACTAAAAAGCAAATTAAACATCTTATCAATGAAATCTTTTTCTTGTACTTTAAAAAATTTTCTTAATTGAAAATTTTTTTTTGTATTTTTAAAATTTTTTTTTGAAAAAATATATTTATTTGGAATTGCTAATATTTTTCCTTTACTTTTTAAAAATAATATAAAACAATTCTTTTTTGGTATATATCCATCAACAATTAAAAATG
>MDTA01181283.1_pt1 | contig 13908 bp, 6 predicted proteins | sample 811151 | NCBI WGS metagenome assembly MDTA01 (sample SAMN05326648, study PRJNA326480) | marine metagenome | isolation source: seawater | place: Indian Ocean: South | collected 2010 | reverse complement strand
GGCGCAGCAGCGCATCCACGCGAGGTACCAGAACATGGAGAACATGGAGCGCATGGAGAACGAGGAGGAACTCGAGAAGCAGATCAAAGAGAGGTATGCAGCGCACTTGGCTAGGGAGTTCGACGGGGACGTCGTGGGCAGCGTGGTGGACCAGCAGGCTCTTCATCCCACGGTGAGGGATCCCAAGCTGTGGCTTGTCACCGTGAAGCAGGGCAAGGAGAGGGAGACGGTGGTGTGCCTGATGCAGAAGGCTATCAACCTGCACAAGTCCGGCAAGGGCTCGATGGCAATCAAGTCCGCGTGCGTGCAGGATCCCCTCAAGTCCTACATCTACGTCGAGGCTGAGAGGGAGTCTGACGTCAAGAAAGCTCTCCAGGGCATGAGGCATGTCTACCACTCCAAGCCCATCAAACTGGTGCCCATTACCGAGATGGTGGACTCCATCACCGTCACCAAGAAGAAGATAGAGAACATCCAGTACCAATCATGGGTGAGGATGCGCGGCGGCGTTTACAAGGGTGACCTTGCCAGGGTGATCGACATCAACTACGCCGACAACCAGTGCACCGTGCAGCTTGTTCCCAGGTTTGACTACGCGCTCCTGCAGGCGAAGGAAGAGGGAACCGCGGCGGGCAGGGCCAAGCCTAACGCCGCGCTCCGTCCCCCCGCGCGTCTGTTCACCGAGGCGGAGGCGCGCAAGTACAACCTCTCCCTCGAGCGCGGCCGCATGGACCGCCGAACCGGCGACAGGCTCGACATCCTCTGCGGCGTCCACAAGCTCAGGGACGGCTACTACATCAAGACCATCTCCATGGCATCCTGTAAGCTTGCGGGCGAGCCCCCGCTCGATGAGCTGCAGAGGTACACCGCGGGCGAGGACGCGGCGGGCGAGGACCGCGGCGAGGTGGGCGCGGGTAAGTCCACGACGGAGGCTAACCTTGAAGCGTTGGCCGCGTCGTTGGGCGACAGATCTGCGAGCGCCGACCAGGTGTTCCGCCCCGGCGACCAGGTGGTGGTCGTCAAGGGTGACCTCAAGAACCTGACCGGCATCGTTGACCGCGTGATGGCAGATGGTACCGTCAAAATCAAGCCCGAGCACGAGTTGCTCCACGATATTCTGGACGTGGACAGGGAGAACCTTCGCAAGTCCTTCAAGATTGGCTCGCACGTCCGGTGCATCGAGGGCCGTCACGAGGGCGAGGCCGGCCTGGTGGTCAAGGTCGAGGGCGAGGTGGCCACGGTGTTCTCCGACGTGACCAAGGAGGAGTTCCTGGTCTTCTCCCACCACCTCGCGGACAGCGCGGAGACCACGCACAGAGTCGAGACCCTCGGCGAGTACGGCGTCCACGATCTGGCGCTCCTCAAGGACGACTCGGTGGGCATGCTCATCAGGGTGGAGAAAGACGCAGCGATGCTGATGATGTCCACGTCCAACTTCGACAGGCCCGACGTGCGGGCGGTCAGGCTTCACGACTTCCAGCGTAAGCTCTACACCAGGACGCTCTCTGCGATGGACAGCGCCATGGAGACAATCGAGCCTAAGTCGATGTGCCGCATCGTCGACGGACCCGGCAAGGGCATGACCATCACCGTGGAGCACATCTGGAAGAACGTGCTTTGGGGTAAGGCTAGAGGCGTGTCCGAGCACGGTGGCATGCTGGTGTGCCGCTCTAGGGACGTCAAGATCCACGGCGGCAGGGCCAAGGACCCGGTTACGGGCGGGAGGGGCTTCGGCGCCGTGCCCATGTCACCGGGCTCGGCGCTCCTCCGCTCACCTTCCAACCAGGACAACGGCGGGCCCCAGGCTGCGCCCCAGCGCGGTCGTTTCGGTGGCGGCGCCGTGGGCAGGAGAGACGCGGGCCTCATCGGCAGCAACGTCAAGGTCACCGCCGGCGTGTACAAGGGGTACAAGGGCAAGGTTGTCGACGCGACGGAGACCACCGTTCGCGTGGAGCTGCAGGCGCAGGGTCGCACGGTCACGGTGCAGCGCACGCAAATCGCGCAGCCCGGCGCCGCGCCGGTCGCGTCCTCTTACGGCGCCGCGCCCACCGCGTCGTCCGTCGACTCCTCCTTCCAACCGCCCGCGCGCACCCCCCAGCACCGCCCGACCACCCCTGCTTACAACCCGGGCATGACCCCCTCGCGCGACGACGGCGCGGGGGGACGCACCCCGCTCAGGGACACCGCGTGGGGCGCCCAGACCCCGGCGTACGACACGTCCCACTGGAACGACGACACCCCCACGCCCGGCGGCGAGTCCGGTTACACGGGTACCCCCGACGTTCGCCACACGGGCACCCCCGACCTCCGCGGCGGCTCGAGCGCGCTCGCCATCTCGGCGTCTGACGCCGGGTATCGCGGAAAGTTCATCACCGGCGCCGTCGTGGTCCTGCCCGGCGGGAAGCAGGGCGTGGTGCGGTCGCGCTCCGGCGATGAGGTCACCGTGCAGATTGGCACGCTCAAGACCCTGCCCAACGGCGAGACGCGCATGGAGAGCTTGGAGGGCGACGAGAGGGAGACCGTCTCCGAGGCGGAGCTGGAGCTCGCCAAGCCGCAGAAGAAGGACAAGATCATCGTGGTGGAGGGCACGGACCGCGGGCTGGGCGCAGAGCTCATCGGCGTCGACAACGAGGACGGCGTCATCAAGATGGACGCCACTAAGGAGATTTCCATATACGGAATCGGCACCTTGGCTCGCATTTTCGTCGGGTGAGAGACAACGAAATATATTGTTGGGAGACGCTTAGTTCACGGCGACTTTGTCGCTTTGTCAATCGCGAAAGCGCTAAAGATTCACGTACTAAAGCCTCATCTGCTAGAGAGCTTGCTAATGTCCTCATAGTCGAACCGCATCGTGGTGCCCTTGCCGGATCCCTCCCGAAGCGTCACCATCGCCTTGTACTTGTCCGTCTCGAGCCCGTCCATCTTTCCGGTCAGACCCCGGTGCTCCCCTTTGAGAACCACCACCGCGCCCCCGACCGACGGAAGAACCGTCTCGAGCTCGGCCTGGTCCACCTGGACCCTCGCATCGGTGTCGATCGCGTCGATCTCGGCCACGTAGCCCCCCTGAAGGCACCGCCGAACCACGCCCTTCCTCTTGTACAGCCCCTCCGACTGGAGCGCCTTGGAGACGATCTTGACGACGATGCCGGGCTGGAGCCACGGCGTTTCTTCGCCCGAGGCGGGAGTGTCCACCGGTTTGACCTTCGCGGCCTCCTTCGCCGCGACGCCCTTCTGGAAGATCTCGTCGAGCGCGGACGGTTTCTTGGCGGCTTGCGCCTTGAGCCCCGCGCCGGCGTCGGAAGCCAACTGCGAGGCCCCGTTGAACGCCTCCAGCGCGGTGGGCAGGTGCTTGGCGCGGTCGAGCTCATCCGCCGTCTTTATGCGCTTGACACCGGCGAGGCTCAGTTTCAGGTCCCCCTTGGCGTTCTCGTCCAGCTCCGTCGCCTCGGCGTGGCGTTTGGCGTGCTCCGGGAGCGCGGCGTTGGCTCGCTCAATCTGCTCTCGGATCAGCCTCGCGTTGCGTTCGTCCTCCTCTTCGTCCGCGAGCTTTCGCTTGGCCTTCATCGCCTGCCGCATCTTCTCCTCCTTGTCCTCGGGTCTGTATGTGATGAACCAGCCCTTCGGGGTCTCGTCCACCTCGCAGATGCCCTCTCGCCCGAGGTACTTGATGAACTCCGTCAGCGTGGTCCACCTCGTGGCGTTCATGTGGATGTGCGTCTTGTGCGCGATGTACTCGTTGTACACGATGTTGGCGCTCACCCTGCTGTTCCTGTGCGACGTGGCCATCAGGTTGAGGAAGTCCCTCTTGAACTGCTCGCTGTAGTTGCCGATGAACTTCCCCTGGTTCATGCCGAAGATCTCCATCTGGCGGAGGTGGGCCTCGCTGGTGCAGTGGCACTTGAAGCCGTTCGCGTCCCTGCACTGCTTCTCGCAGATCTGGCAGTAGAACTTGAGCTTCTGCAGGCCCTTCGCCTTCGCCCGGTTGGCGATGTCCTTCGGGGTTCCCGCTTCGGCCTTCTTCCCCATGGCGCCGGCGTCGGGTCGTCCAGGGGCGGCGCCGGTGAGAATCCGGGATTTTTGCGAGGAGCGCGCCGACTTGTTCTTCGGGCTTCCAATTCATTCGGATTGCTGATTTTCTAGTCACGAATACGTGTCACAGTTGTCCTATTTCCGATTAAAACTTCCTATTTCACTACTTTCGTGGCTACTTCGGGGCGCCCAACAGGTCGACGCACCCCTTCGGCGACAGCATGCACGACTGATACGTCTCCCGCTGAAATTTCACCAGCGGACCGACGATGGGCGCGTTCTCCCATATCTTCCCGTCCGGCAGATAGTCCCTGTGATACGCCACCAGGTTCGCCTCCTCGTCCCCGTCACCCGCCGATGGCTCCCGCGGGACGAACCGGAGCACGGATATCCCCGGCATCTCGCGGAGCTCCCCGGTTCCCAGGTCCATGTCGAGCGACCACTCCGCGACGTACGTGTCCGCCGCGCACGTCTCATCGCTCACCGTGAGGTACTGCCGGGAGAACTGGAACTGGTTGGCGAGGTACGTCCCCATCTGCGCCGCGCCCCGTATGCGCGTCAGCCCCGGCCCATCCGTGTACTCGACGTCTGCGGAGTAGTGCGCCAGGCAGTTCTCCCTCCAGTTGTCCTGGTTGCACGTCAGTATGTCCCTCGCCACCTGCGTGCGTCTCGCGCTGAAGTCTCCGCACGTGGCTCCCGCGGGGTACCCCGTCCGCAGCGCCTCCGTCGAAGTCCCCGCGTCCCTCCTCCCGACGACGGCGGATGGGTCGCGGACCCATCCGCGGAGGGTACCGGGGTCCATCGAGGGCGCGAGCGCGACGCCGAGCGCGATGGCGGACGCGGCGAACGCCCCGACGGCCCACCGCGGCGCCGACCCGGCATCGTCGCTCGTGCTCGCCTCCGCGCCGGCGTCCGCGCGCACCCACGCGCCGTCCACGTTCACCCCGGCGACGTCGTCGTCCGGGGCCCCCACGGCGCGCGTCTCCTCCGCCACCGCAGTCTCCAGCACGCGCACGACGGGCTCGCCGGACCCCGCGCCTTTCGCGGAGATCCGGCTGATGCGGCGACGCGTCGCTCTGGGTACCTTAACACATACCCTAAGGTCCGCTGACGCGACCACGGATGCGGAGCTCATGGTGCTATCTGCTCTGTCCGTGGCCAGCTCGCTGTGGCGACGAGTTACGACCCGAGAACTTTCTTGGACGGTTTTTCTGGGTTTCCCATTGGTGCACAGCGGCGCAGTTTCCGGCCGGCCCATCGCAACGGAGGATCTCGACTTCTCGAGATCTTCTCCCCGGAAGAGATAAAATCGGGTAGGTTCCTCGCAATGCGGTATACCCTCGACACGCGTCGACGTGCGCGAGACTCGCCGTCAGCCACAAGGACACGCACAACACGATGTCGGCGTTCATGATGAGCGCCAACGCGGCCCTATCCCTAGGCCGCGCGCACATGCGCGGCGCCAAGGTGGGTCGCTCCACCCGCGGGGCGATGTCCCGATGGGCCTCCGGCAACCGTCGATCGGTCGCCGCGCCCGTCACGCGCTGCGTCGCCACCGAGTCGAAGATCGAGATCAAGGTCCCGCCCAACGACGGCACCGTGCGCGTGCGCTTCGCGCCGTCCCCCACCGGCAACCTCCACGTCGGCGGAGCCCGCACCGCGCTCTTCAATTGGCTCTACGCGCGCCGGATGGGCGGCAAGTTCATCCTGCGCGTCGAGGACACCGACACCGCGCGCTCCACCCGCGAGTCCGAGGACGCCATGGTCAGGGATCTCAAGTGGCTCGGCCTCGACTGGGACGAGGGACCCGACGTCGACGGACCCTACGGCCCCTACCGCCAGTCCGAGCGCGGCGCCATCTACAAGCAGCTCGCGCAGCAGCTCGTGGACGAGGGCTACGCGTACCCGTGCTTCTGCACCGACGAGGAGCTCGCCGCGATGAAGGAGGAGCAGGAGGCGAAAAAGCTTCCACCCAAGTACATGGGTAAGTGGGCCACCGCCTCGAAGGAGGAGGTGGACGCGGAGATGGCCAAGGGCACCCCGCACACCTACAGGTTCAGGGTGCCGGAGGGTGAGCGCGTCGAGATCGACGACATGATCCGCGGCAAGGTGGGCTGGGACACCGACACCCTCGGCGACTTCGTCCTCCTCCGATCCAACGGCATGCCCGTCTACAACTTCTGCGTCGCCGTGGACGACGCCACCATGGGCATCACCCACGTCCTCCGCGCCGAGGAGCACCTCCCCAACACCCTCAGGCAGGCACTCGTGTACGATGCTCTCAAGTTCCCCAGGCCCACCTTCGGCCACATGTCCCTGATCCTCGCGCCGGACCGATCCAAGCTGTCCAAGAGGCACGGCGCCACCTCGGTGGGGCAGTTCAAGGAGCAGGGCTACCTGAACAAGACGATGATCAACTACCTGAGCCTCCTGGGCTGGAACTACGGCTCGGAGCAGGAGATTTACGAGAGCTCGGAGCTCGTCGAGAAGTTCTCCGTGGACCGCATCAACAAATCCCCGGCGGTGTTCGACACCGTGAAGCTCAACTGGATGAACGGCCAGCACATCAGGCTGTTGCCGGAGGAGGAGCAGATCGCCATGGTCGGAGCGGTGCTGGTCAAGGAGGGACTCGCTGCGTCAGCGGATGGCGAGTTCACCAAGAAGGCGGTGGCGATGTGCGCCAACGGCATCGAGCTCGTGGAGGACGCCGCGAAGGAGGTCAAGGCGATCCTGGAGTACCCGCTAAAGGAGAACCTCGCGGACGATAAGATGATGAAGGTGATCGAGGACGACTTCGGCGAGATCGCCGACGCGGTCATCACCGGGTTCGAGAGCGGCGAGCTCCAGGCGGCGATCGAGAAAAACGACTTCAAGGGTTTCGTCAACACCACGGGCAAGGCGCTGGGACGCAAGGGCAAGAGGCTGTTCATGCCTTTCCGCATCGCGCTCACGGGCCGCATGCAGGGGCCCGATGTTGGGGAGGTGCTCGACCTTCTCAACACCGAGGGAGGCCCCGAGTCGGCGGTGTCGCTCGCCGATCGCGTCGCGGTGCTCAAGGCTGAGTCCGCGGCGTGGGCCAAGTAGATTTTTAACACTTTTTTATAATACGCGAAGCACTGCTGCTGACTTCTCACATTAAACCCTGGCTAATTACATCACCTCTATAGCTGTAGCTAACACATAACCATGTTAATGTTTACTCGGTCTTGGCGGCGGGCTCGATCTTGTCGACGGGGGGGTTCGCCTTCGCCTCGAGCTTCGCGTTTGCGCGCGCCTCCGCCGACTTCTCGGCCGACTCTGCCAGCTTCTTGGAAGTGGACTCGGCAAGCTCCCCGGTCACCGCCGCGATCTTCTTGACGTTGATGCCGGTGGCGTCATCGATATCGGTGAGCGCCTTGTCGAGGTCGCTACGGGCGGAAGGGTTAGTGATCCAGTTGTAGGTGAAGAAGGAGGTGTAGCCGATGCCAATCACCTCGAGCGCGGTCTCGAAGGCGGTGGGGAGCACCGCGAGGGTGAGCAAGAAGGTGCCCGCGAAGATGCCCGCGACGCCCAGGGTGCCCGTCTGTTCGGCGCTGAGGGTCTTCGCCTTAGGAGCCTTGTACGCGGGCTTGGACTTGATCACGGAGCCGCCGCCCATGGGCTTGATGCCGTAGCCGCCGGCCGGCTTGACGGGCTTGGGCTTTTTGCTGTAGTCCACGGTCTTGAAGCTGGTGGACTTCTTCTTGATCTGGGAGCCGTCGAATTTCTTGATCGTGTACTTGGACTTAGCGGCGGGGGTCACCTTCTTGACCATCGTGCCCTTTGCCGCGGGCTTAGGCTTGGCGGCGCCGAAGGAGAAGAGGGGCTTGGCCGCGGGCTTGGGCTTGGCCGCAGGCTTCTTGGCCACAGGCTTCTTCTTGGCGATGGGCTTCTTGGCGATGGGCTTCTTGGCGATGGGCTTCTTCGCCGGGGGCTTAGCGGTCGCGGGCTTCTTGCCGAAGAGCGCCACGGTAGTGACGGGCTGTGGGTTTGGAAGGAAAGGGATGTTGACGGGTGAGGCGCGAGTTGACGGCGTCGGTTCGCGGACATGGGTGCACCCCGTGAAGAAAAGAAATATCTGGAGATGGCCGGCCGAATATGCCCTTTCCCGGACGACTTGGAACGCCTACGGCGCGGTGGGGACACCGGATACGTAGGAGAGCGTTCGTTCGAGAGAAGATGTCGCCTCGGACGACGACTCCGCGGGCCGTCCAGCGCCGGTTCCAGTCCAGACGGCGGGGCCGTCGTCTTTCTGATTATCGCCAAACAGAATTTTGTCCCCCTGGTTCGGGAGTCTGATGTGCACGCACCTTAGAGGAAGCCTTGGTGGCGGTGGCCTTTACGGAGAGCGCCTGGCCGACCATCGCGGTGCGGAAAGTCATAGCCGCTGACATGTTCGCGGAGTTTTTGAGGAAAGTCCACGAGAGAACTTCTGATCCCACCAGCGCGCCGATCGCCCAAACCCAGAAAAGAAACAACACCACTCTTTCGCCGTGAGGTGGCACCGTATCGAGATTTGACCAATCCCGTATCTACTTGGGTGAGCTTTTGCAACCGACCTTTCACTTTAACTTACTCGTCAAAATGCGGTCAGATCTCCCGCTTGGCCGGACAAGCACTAACCGACGAAACGGCGGATTTCATGCCACGAAAAAAAACAAAACGGTGGCTTTTGGTCGGGTTTTAAATTTTGGGGGCGGACACAAACACCGACGCCCTCGACGCGTGTCACCTCCACGTCGCAACGATGGCGAAAAAGAACGCTGCGAAGAAGAACCCCGCGTCCTCGGTGAGCACCCGCGCGGATATGGCCGGATTCTCGTGCGCGCCCGCGGCGGCGCGTGCGTGAAAACTATGAAAAGACGATTGGACAATTTTGCACGCGTCCCTTGGATTTTTTCGGCGCGGGCGGGTCGCGAGCGGGGCCGCGCGAGGGAACGCGCGCGCGACACCCACGCGCCCTCCGCCGCGAATGCGACAAAAAATATTCCAGACGCATCGCGAGACTTTTGAACACGTAAATCGTGCATCGCGCGCACCCGCAACCACCGTCCCGGCTGACAATTACGTCACGTCCCGTTCCTCTTGCCAAACAGAACAAGAAGAAGATGAGCCTCGCGAAGCGCAAGACCTCCTCCGCGTGGACTACCGCTGAGTCCGCCGCGCTCGCAGCTGGTGTGAAGGCGCACGGAGCCAGTAAGTACCCGTACCTATTTCAGACCGAGAGGCGCGCGATTGCGGCGGCGTGCAAGCGAGTTCCGCCCGCCGATCCACCGTCCCCCGATAACGGATAACCATTTCGAAGCGGAAAAAGTTCCATCCTGACCGTCCCAATCCCAACCCCCGCAGGCAACTGGGCCAAGATCCTCAAGGATCCCAAGTTCTCGACTCCCCTCAAGGGCCGCAGCAACAAGGACCTGTCCGACAAGTGGAGGGCTCTCACCCCCAAGACCGGCAAGACCCCCTCCAAGGCCAAGACTCCTGCCAAGTCTCCTGCGCCCAAGTCCCCCGCCAAGGCTCCTGCCAAGTCTCCTGTCAAGAAGACCCCGGCTAAGAAGACTCCCGCTAAGAAGACTCCCGCTAAGAAGTCCCCAGCCAAGCCCGCGGTGGTCACCCCGACCAGGCCCCCTTCGGCGAGGCGGGCTGCGAAGGCTGCGACCCCCAAGGCGAAGGCTGTCGCTCCCAAGGGTGGCGTGACGAAGAAGACCCCGTCAAAGCCCGTCGCCAAGTCCCCTGCCAAGTCCCCGCCCAAGCCCGCCAAGAAGAAGGAGGGTGGCGGCTTCTGCGTGATCATGTAAATATAGCAAATCGATATCACAGCAGGGGGTGAGGGAAGAGAGAAGAGGGCCGATGGCGGTCTGGAAACGCAAACGGGGAGTTGGAATTGTATAGCAACCCAAATCAGTATATGCCTTATTCCACACGAGTAAGTTACCTAAAGCTCGTCTTTCACCCGGCCTCGCCCGGCTTTTTCCCACGCCGCCACCTCCCGCCTGTGTCGCAACGTCAGCGCGTGCTCGATCGCCCACACGGACCCGGCCCGTTGGCTCATCGCTGACCGGAACCCGCCGCGAGCGTCCCAAGCCTCGGGGGTCCTAAACGCCAAACCCCGCTCGTACGTCCCCGCCGCCACGCCACGCGCCAACTCCCAGGCTTCATCGTCCATACCCGCCAGGAGCATGTGCGACGCGACCGCGTACGACACCCCCGGCCAAACCTCCCGAGCGTGCGCGCTGACGGCATCCACGGAACCCGACGCGGCGGCTCCGTTGACGGCGCCGCCCGCGCCCCCCGCGGCGGCGACGTTGAGCCGCGCGACGGAGGCCAGGGCCGCGCGAACCTTGCGCGCGGGCAGGACACCGCGAGCGCCGATCACCGCGAGCGCCCACTCGCCCATGACCTGCGCCGCGGACGAGACGTCGCCCTCCTCCGTCCCGCTCGCGTCGAAGCGGTAGTACCCTCGGCCGCCGTCGTCGTCGCCGAGCCAGAGCGCGGCGTCGTGGGCGACAGCCGCGGCTCGCATCGTTTGCTCCAGGCTATCACGCGCGTCCGTCTCGTTGAGGTCCCTCGCCAGCCCCGCGCCCGCGCGCAGCGCGGCGAGCCACAGCCCGCCCGCATACGCCGACGTGTCACCCCTCGCGCGCCACGCGACGAACGAGTGGTCTGGCCCCGCTTCATCGTCGTCGTCGTCGTGCTCTATCAACCCGTCGCCGTTCCCGTCGAACCTTCGAAGCTGCGCGGCGAGGGACTCGTAACACGGCCGGAACATGCGCCGGAGTACGTCGCGAGGTATGCCCCCGGGGTCGTTCGGGCCCCTGAACCCGCCCCGCAAGGCGTGCGCGCGCGCCAAGGTCAACATGAGCTTGGGCGCGAGATCCTTCCAACGGTTGACGTCGGTGAGGTCAAAGGCGTTTGGCGACGACGTCAGCGGCGCATCGAACGGCGCGCCCAGATCCCTCGGGGCGGAACCCCGCACCTTCCTCTTCCTCATCTCAGGCGCGCGCCCCGCGTCGCGCGCGTTCCACGACAGCGCGCGTTCCTCGTCGTCCTCTGAATCCACCCCAGCCGCCAGGTCGGCCAGGACAGCCAGGTCGAGCCCGGGCCAGAGCATGGCGAGCGGCCACGACCCGTAGAAGTGAACGTCCAGGGCGTTGTACACCGGCGCGTCGAAGCTCTCCAGCAGTCCGAACCTCCCCAGGGTTCCGCCCCACTCGCCCCCGTTTCCCACGACGTCCTCGGCGTCTCCCCCCTCGCCGTCCTCGCCGCGCCAACCCCCGGGCGCCGCGGTCGAAGCCTCCGACTCCTCGACGTCGCCTTCGAGACCCGCCACGGTCAACGGTCGGCCCCAAAGCGTGCCACCGTCCACCAGGTAGTACAGCTCGTTAAACAGCGCCGAGACGAGCCACGCGGGACGGCGCAGCGTCGGCCGATCGCGGACCCTGCCCGGGTAGTTCCTTCCCCGCCGGCCGGGCGGGTCATCCAGGTTGGCATCCTTCGCCGCGGCGGACTGAACGAACCCCCGCTGCCACCGCGCGATGTCACCTTCCCACTCGTCCGCGCGGAGCAACGCCTCCGTCGCGATGTCCGGTGCGGCGGCACCGCGCGGCACGTCCCGGCGGTGAATGAACGATCCGTGGTACCGGGTGTACCTCTTCGCCCACCTGACGCCCCTCGGGAACGAACTCGCGGGTAGGTCCCAAGCCGCCGCGAACGTCACGTTGCGACGCTCACCGGGCGCCAGCGTGAACGCCGCGCTCACCGCGCACGCCGACAGCGGACCGGCACCGATCCCGCCGTCGTGCTCGTTCGCCGCCGCCGCATCGTCCCGACCGAAACCGCCCGCTCGCTCAAACGGGCGCCAGAACTTTGACCGGATCGTATCCGCGTCGCCCACGTCGTACAGCGGAAGCACCGTCACGTTCAGCCCACCCTCGCCGCCCCCTTTGTCCGCCCCCCCACCTATGTCCACCGCCACCGCCACTCCCCCGTGCCACGGCTCCGAGGGCGCGCGGGTGCCGTACACCACGTCGTCCGTGTGCATGTGACACCCCGCGACGCGACCCCGCGCTCGCTCAAACGTCGCGTGCGTCAGCGCATCCGGCGCGAGCCTCCACGCGTCTCTCGGGGGACCGACGTCCACCGGCGCCACGTCCGTGGTGGCGAGGACGTTCTCGAAGCTGAACGCCAGCGCGACGTCCGCGGGGGCGTCGCCCTCGTTCGACGCGAGGAAGCGAAAGACGCCGACGGGCAACGACGCGTCGCGGTACTCGCCGGGGATCACCGGCGAGAATTGCGTCTGCGACAGCCGAACCCGGCCCCCGGGGGCGAGCGCGGACGGGTCGTGCTCGTACCACGACCGCGGGTAGAGCGCGTGGTAGGTCCCGCCGGTGCCGTCCGGGGGTAGGACGCGACGCGAGTGGGTCCGGTCCGAGCCCCCGCCGCCGGGCACGCTTTCCATCACCGCGTGCGACGGCAGCGCGGAGAGCACGGTGGCGGTGCCGTCGACGCGCGCGGCGAACAGGGTGTGCGCCGCGGGCCTGTGCGTGTGACCACCGACGCGCATGTGCCACCTCGCGAAGTCCCCGCGATACGTCCTGCCCATCGTCCCCGCGCCCATGCCCCCGATGGGCGCGCCAGCCACGGGCCCGTCGTCGACACACGGCACCCTCGGTCTGGTGCGCTCGCTAGCCGCGGGTCCGCCCATCGCGTGTGTCCAAGCCACGCCGAGGGGCGGTCCGAGGTCATCCTCGGGTGTTGGAGAGCCCCCCGCGCCGACGACGAGGAGCACCAGCAGCGCCGGGAGGCGCCAGGCGCCCCGCATTCGGCCCTCACTCTGGTAGGATCTGGCGCTAACATTCAGTTATTTCTCGGACCAGCGTTTGGTCAACGCAGAACATTTCAAACGCGCGCGGCAACCTGCGGCGGCACGATGACCCCGATGAAGTCATCGTGCGCGGTTCAGGTGGAGCTCATCGCCCAGCGACGGGAGGCCAGGAGGCTCCGGGCGTTGCAGGAGAAGGCATCGCTCCAGGAGGAACGCAATCAGTCGGCAGCGCAGTCGATGACGCTCGACGATGTCCGTTTTTCTCGGATGGTTGCAGCTGAACGTGCGACGTTGCTGGAGTCGGTCTCGCAATCGTCCAGCGACGACGACGATACTGATGCGACGGATGCGTCCACATCTGCGCCTCGCGTCGCGGTGATGGTGCGCAAGCGCCCGCTGTTTGAACGCGAGATCACCAGGGGCAAGCAGGTCGATGTCGTCACCGCGCTTCCCATGGGCCGACTGGCGGTCCACGAGCCGAAGACCTCCGTTGACTGCTCCAAGCGGGTGGAGTCCTCCGTGTTCGAATTCGACGATTCGTTCGGTGAGGACGCCACCAACGACGACGTGTACGTCAGGGCCGTCGCACCGCTCGTTCGGTTGTGCATCTCCGGCGCTGAAGAGGGAGCCAACGCGACTTGCTTCGCGTACGGTCAGACGGGCTCCGGCAAGACGCACACGATGTCCGCGTGCTACGAACAGACCGCGAGGGACTTGGCGGCGGGATGCGAGACAAACGGGCTGAGCATGACGGTCAGTTTCTACGACATATACGGGGGCAAGTGCTACGACCTGCTCAGCGACAGGGCGCCCTGCCAGGCTCTGGAGGATGCGCGGGGGCGGACCAAGATTGTCGGGCTTCGCGAGGTGACGGCGCTCGACGCAAGCGAGGTCCTCTCGCTCGTGGAGCGCGGGATGCGATGCAGGAAGACGAGCAGGACGGACGGAAACGCGACGAGCTCACGCTCGCACGCGGTGTTCCAGGTCACGCTCAAATCGAAGCTGCCGGGGGAGGAAGGGGTCAAGAGGATGCC
>MDTA01054990.1_pt1 | contig 13908 bp, 14 predicted proteins | sample 811151 | NCBI WGS metagenome assembly MDTA01 (sample SAMN05326648, study PRJNA326480) | marine metagenome | isolation source: seawater | place: Indian Ocean: South | collected 2010 | reverse complement strand
ATCGCAAAAGAAATTTACCGATTATTTAATTAAAAAATGCAAAATAAAATTTATTTCTTACTATTTTTCTTATTTCTGTTTTGGGCCTATTGTTTGTACTGGCCTTTTAAAAAACAAAAAAAGGTAGAAACCCCAGTAGAATTTTTTATTTATGGTAGACAGTTGCCGGGGTGGATTTTCAATCTGGTTGCTACTGGAACAATTTTTTCTGGGTGGTTCTTTTTTATACAGCCGTCCCTGATATTTTTAAATGGCCTTCCTTATGCAATGACCTCTTTATCTGCAATAACAATACCATTAATTGGTGCAATTTTAATGAAGAGGCAATGGATGCTCTCCAAAAGGTTTGGGTTTGTTACTCCCGGTGAAATGATTTCTTTTTATTTTAAAAGTGAAATAATAAGAATTTTAGTTGTTGTAATTGCTTTACTCTTTGCAATACCTTTCTTAGCACTTCAACTTTCCTTGGCAGGAAAATTAATAAGTATAGTCACTGACGATTTAATTGGAGCGGGTTCCGGTTCATTATTGATGGGGACCATCATAGTTATTTATGTGGGTTTGATTGGAATAAGATCGATAATTTATATAGATACTTTGCAATTCTTTCTTTTAATATTTGGAATTATCGCTTTGGGATTTATTGGATATGACCTGGTAGGAGGTTGGGATTTGCTAAATGAGAGTTTGTCTAGAGTTTCAAATATTAAAGAAAAAATGCACAATTTAAGTTTTGATTATAGTGCATACCTTTCTTCTCCAGGTACATTACAGACCTCTAAAATTTTAGATAAAGATATTTTTTACAGTGGAACCTGGACAAGTTCTATGATTTTAACTTTTTCTTTTGCCTTAACTGGAATTTTGCTTTCCCCAAATTTTTCAATGCTTACTTTTGCAAGCAAAGAAGTGGGAAATTTTTCATCACTTCAATCATGGTTTAGTGGTCTCTTAATGGGTTTTGTATTAATATTTTTTACCACAGCTATAGGCTTGGCATCAATTTTTTTAGGTGGAAACGAAGTTGTAAATAACACTGGGAATAATATTTCTAATGTTCTGCCGGAAAGTATATTTCCAGAAAATATAGATACATTAATTCCTCATTTGATAAATTTAATTGGTGATTACTCTCCCATTTTTTTCTCAATTTTAGTGATTTGCGGGATTGGTGCTTTGCAAGCAACAAGCTCTTTTTACCTGAGTTCAAGTGCAATGGTAACAAGAGATATAATTAAAAAATATTTTTTTAAAAATATGAGAACTGGTCATCAAATTTTTTCATCTAGAATCATAATAATGTTTTTATTTTTAATTTGTTTCGCAATTTCTGTTAATTCTTCTGGAAATATTTTAAGTCTTGGAAGTTTTTCTTTGAGCATAGGTTGTCAAATGCTGGTTCCACTTCTGGCTGTTTGTTATTTTCCCTGGTTAACAAAACACGGCGTTGCTTTAGGTTTAGTGGTTGGTATTATAGTAGTATTTCTAACTGAATCAGTAGGACAAACTATATTTGGCAATGTATTGGCATGGAACAAATGGCCATTAACAATTCATTCTTCCTTTTGGGGAGTATTTTTTAATTTGATATCTGCCGTGACTATCTCTTTTATTACGCAAGACTCAAAAGAGAATACCACTAAATATAGGTTTCACGAATTTATCGAAGATCATAAGGCAGTTTCAATGTTAAGAAGAAGTTTAAAACCAAGCGGATGGATTGTTGTGGTTGCGTGGATATTTTTTGGAATAGGCCCTGGAGTAATTATTGGTAACAACTTCTTCGGAAAACCTCAAAATGTTGAAAGTTGGTCCTTTGGAATGCCTTCTTTGTGGGTATGGCAAATTATTTTTTGGATTATAGGTATTTTTATCGTATGGTTTCTTGCTTCAAAAATGGAAATGTCAACAACACCAACTAAAAACATTGTGTCACAAAATGAGGATATAACTGGAAATTAAGATGAGTAATTTAATAAAAATTTCTCCATCTATTTTGTCTGCAGATTTTAGTAGGCTGGGTGAGGAGATAGTTTCTTTGGATAAAGCTGGCGCAGATTATATACATGTTGATGTTATGGATGGGCACTTTGTTCCAAATATTACTATTGGTCCTGAAGTAATAAAAAAACTTCGGAATTTGACAAAAAAAACTTTTGATGTGCATTTAATGATATCGCCCGTAGATAAATATATAGAACAATTTTCAAAAGCTGGCGCTGATATAATAACTTTTCATCCGGAAGCAACTAAGAATACTGTTAATACAATTAATCTAATAAAAAAACAAAAAAAGAAGGTAGGTATTTCATTAAAGCCTAAATCAAGTTTAGATTTAATTAAAAATCATTTAAACAATATTGACCTAATACTTATAATGAGTGTTGAACCAGGTTTTGGTGGAAAAAAATTTATGCCAGAAGTTATAGAAAAAGTAAAAAATATTAAAGAGATTATTTCTAAAAATAAATTAGACGTAGAGATAGAAATAGATGGTGGAATAAATTTTGAAAACTGCAAGCTAGTTAAGAAAGCAGGCGCAAATGTTTTGGTCTCTGGATCAACGATTTTCAAAGAAAATGGTGGGGACTTAAAAAAAAATATTAGTTTACTCCGTTCTAGTTGATAAATGTTAGATCTAAAAAATGTCTATCTTTATTTTTCTTCTATAAAAAGACTAGTCCTTAAATTTCTAAAAGAATTTTTTTTTTTAACAAATCTCTATAACAGATCACTCAACTCACAGATTCCCTCGAGAATATTTTTTCAGCCTAATCCATATTTATTGACATCTCTATTTAATCACGAAAGTTTTATATTCAAAATTTCAAAAGAAAGTATCTACAATTTCTGGAATAAAAATCTTACTAGTAAAGAAAAAAGCAGTATCCATAACTTTTTATGGCTAAATTTAATAGATAGAAAAAATGAAAAAGAAACAATTCAAAAAATAATTAATGATTGTATAAATCAATTTAACAATTATAAAAAAGATATTTGGAAGGAAAATATAATTTCTAAAAGAATAATAGCATGGTTATCAAATTCAGACATAATTTTAAATAATACAAAAAAAGATTTTGAAAAAAAATTTTTAAATTGCTTAATACGTCAGGTAAATTTTCTTAAAAAAAATTTAAAAACAAATACATATGAAACAAATAAAATTTCTTCCTTATGTGCAATTATTTTATCTGGACTTGTTTTTAAAGAATATTATTCAAATTATACCAACGGGCTGAAAGAGATAAAAAAATTAATTGATGAATTTTTTGATGAAGATGGATTTCCTAAAAATAGAAATTTAGAGAATCTTATAGTTTTTCTTCAATATTTTGTTTTAATTAAGGAATGGACGAAGAATGCGCAGGAAAATGTTCCTGAATATCTCGAAGAAATAATTCGAAAAAATTTAATTTGTTTAAATTCTTTTAAAAACTCTAATAAGAAAATTCCGTTATTTAATGGTGCAACTGAAAGAGAGATTCATAGTTTTCTGGAATATTTAGAAAAATTAAACTACCGGGCAGAAAAAAAACTTTCTCTAGTTGGTAAAATACAAATTTTAGAAAATAAAAAAACAAAGTTATTTTTTGACTCTGGTGAACCACCTGAATATAAACTGTCTAGAGACTATCAGTCAGGACCTCTATCTTTTGAATATTTCAGTAATGATAATAAAATAATAACAAACTGTGGTTATGGAAGAAAAATTTCAAAAAAAATAAGATTAATTAGCAAGCTTACATCTGCTCAATCTACCTTATGCTTAAATGATGTGTCTGTAGTCAAATTCAAAAAAAACAGTCTAATTAATAAAGCTTATGGTTCGACTATTGATGAAACTTTTAAAATATCTGAGGAAAAAAGAGAAGAAGATAAATTAAAAATAACTATTTCAGCAATACATAATGCTTATTTAAAAAATTTTGGTTATTTGCATAAAAGAGAAATTAATTTTTTAAAGAAAGAAAGTTATATAAAAGGCATCGATACTTTGTTAAAAAAAAATGATACGAATAGAGAAGTGAATTTTAGTATTAGGTTTCATATTTATCCAGGATTAGATGCTTTTAGAACTGTAGGGGGTAGCGATATACTTCTACAAGTAAACAAAAACAACTCTTATATTTTTTCATCAAAAAATCAAAAATTAGAAATAGAAAAAAGCTTGTTTTTGGGAAGAAATAAAATATTAAATAATAATTGCATTGTTATTTACGGTAAAACCAAAAATCAGGATGAAAAAATTGAGTGGGAACTAAAAAAGGCTAATTGAATGAAAAATTTGAAAATAAATAACGCATTAATTTCTGTGTCTGACAAATCAAATTTAGAAAAAATTCTTAGAATTTTAAAAAGATATAAAATTAATATAATTAGTTCTGAAGGAACTTTCGGGTATATAAAAAAACTAGGGTACAAGTGTACAGAAATTTCAAAATTTACAAATTTTAAAGAAATGTTGGATGGAAGAATAAAAACTCTTCACCCTAAGATTCATGCTGGAATACTTTATGACAGATTTAACAAAAAACACAGAAGAGAAATGAATCAGAAAAAATTTAAAAATATAGATTTGATAATAGTAAATTTGTATCCCTTTAGAGAAGTAGTAGCCAATAGTAAGAAAGAAAGGAAAATAATTGAAAATATAGACATAGGTGGGCCAGCCATGATTAGAGCGGCAGCAAAAAATTTTAAAAACGTATCAATTGTAACAAGTAAAAATGATTATAAATTTTTGATAAATGAATTAAATAAATATAAAGGACATACGACTTTGCATTTTAGAGAGAGTATGGCAAGTAAAGCTTTTGATATTACTGCAAACTATGATTCTATTATTTCAAATTGGTTTAATAAAAAAATAAATGTAAAATTTCCTAGTACAAAAACTTTATCTGGGGAAAAACTTGCTCAGCTAAGATATGGCGAAAATCCCCACCAGCAAGGAAGCATTTACACAAGTAGTGATTCTGGCTTAAAAAAAATTGGTGGAAAACAGTTAAGTTATAATAATTATAATGATATTTTTACTGCATTAGAAGTTTTAACTACATTTAAAAAATGGGGAACAGTTATAATAAAGCATGCAAACCCTGCTGGTGTTTCTTTAAATAGTTCTCCTTTAAAATCATTTTTAGAAGCTTATAATTGCGACCCTATAAGTGCTTTTGGTGGGGTTGTAGCTTGTAATTTTAAAATAAACAAAAAAATCGCAAAAAAATTATCTGAAATTTTTTTTGAGGTAATTTTATTTAAAGGAATTGATAAAGATGCTTTAAAAATATTTTCTTTAAAAAAAAATCTTATATTGATTGACATATCAAAGTTCAAAAGTAATGAAAATCTTCTAATAAAATATTTTGGCCATTCATTTTTAGTTCAAGATAAAAATCAAAAAATTTTTGATAGAAAAAAAATTAAATTTGTAACAAAATTAAAACCCTCAATACAGGAATTGAAAAGTGCTGAATTTGCAATGAATGTTTGTAAATTCGTTAAATCAAATTCAATTGTTATTACCAAAAACTTTTCTACTATTGGTATAGGAGCAGGACAACCTAGTAGAGTTGATAGTTGCAAAATTGCTGTTCAAAAAGCAAAACAATTTCAGCAAAAGAAACTGAAAAATTCTGTTGCTGCATCCGATGCTTTTTTCCCTTTTCCAGATGGAGTAAAAACGTTAATTAAAGCTGGTATAAAAGTAATAATTCAACCAGGTGGTTCGATAAGAGATAAAGAGTCTATTTCTTTAGCTAATAAAGCTAAAGTTAAAATGATTTTTACCGGTATAAGACATTTTAACCATTAAATTATTTTATCAACCTTAGCTGCTAAAATAAAATCACTTTCGTGCAAACCTTTTATGGCATGAGTAAAAATTTTAATTTTTGCATAGCCCCAACCAAACCAAATATCTGGATGATGGCCTTCTTTTTCAGCTATAACACCAACTTTATTCACAAAATTTTGGCTTTCTAAAAAATTTTTAAATTTAAAATTTTTAATTAAATAATAAATTTGGTCTTTATCAGCTTTTACTTCCCAGCCATCAACCATTTTAAGATATTTATGAATTTCTGTTAAATCAAAGCCGGGGATCCCGCCTTCGCACGGTATACATTTTTTTGTGTGCAAATCAGACATACGAAATTATAGCTTTTAAAAATTAAATTTTAAGTAAACAATTTGTCTCATTTTTGGAGCGGGAGAAGGGAATTGAACCCTCGGCCTAAACGTTGGCAACGTTTCGCTCTACCACTGAGCTACTCCCGCACAAAAAATATTATAAATTAAGGTTAAGTATCAAGCAAGTGTTCATAAAACTTGTGTAGCAATAAAAAATTAACTTAGGATTCCTTTGTCAGAAATTTTCAAACTGATCTTTTTAAACATTTCTAATTTGTTTAATTTTGGTAATAAAATATTTTTAATTTCCTGAGTATATTTGTTATATCTAAAAAATTCTTGAGTAAAATTTATTCCAAGTCCATAAAGAAGATTTTCAGATTTTCTTGATAGAGAAAAATTTTCCAGGATAGCAGAGTCTTTTAGGTCTAGGCCCAAAGATAAATTTTCATTTATTCTTTTGTATAATTCGTTAATGTCTCTAATAATAAGATTGAAACCTTGTCCTGCTAAAGGATATACACTGTAAATTGATTCTCCTATTGCAACTATATTTTTTTTATAAAAATTTTTGTTAAATTTAAAATCAATAGGATAGTTATTAAGGTGTTCAATTTTAAATGCATTTTTTTTAAGAAAAATTCTATTAAGTTTTTTTAATATTAAAATTTTTATTTCCTTATCTGATTTATTTTTGAATTTATTATTTAAACTCCATACCAATGAAAAAGATTTTTTATTAATCGGTAAAATTGCTAGTGGTCCCTCATGAAGGAAGTATTGGCTGGCAGAACTAATATCCAAATCGTGTTTGATAATGCAAGTATATGCCAAATCATTTTTATTCTTATTGATTTTTCTTTCTCCTAAATAATTATCAATTAATATTGAATTTTTCCCTACACACAGAACAATCAAATCATATTGATAAGACATTTTTTTTGTGAGAATTCTAGTCTTCGCATAGTCAATATCTACTACATCTTTTAAAACTGTTTTTATATTTTTATTTTTTTTAATTTCATTATTTAAAATTTTTTTTAATTTTTCGTTTTCAATTATGTGAATTATATCTTTTTTGTTATTTTCATAATTTATAAACTTGGTGAAATTATCCTTACCTTTTTCAAAGAAAAGATTGATTTCATTACAATTATAAATTTGATAATCTTTGATACTTAAGTTTTGTTTTTTTAAAAAATTTAAATTGCTAGGTGATATAGCAGTCGTTCTAACGTCAATATTATTATTTTTTTTTTTACCAGAAATTAAATCAACTTCTAAATTTAACTTTCCTAATAAGTAAGCCGTTATTAAACCGCTTAATCCATCTCCTATTATGCAAATTTTATGTTTTTTCATACTTTTAATAACTTTATCAATTTCATATTAATGGTACAAAGTAAACTAGGTGATTCGCCAAATGAAGCTAAATGGGAAAATATTAGATAACAGTGTTAATTTTTTAAAAAAAAGAGTAGCTGAATTAGCTGGTTTTTTAATGATAGTTACATCTGTGTTTTTTATTTACTCTTTATCAAAGTACTCACCAGAAAATCCAAGTTTTATTTTAAAATCAGATCAAATTGAATTAACTAACTATTTTGGATCATTGTCGAATGCGATTTCAGATATTTTTTTACAAAGTTTCGGACTTATATCCTTTTTTATAGGTTTGAGTATACTATTTTGGGGAATTAATCTGATTTTAGACAAAAAAATAAATAAAATAATGAATAAATTATTTTATACAATCGCATACATCTCTTGCGGTTGCTTGCTAATATATATAGTAAACAATAACTCTTTTTGGCTTATATATCATGGTAATGCGGGATTTATTGGGGAAAAGAGCTTTAATTTTATTTACAAATATCTTCCAATAATTGAAAGAGATTTTTCTAAGATCACCTTGATAGTTTTATTTTTATTTTTTTTCATTTTGAGTTCAGGAATAAAGTTTAATAAAATTTTTCCCTATTTTTTTTCTTCATTAAAAAATCTATTTAAAAATGTGAAAGTTAAAGAAGGAACTATAGAAGAATCTGACAGCATACATGATCTCAATAAAGAAAAAAATGAATCTGGCTTTTCTAAACAACAATCTTTCTCTTTTCAAAAAGTCGATGAGAAAAGATCTGGAGATTATAAATTACCCTCCGTAGCTTTACTTGCAAAAAAATCTAATGTAATCAATAAAAATACAGAGACAAAACTTCCAAGTGCTGATTTCATTGAAAAGATCCTTTTGGATTTTGGAATTAATGGAAAAATTAAAAAAGTAAATAATGGCCCAGTTGTATCACTATATGAATTTGAACCGGCTCCAGGAGTAAAGGTTTCAAAAATTGTAAATTTATCGGATGACATTGCTAGAAATACTAGTTCGATTTCAGCACGTGTGTCGGCTATACCAGGAAAAAATACTATTGGAATAGAAATACCAAATCCAAAAAGGGAAAGTGTGGTTTTGTCAGAAATAATATCTTCTGAAAGTTTTAAAAAAAAAGAATTTAGTCTACCAATAACTCTAGGAAAAAGTATTTCTGGGTTTCCCTTAGTAGCTGATCTAGCATCGATGCCTCATTTATTGGTAGCAGGAACAACTGGTTCAGGAAAATCTGTATGTATAAACAGCATTATTTTATCTATACTTTACAGACACAGCCCGGATACTTGTAAACTAATCTTAATAGATCCAAAGATGTTAGAACTTTCTTCTTACGAAGGTATTCCTCATTTGTTAACGCCAGTAATCACAGATTCTGGTAAGGCTACTTCGGCTTTGAGTTGGACAGTTAAAGAAATGGAAAATAGATACAAGCTAATGAGTTCAGAGGGAGTCAGAAATATTGACGGTTATAACCAAAAACATAAACTTAAGATGCCATATATTGTTGTAGCAGTTGATGAAATGTCAGATCTCATGCTTGTTTCAGGAAAAGAAATAGAGGGCTACGTTCAAAAACTTTCTGCTATGGCAAGAGCAGCAGGAATTCATATCATAATGGCAACTCAAAGACCGAGTGTTGATGTAATAACGGGAACTATTAAAGCGAATTTTCCAACTAGAATATCTTTTCAAGTAAGTTCTAAAATTGATAGCAAAACTGTACTTGGAGAACAGGGTGCAGAACAACTTTTAGGAAAAGGCGATATGTTATTCATGTCATCCGCAAATAAAATATTTAGGATCCATGGTCCTTATGTTTCAGAAAATGAAATTGAAAAAGTTACAAGTCATATAAGAGCACAAGGAAACCCAGATTATATCGAAGATATTATTGCAAAACAAAACGACAATTTAGAAAATTTAGAGTCCACAGATGAAGAGGATGATTTATACCAAGTGGCGCTAAAAATAATTAAAACTGAAAAAAAGGCATCAACCAGTTTTTTACAAAGAAAACTTCAAATAGGGTACAACAGAGCTGCAAGAATAATTGAAAAAATGGAAGAGAAAGGTTTAGTTAGCAAAGCAAATCATGTAGGAAAAAGAGAGGTTTTGTAGCTTTTGCTAATAAAAAAATTTATAAGAATTTTATTTATTTTATTGTTATTCAGCAATTTCTCTATTTCAAAAGCAGATATTAAAACAAATATTATTGAAAATATCAAAAATACTGAGTCTATGAAGTTTGATTTCATTCAAATTACAAACCATGAGGAAGAAAATGGAATTTGTTTTTTAAAAAGGCCACATTATTTAAAATGTGAATATAATGACAAAAACAAGAAAGAATTAATTGTTAATAAAAAAAGATTAGTTATTTATCACAAAAGGTACGAGAAAATTTACAATTATCCTTTGTCAAAATCTTATTTTATTGAAATTTTAGACAGACAAAAATTTAGTGAAATGATTACTGCTGGAACAGTCAGAGAAGAAATAGATGCTTTTTTGGTTAATTGTTTTCTTAGAAATGGAGGAGAAATAATTTTTTATTTTAGTAATGAAAATTTTAATTTAAAGGGTTGGGATTTAATAGGTTTAAATGAAAACAAAATAACTTTTAAAATATTAAATATTGTTAATAATCCTGAGATTAAAGAAAATTTTTTTAACATTCCAAGCATTAATTAGGAAACCATTTTTCCTACTTTTTCACCGCCAAAAATGTGAAAATGAAGGTGCGGAACTTCTTGCCCTCCATTTTTTCCAATATTTGCTAAAGCTCTATAACCGTCATCTATATTTGAAATTTTTAATAACTTTGCGACATGAGATATTGCTTTGAATAATTCTATAATTTCTTTTTCTTGTGCATTTTGCATAAAATCATCTAAATCGACATATGACCCCTTAGGTATTACTAAAGCATGAATTTTTCTTTGTGGGTTTATATCGTGAAAAGACAAAGCATATTCATTTTCATAAATTTTCTTGCAAGGAATCTCTCCTCTTAAGATTTTAGCAAAAATATTATTTTTATCGTACGTCATTTATTCTTTCTTTTTTCAAGTTCTTTCATAACATCTTCAATTTTTATACCATTAGCTTCTAAAAATACCGCTAAATGATACAGAACATCTGCGGATTCGTGAATTTTATTCGTATTTTTTTCTACTGCCTCGATTAGTTCCCCTATTTCTTCTTTAACTTTTTCTAAACTTAATTTTTTATCCTTTAGCAATTTGCTTGTATAGGATTTTTCAGGTGAAGAGGCTTTCCTTTTGCGAATTACTTCGATTAATTCTTCTAAAGTTTTTAACATTTGTTAGATTCTTACAGTAATTCCTTTTGATACTAAATATTTTTTTGCATCTTGAATTGAGAACTCCCCAAAGTGAAATATCGATGCAGCTAAAACTGCACTGGCTTCGCCTATTTTAAGCCCCTCGTAAAGATGCTCGAGTTTACCAACTCCTCCTGATGCTATAACTGGTATATTCACTAAACTAGATACTTTTTTTGTTAAATCAATATCATAGCCTTTTTTGGTACCATCTCTGTCCATAGAGGTAAGAAGTATTTCTCCTGCACCAAGATTTTCTGCCTCTTTTATATAATCCATTACATTTTTACCTGAAGGTTTTCTACCTCCATGGGTAAATACTTCCCATTTGTTTTCTCCTACTTTTTTTGCATCGACTGCAACTACAATGCATTGTGAGCCAAATTTTTTAGCCCCTTCTTCTACTATATTTAAATTATTTACTGCGGCAGTATTTATTGAAACTTTATCTGCTCCCGAATTAAGAAGGTTTGAAATATCTTTTAGGTTTCTTACACCACCACCAACGGTTAAAGGAACAAAACAATTTTGAGATGTTTTCTTTACAATCTCTAAAATAGTATCCCTATTTTCATTTGATGCTGTGATATCTAAAAAACAAATTTCATCCGCACCATTTTCACTGTAAAACTTAGCCTGTTCGGAAGGATCTCCGGCATCAACTAAATTTACAAAATTTATACCCTTTACTACTCTTCCATTTTTTATATCCAAACAAGGTATTATTCTCTTCTTATACATTAAATCAACTTACTTAGTTCTTTTAAATTAATATTTCCATCGTATATGGCTTTGCCGATTATGACGCCTTCTATATTTTTAAATTTTTTATTTTTAATATTTAAAACATCTTTTATAGAAGAAATGCCACCGGAAATGACGATCGGAATTTTTGTTAGATTTGATAAAGATAAAGTTTCTTTAAGATTTGGACCAGTTTTTGTTCCGTCTTTATCAATATCAGTATAAATTATTCTAGAAATACTTAAATCTTTAATATCAGCTATAAAATCTGTGGCCTTTATATTAGTTTTTTTTGTCCAACCAGATAAAGCAATGTAGCCATTTTTTGCATCGATCGATAGCACAATTTTATCTTTAAATTTCTTACAAGCAATTTCTAAAAAACTTTTGTCTTCAATTGCTCTGGTTCCTAAAATTATTTTTTCTACTCCAAAATCCAAAAGTTCATCAATTTGATCAAGGGTTCTTATACCTCCGCCCACCTGAACATTTGCTCTGTTTAACATGCTAATTTCTTTTATAATTTCTTTGCTAAATGATTTTCCTTTTAAAGCTCCATCTAAATCAACAATATGTAAATTATGAAAACCAAAATTAATAAAGACTTTTGCTTGCTCTAAAGGAGATTTTCTATATTCTTTTAATTGTTTAAAATCACCCTTTAACAATCTCACACATTTCCCCTCTTTGATGTCTATCGCAGGAAATATTATCATTTAAGATTAGAGTTTACCTTTTGTTGAAGGTACTAAGTTTTTAATTCTTTTATCAACTGTCAAAGCTTCTTTTAAAGTTTTCGCTAAAGCCTTAAAACAAGATTCAATTTTGTGGTGACTATTTTCTCCATAAATATTTTCAACGTGTAATGTAATACCTGCTGATTGCGAAAAAGCTTGAAACCATTCTTTAAAAAGCTCCGTATCCATCTCTCCTAATTTCTCAACTTTTAGATCCACTTTCCAAACCAAGTAAGGCCTACCTGAAATATCGAGAGCAACTCTAGTCAAAGTTTCATCCATAGGTATTAAGGCGCTGGAATATCTCTTTATTCCTTTTAGTTTTCCAGCTGCTTTTTTTATTGCCTCGCCTAATGCTATCCCGGTATCTTCTGTACTATGATGTAAATCTATGTGTGTATCGCCCTTTACACTAAGTTTAATGTCTATGAGAGAATGTTTGGATAATTGTTCTAACATATGATCCAAAAATCCAATTTGGGTTTTAATGTTGTAGCTGCCCTTTCCATCTAAGTTAACTTCTGCAGCAATATTAGTCTCTTTTGTTTTTCTTAATATTTTAGCTTTTCTGCTCATAGTTTTGAGATTTATTATAAAGATATATAACTAAATTTACCTTTTAGCAATAAATGCCAATTTGAGGTCTTGAAGATTCAATTTCAATCTCCACATAAGTATTAATTATGAATACAAATCAAAATTGGCATGGAACTACCATTGTCTTAATTAGAAAGGGAAATCAAACCATTGTAGCAGGAGATGGGCAGGTTAGCTTAGGAAATACCGTGCTAAAAAGTAAAGCAAAGAAAGTTAGAAAGATTGAGAAAAGAAATGTGATTGCTGGTTTTGCTGGTTCTACAGCCGATGCTTTAACTCTTTTTGAAAGACTTGAGGCTAAATTAGAAAAACACGCTGGCAACTTAACCAGAGCAGCCGTCGAACTTGCAAAAGATTGGCGTACCGATAAGTACTTGAGAAGATTGGAGGCGTTAATGGCTGTGGCTGACAAAGAAAAAAGTTTTATTATTTCTGGAACTGGTGACGTTTTAGAACCAGAAGATGGAATTATTGGAATAGGTTCTGGAGGTAATTATGCTTTAGCAGCTGCCAAAGTTTTAATTGGAACAGATATGTCAGCAGAAGAAATTGCTAAAAAATCATTAAAAGTTGCGTCTGAGATCTGTGTTTTTACAAATAATAATATTACGATAGAGAAGGTTTAAGAAATGCCTCAAAAAACTCCAAATCTTAAAATAGTCAAAGATGCATCAAAGAGAGAAAGTTCTAAGGTTAGTGCGTTATCTCCAAGAGAGATAGTTTCAGAACTTGATAGATACGTTATTGGCCAAGGGCAAGCCAAAAGAGCAGTTGCTGTAGCTTTGAGAAATCGTTGGAGAAGACAAGCCTTAACTGATGAAATGAAGGATGAGGTTCTACCTAAAAATATTCTAATGATTGGACCAACTGGAGTTGGTAAAACAGAAATTTCAAGAAGACTTTCAAAATTAGCCCAGGCACCTTTCATAAAAGTTGAAGCCACAAGATTTACTGAAGTT
>MDTA01190806.1_pt1 | contig 13909 bp, 13 predicted proteins | sample 811151 | NCBI WGS metagenome assembly MDTA01 (sample SAMN05326648, study PRJNA326480) | marine metagenome | isolation source: seawater | place: Indian Ocean: South | collected 2010 | reverse complement strand
TTTTTCATTTAATCAGAAAAAAAAAAGTTGTATTTTTAAAATCTAAAATCTCTAAAAAAAATTTTAAAATAAAAAATTATGGTGAAGTTATTAATTATAAAAATAATATTTTCGTAAAATGTAAAAACGGTTTTCTTCAAATAATAAAATATAAGGGAAAATTAAAAAATAATGATATTTTAATTTAAACTATGATTGCAATTATTCAGGCCAGAATGTCATCAAAAAGACTCAAAGGAAAAGTGTTAAAAAAAATTGGTAAAAAAATATTATTAGATAGAGTTTATGAAAACCTAAAAGTAAATAAAAATATTAATAAAATAATTATTGCAACATCAAAAAATCCTTCTGATGACAAAATATCTAAATTTTGTAAAAAAAGAGATATTTTTTGTTTTCGTGGGGATCTAAATAATGTTGCGAAGAGATATTATGACGTCCTATTAAATGAAAAATCAAAGTATTTCATGAGAGTTACTGCAGATAGTCCATTTATAGATAGTGCAATTATCAAAAAAATGTTGAAAATTTCAAAAACAAATAAATATGAAATAATTACAAACGTTTGTCCAAGATCATTTCCAAAAGGTCAAACTGTTGAAATTTTTAAATCAAAAACTTTTAAGGATTTTTTTTCAAAAATAAAAACCAAGTCTGACAAAGAGCATGTTACAACTTTTTTTTATAAAAATAAAAAAAAATTTAAATTAAAAAATATATTTTATAAAAAAAACTTTTCAAAAATGAATTTGAGTGTTGATACTGAGGATGATCTAAAGAGATCAAGAAAAATAGAAAAAATTATCAATAAAAAATATGGTTCAGATTTTTCATTGAAAAATCTAATTAGGGAATATTAAATTTTATAAATTTTGTTTTCTAATTTATCTAATGTATTAATCTTATTATATTTATTTAATCCTTTGTATGCTTTATCAGCTTTTTTTATTGCTTTATTATAGTTTTTAAAAATTAAATTAATTTTACTTAAAAAATTGTCTTTATCTCCAAGTCTATAAAGCTCCCCACCTTTGCCGATATCTAAAAGTTCATTCGAACATCCTACGTTTTTTGGAGCTAAACAAGGAATTTTATAACTTATAGCTTCACCAAGAACATTTGGTGTACCATCGTATTTTGATGTGAGACAAAATAAATCAATCTTATTATGAAAAGATTTAAAAGGATCCTTAATAAATTTAATAAATTTGACTTTATGTGAATGTTTTCTTGAAATTATTTTTAAATCTTTAAGAAGCGGCCCTGAACCAATTATAAAGATTTTAGAGTATAAATTTTTATTCAATCTTAAACAATTTTCTAAAAAAAAAATAGGATCTTTATTTTCAACAAGTCTTCCCACAAAAGCAATATTATATTTTTTCTGCACTCTTTTCTTTAAAGATTTTTTTTGTGGAAAATAATTTCTAATAAGTAAACTATTTTTTATATTAAATTTGTTATATAGTATTTTTAAATGTTCTTTTTTATAAAGGATGACTAAATTTGCATATCTCATTAACATTAAATCTAATCTTCCAATTTTAAGACCTGGATCTGTTGAAAATAATCTCCAATTATTAACTAAAATTGGATTTGCGATCCTTATGATAAGCTTAAATTTAAATTTAAATAGTTTTAAAAGTAATAAAAAAAAGTGACCATCCAAGGAAAAAATAATTTTATCTCTATTCCTAAACTTCAAAAAATAAAAGATACAAAAAATTTCATTCAACAAAAAATTTTTTTTAAAAAAAACATTTTTTGGGTTAATTATATTAATTTTAGGATTAAGTTTTTTTAAAAGTGTGTTATTTATCGTATTTGTTAATAAAGTAATCTCAAATCTTTTCAAAAATTGCTGACAATACAATTCTAGTGTCTTTTTGCAGCCGTCATTTTTTATATTTGGATAAAAAATAAGTAATTTTTTTTTCATTAATTTTAAATAATTGACTTTAATCTTTATTTTTATTAATAAAATTAGAATAAAACCCAATAAACTATATACATAAGACTTACAATCTAAATGAAAAAAATACCTTTATTTAAGCCTTGGATTTCTAAAGACGACTTAAAAAAAGTTGATAAATCTTTACGTTCTGGTTGGCTCACTCACGGACCCAACAATTTAATATTTGAAAAAAATTTTTCAAACACCGTTAACTCCAAGTATGCAGTCTCAATGAATTCTTGTACTAGTGCGTTAGAGTGTGCATTAAAATTAATTAAAAAAAAGGGGGAAGTAATAATTCCAAGTTGGACATGGGTATCAACAGCTAACTCAGTCTTGAATACAAATAATGTTCCTGTATTTGCTGATGTTGACTTAAACTCAAGAAATTTGACTTCACATGAAATTAAAAAAAAAATTACCAAAAAAACCATAGCTGTTATTGTTGTACATTTTGCAGGTTTACCTTGTGAAATGGGTTACATAGTAAAACTATTATCTAAAAAAAAAAATTCAATTAATCGAGGATAGCGCAGAAACATTAGGAGCTAGGTGGAAAAATAAGTTTACAGGTTCTTTCGGTACAGGTTGTTTTTCTTTTTTTCCTACAAAAAATATAACTACAACTGAAGGTGGTATGTTAACTACCAACAATAGATTAAATTATCTTGAAGTTAAAAAATTAATTGCTCATGGCATTAATCATCAAAAAAAACCTACCTTCTGGCATCGTGAGGCAGTAATGCCAGGCCATAATTTTAGATTACCGAATCATTTAGCAGCTTTAGGCATAAACCAATTAAAAAAATTAAGTTATTTTAATAATCAAAGACGCAAGATTGCTAAAATTTATGATCAGTTTTTAAAAAAATATCCAGATATTTTTAAAATACAAAAAGTTAATAAATACTTAACTCACTCATATCAAATGTATACATGTTTAATAAAAGATAAATATAGAAATAATTTTTTATATTTTATGAAAAAACAAGGAGTAGAAGTTTCTGCTCATTTTGTTCCTCCATTGCATAAACAGAAATACCTCAGTAAATTTTATAAGACTAAACTTCCAAATACTGACAGACTGTCAAAAGAAATAGTTACGCTTCCAATCTATCCAAACCTAAAGAAAAAAGAACTTTCAATTATTTTGAAATTAATAGATAAGTGGTATTCTAATGTTAAAAAATAATTATTTAATTACAGGTGGATTAGGTTTAATTGGGTCTAATATATCCAAACAACTTGTTAGAAAAAAAAATGTCGGAAAATGTATTTTAGTTGATAATTATGCAGGCTATATTAATCCATTAAGACGACATTTTAGAGACTTCAGAAAGTACAGGTTTGATGACTTGCAAGATAAAAAAGTAAGTTACTCAATTAAAAAAAAGTATGTATTTGAAAGAGGAGATGTTTCAGATTTTAAAACAATGGTACATTTGATTGAAAAGTATAAACCAAAAGTTATTTTTCATACTGCGGCTGTACCTGTTTCAAAAGTTCAAAATCCTAATATTTCTGAATTTAGAAAAGGATCTCTAGATACTACAATTAATATTTTAGATTGTGTTGATTTTTTACAAAGACGTAAGTTATTTAAGTTAGATAGATTTTTATATATATCTTCAAGTATGGTTTATGGAAATTTTAAAAAAAAGAAAGCTTTAGAAAATGATAATACCAATCCAATTGAAATATATGGAACTTTAAAACTTGCTGGTGAGGTTATTACAAAAGGAGTTTCTAATAGTTATTCAATACCCTATACAATAATAAGACCTTCAGCAGTATATGGACCAACAGATATGAATGAAAGAGTCACTCAATACTTTCTAAATAAATCATCACAAGCTGAACCAATTCAAATTCATGGTAAAGATGAAAAATTAGATTTTACGTTTATTAACGACATTGCTGATGGAATTATCAAAGCAGCAACAAATAAAAATGGAATTAATAATACATTTAATATTACTTATGGAAAAAGTAGAACGCTCTTAGATTATGTTTTGGAATTAAAAAAATATTATAAAAATATTCAATTTGAAATTATTAAAAGAGACTCTACGAGACCAAAAAGGGGAACGTTGTCTATTTCTAAAGCTAAAAAATTATTAAATTATAAACCTAAATATAATTTGAAGAAAGGTGTGAGAGAATACGTTTATTTTAATAATAAAAATTTTTGACTAGTTTGGTATCCATCTACCTCTATAATTTTTGTAAATATCTTTCTCATTAGCCTGTAAATCCAAACCCTTGTTATTATTAAATAGTTTATAAATTTTTCTTATTTTATCGATTAAAGCAAAATCTTTAGGAAGTAATGCAAATTTATTATCTCTTCCTTGTAAATTATTATCAGTTGTAAAATGTTTTTCAATTAATATCGCTCCATTGGCCATAGCGTAGCATGCATCATCAATTCCATGAAAATGCCCAGAATACCCAACCTTACTAAAGTGTTTCTTTAAGTAAAAAAATTTTTTAAAATTTGTATCTTCAGGATTAAGCGGATATGAGCTTACACAATGCAATATAATTAATTTTTTATTTTTTTTGTATTTTTTTAATTTTTTTAATTCTTTTAATTTTAAACATCCAGCTGATAAAATCACTTGGTCAAAAACTTTAAGTGATTTTTCAATAAGTTTTAAATTATAAGCTTCAGGTGATGGTATTTTTACTATTTTCTTAGATACACTTGCCAGTGTTTCAATTCCATCTTCAGACCACACAGAAGCAAAGCAAATAAGCTTGTTTTTAATAGCAAAATTATATAGTTTTTTATATCTATCTTTATCTAAAAAGGCTCTTTCGTATATTTTTTTTCTACCATCACTATCCCATGGACCTCTCTTTAAGTTTTTTGGATTCCATATTTGAAACTTTACAGCATCAGCTCCACTTTTTTTGGCCATTAAGATCATTTTCTTTGCAAGAGAAATATTGCCAATAAAATTCCAACCTATTTCAGCAACTAAATATGGATTATTTTTACGTACGTGAAATTTCATTCTTTAAAATATAAAATTTATAATTTGTTCTACCAAGTTTGTAAGGCTTTTGTAATAGTTTTAAGTTAAAATAGGTATTTAAATAATTAAAAGTTTTTTTTTGAAATGCAAGGAAATGTTGGCAATCTAATTTATCTTTAGGATTATAAGGACAAGTAATAATTCCTATATTTTTTGATATTTTTTGGGTTTTTTTTAAAAAGTTACTAATATTTATAACATGATCAATATAATTATAAATTCCAATATAATCATAAATTTTTTTTTTATTTAAATTTTCTACCAAAATAGATTTATCTAAATTATATATACAATTAAAAAAATTTTTATTCTTATGATCTAAAAAACTAACTTTTAAACCTTTATTTAAAGCAATTTTCATCATACCCCATGAAGGACAACCAATCTCAGCATAATTAGAATTTTTTTTTAAAAAAATTTTTTTCATTAAAAAATTCCATAAATCGTTATTACCAAATCCTACAAATTGACTAAAAGGTAATGGTTTCAATATAAATTTTTTTATTTTATTTGAATAAAATAAAATTTTTTTTAAATTTTTTTTGTTTAAATTATAAATAACATTTTTTTTTAATTTTTTAAAATTTTTATCTTTAGAATCTATCGAGTTTATTATTTTTATTAATTCTCTTACACTTTTGTCCTTATTTTCATCATCTTCATTTTCTAAACTTTTTTTATAATTCGAAAGGATATTAATAAAATTTTTTTTCGAAAAGTTATCATAATGTATATTTAAGCACGCATTGTGAACTGGAATGGTTTTATCGTAAATATATTTAGTAACTTTGTTATCAATCCATTTTTTTTTATAAATTAAAGAACAATTAGAACAAATTACATTTTTCATATTTTCTATTACAATTTGTTCTTTAAGCTTTAAATATTTAGCTATTAAATATGAATAAACATTTTTTTTATTATATATTACTTTTTTTTCATATTTTTTACATTTACAAAGTGGACAAGCCTTTATAGTTACAAACATTAAAATTGTATAAAGTTTTATATTTATTTTTTTTAATATATAAGAATATAAATAGTTTGATAGATGAAAAAAATTACACTTTATATACCTAATGATAAATTTGTATTAAAAGATTTAATACAAGACAATTTTTTTAAGAAAATGAATAATAAGAAACTTTTTAAAGGTATTGTTTATAAACAAAGAAGTACAAAACTAAGTTTGAGTAACTTTTTAGAAAAAAAATTATTTCTGACAAAATACAGATATTTTTTTTGGTCCATCGCTGAAAGATTAGCTCGATTAGAACTTGAAAAAAAAAATTATGGTTTTGGAATTACCAGTCAAACATTGGTATTGTCAAATATTGAAGTAAAATTTTCGAATTTAATTTTCAATTTAGGGTTATCTAAATTAGTAATATTTTTTATTAAGAAATATCTAATTTTTACTATGAAAAAATATAGTATAAAAGGTGATCACTTAATAATTTTTGGCTCTTCAAAAGATCTACATTATTTTGATTTGGTTTATTTGGCAAAAAAGTTAAAGAAAAAAGTACTTTTAATCACTAATAATTGGGATAATTCAACATCTAAACCATTTTTAATTTTTCCTGATGCAATGGGTTGTTGGGGTTCACAAACAAAAAAAATTGCTAGTAAAATTCATAAAATTCCAATGATATATATTTCAGGCACACCAAGGTTCAATAAATTTCAAAATATTAAAATTAAAAATAATTTTAAAAATAATAATAAAAAAATTTTATTTGTTGGTTCACGATTTTATATGTACGAAATCGAAGTATTAAAAATTATTTCTAATGTTATTTCAAAGAATTTTAATAATAATTTCACTATTTTATATAGACCTCATCCTTACACAATGGTTAAAAATTTTGATTTTATCAATAATATAAAAAACGTTAAATTTGAAAAATCATGGAAAAATTTTAGCTCTATTAATAAAGAAAATAATTTAAAGTTGCTCAAATCTACAGACGGATTGATTAGTGTTATGGTAAGTACAATGATGTTAGAAGCTTTACATTTTTATATGCCAGTTCTTGCTTTATCAACTAATTTTAAAAATCAAGGAATATATGATTGGGAACTGAATCATAAAAATCTATTACATTTAAGATGTACATTTAATAAAAATTTTATTTTAAATAGTTGCTCAACTATAAATTTAGAAAAAAAATGCAAAGTTTTTTTTAAAAATATATTAGATAAAAATTATAAAAAAAAAAATTCTATGCAAATATATAAATTTCTTAATGATATAATTTCAAAAAGTCGATATTATGAAACTATTCAAGATTTTACAAAAAATTAATTATTTTATTTTTTATAATAAAATTAATTAAGCATTTCAAACTTGGCAACTGAAACATTATTTTTAACAATCGTTTTATTTATTTTATTTTTTTCTTCAAGTTTTTTTATTTTCTTGAAAATTTTATCCAAGATTACAAAATATTTTTTTAGATTTTTTTTATTATGTTTTGTTGAAACATATATAGTGTTACTAGCTAATATATTTTTTTTAAGAAACTCTTGAGTGATGAAAGTTTTTAATAGTTGATTATTTTTTTTGAAGGTAAAAGAACAAATTGAGCTTAGTCCAGAAATATTTATCTCTAATTTATTTTTTTTTGCAATTTCATGCCAGTTATCTTTAATATATTTTCCTAATTTAGAAATGTATTCCCATGATCTCAATCTCCTCATTTCATTCAACGTGGCTATAGCAGCTGAAGGGCCAATCCTTTCAGACCAGAAAGTGCTACTCATAAAACTATTTTTTGCTCTCATCATAACTTTTTTTGATCCAATCACAGCATTTATTGCATATCCATTTCCTAATGCTTTTCCAAATATAGCAATATCTGGATTTACTCTGTACTTTTTATGAAGACCTCCATACGTCTCTCTAAAAGCTGAAGTACATTCATCAAAAATTAAAATAACTTTATTTTTTTTTGTAATACTTCTTATTTTTTTCAAAAAATTATTTTTTGGTTTTATATTTCTCTCTACTTCCATAATTACAGTTCCAATTTTTTCTTTACGAATTAATTTTTTTAAGGCTTCATAGTCATTGTATTTAAAGTTAAATACCTGCCCTTTTAATTTTTTTGTAACCCCTATAGTACTTAAGTTTTTTAAATGATCTTTACCAAGTGTATTTTTTTTTGTTAAATTTGCTGACAAATACCAATCATGCCATCCATGGTAACCACAAAAAGCTATTTTATCTTTGCAAGTAAACGATTTTGAAATTCTTAATGCTATTGCTGAAGCTTCAGCTCCTGTTCTGCAGAACTTTACCATGTTGGACCATCGATGCATTGAAACTAATTTTTTAGCAAGTAAAACCTCTTCAGGGCAATTAAGGGTAGACATGTTACTCGAATTAACTATTTTTTTTACAACAGCGTCTACTCTTTTATTTTGATATCCTAAAATATTTGTACCTATTCCCATACTATAAAGGTCTAAATATTTATTATTATCCAAGTCCCAAATCCAACAATCTTGGGCTTTTTTAAAATATGTTGGCCAAGAACCTGGTAAATGAATTTTTGGATGCTTTGAAAGCAACATGTTTCCATGAAGAATATATTTTCTTGCATCTTTCCAATATTTTTGTGATTTTTTTCCAATCATAAATACATATTTTTATATCCGCTTTTCACAAATTTAGAGATTAATTCTTTATTATTTTTTTGTGAGATAAATTTAGTTATTTTTTTGAAATTTATATTATTTAAACTTACTAATTTATAAACTTTTCGACAAAGAATTAAATCCTCTGGATAATCTATAGTTAATCTATACTTTTTACTTTTTAGATATTTAGGAGCTTTAATATATTTTATTTTGAATTTGGTTTTATTTTTTCTTATATATCTAGTACACAATTCACCCCTATCAAGACCACTCCCTTTTTTGTTTGAAATGATAAGAGATTTCAAATTAATTATTTCATATCCACAACCATCTATTACATCATCTAGAAAGGATGCATCATATTTAAGTTTTTGATGTGAAGTCCATGTATGATTTAAATTATCCAAGAAAGTAAAAGGAGATTCGCTTGTAATTCTGAATATATCAGTAGCTTTTGAGAGTTTTCCACATTTTATTAATCTTGATAGGACATTGTGATCATCTCCTAAAATATATTTAATTTTAAATTTTTTAGCTATATCTATATAAATTTTATTTTCAGTTTTATTTGAAATACCCAAGACAATTTCATTGATTGATTTTTGTTTTTTTAATCTTGATATTATAAAATCTAAAACTGTAATTTTATTTTTTATATCAAGATAATGTAAAGGCTTAGCGTATAATCTTGAACTCATATTTCTACATGCTATTGCTGCAACGAGTTTTCTATTCATGAATATGCTTCTTTTCTATAGGGGTATTTTTTTTTAAATTATATTTTGTTACTTTATTTTTAATTTGATTAAAACTTGAAAAAGTATTTTTTATTGATGTTCTTTTCAGATCAAAAATATTATTTTTTTTGATTTTTGTATTTTTCAATAAGCTTTTATTTAAAACAAGTGATCTTTGTATATTTTTTTTATATTTAGTTTCATTTTTTGATAAATAATAACCCAATTTATTTTTAGAATTTCCTATTGCCTCAGATGCAAATTTAGATGATTTAATTAATTCTTTGAATTCATTTTTATATATAGCACTTTCCGAGTCTTCCAGTGCAATTTTAGACTTAAGAGTTAAATGTTTTTCTATAAACGTTGCTCCTAAGCATATTGCTGGAAGTATTGCAGATACCGAATCTTTAATAGAATGATCTGCATAACCTAGAGAAATTTTTTTGTTTAAAATTTTTCTTAAAAAAATTAGTTTGTTTAAATTAATTTCCTTATTAGGAGTTGGGTATGATTGAAAACCAATCATAACTGTTAAATTCTTATTTAGAATTTTAACAGCTTTTTTTATATCTATAAGTGAAGCTCCACCTATTCCTAATATAACATTTTTTATCTTAGACTTATTTACACTTTTAATAAGATTAATATTATTTATGTCAGTTGGATGAATTTTTATTCCATCTACTCCTATTTCTTCGGATAAATTTAGACTCTTGACTCCAAAAATATCAAAGTAAATTTTTAATTTTAAATTTTTTGCAGTTTTAACGACAGTTTGCCATTGTTTTTTTGTAAGTTCTAATTTTCTAAAAAAGTTATAATGCGTATAGTCTTTTGTTGCAATCTCATCAGCGTATACTAGTTGAAATTTAACAATATGTGCACCAGCTTTTGAACTTTCATAAATTAATTTTTTTGCTAAATGAAGATCACCCTCATAGCCTTGAGCAACTTCTGAAATAAAAAATATTTTATTATTCATTCGGTATAGTTTAAATTATCCACTTTGTTGGATTTATTAAATTTAACTCTTTTGAGTAAAAATTTTTATAATTATAAATTTTAGTGTTTTTTATCTTTTTTTTAAAAAAATTAACAGTGTACTTAAGTTGTTTTTCATCTTCACTTCCAACAATTACTTTATCTATAAACTTTATTTTTTTAATAAAATTAAGACAAATATTTATTTTATCTAATTTTTTTTCTTTATCCCAATTTCTAAAAAAAAATTTCCATTTATCGAAATAGGCAGGTCTTATTTTCATTATTAACATTCCTTGTAAAAATACAGATCTAGCATGTATCTCAATTCCCTCTTTTTTAATTTTATTGACAATTTTTTTTTGTAAAAATCTTCTATCAATAATATTTATTGGCAATTGAATTATATCCAAATTTTTTCCAAAAACTTTTATAGAATGCCAAAATTCTTCAATATTATAAATACTTATACCTATTTTTCTAAATCTTCTCTCATTTTTTCTTTTAATTAAATAATCAACAACATTTAAAAAAAATTTTTTCTTAAGAATTGATGGGTTATGTATCATTATACAGTAGGCATCATTTTCAGAATAAATAATTTTATCAATTTTTTTTTTAAAATTTTTATTTGTTATATCTGAAATTTTATAAATTTTTTTTTTAAAAGTTTTTTTAAGTTTATTATAAACAAATAAATTGTAATATTTATCCGATATATCTGCGGTATCTATTTTTTCATCACTACAAATTTTTTTAATTTTATTAAATTTACTAAAGGCACTTTTTTCAGTATCACAGGATATGCCATAGCCTTTACCAAATTGTGCTGTTCCTAATATAATTTTTGACATATAAAATATTGTATATGAAAGAAATTAAATATTTATATCATTTTATAGATAAAGCAAATAAGTCACAAATTAATTTAAATAATTATAATAGATATAAAGAAAAAAATTATTCTTTCTTCTCACTTTATTTAAAAAAATTTTTAATTAGAAGATGTAAAACTCAAATAGTTAAATCTTACGTATTAAAATCTTACACTACATTAATCAGAGAAATTAACTCAACCAACCAAATTTTCCCTATTATGCCAATTTTTTTTTTAAGAATTATAACATTTTTTAGATTAACTTATTTTATTTTAAATTCGTTAAATTTTACAATTAAAAGTTCTTTGATCATTGATTCAAGCAAATTAAAAAAAAAAGATTTATATATATGTTTTAATTTTCCCAAATATTCCTTTAATAAAAGTAAAAATTTAAAGAGTTCTTTTTTTAATTCCATATCATCAGAATTACAAAATATTCAATTAATTTCTGTGAATGGTTATAGTAAAAAAAATGACAATAAAATTTCTAATTCCTCTGTTACATTCTTAAGTACAAAATTTTCGATAAAAAATTCTTTTTTTATATTTTTTTCTGCGTTAAGAAAAACATTGAAATATTTGCTATTTAAAAAAATTTCGTCTGAGATATTAATGATATCTTTTGCAGACAACATTAAAGCAGAATATTACAGATTTATTTGTAATGAATTTGAAAAAAAATATAACGTTTCAATAAAAAAAATATTTTTTCTATGTTTTGAAAATCCTTTTTATTTTAATGAAAAATTAAATAATACTGAAATAAAAGAATTTTTTTATGCAGATAATATCTTTGTACCTCCAATTAATAATATTAATGAAAATAAAAATTATAATAAGATAATAAGCCCAAATTTATGGTCACTTACTAATCATCATTATGGATTAGTTGATAATTTAAATAAAATTGAAATTTACAAAAAAAATTTTCTAAAATTAGAAACAACAATTAAAAATTCTAATGAAATTTCTAATAAATGTCTTTTGGGTTTCAAGGTTAATAGATTCCAATTACCAAATGATGAGTATTATTTAGTGTTTGATACACCGCCTATTGATATAAGGAATAAAGTTAGATTTTATAAATCAATAAGATCCAATTTATTCTATGACTATATTGAAAGTGAAGAATATTGTGTAAATTTTTTGAATGATTTTCAAGATATTCAAAGTAATACAAAAAAAAAAATATTCATTAAACCTAAATACCAAATTACATATTATCCAAAAAATTATAGAAATTTATTAAATTTTTTTGAAAAAGAAAATTTATTAATCGATCCTTACGAAGAAATTAGTCAAATAATTGACAAAGCCTCAAAAATTTTTTTAAGCCCATTTACGTCAGTAAATAGAATATTTGAAAAAAATAATTGCTACTTTTATTCTCCTCAAAAGTATGAACCGTTGTTTTATAAAGAAAAAAGTTTAATAATTGGTAAAGATAATTTAAAATTTTTAATCAATGAACATAATTCCATACGGTAAGCATTTTATAGATAATCAGGATATAAAAGCAGTTACAAAGGTATTAAAAACTCCACAAATTACTCAAGGAAAATTAGTTAAAAAATTTGAGGATAAAATATGTAAAATAACGGGTGCAAAATATGCTATCGCTGTTTCAAGTTGTACTGCTGGATTACATATATCTCTTCAAAGTCTTGGGTTCAAACAAAACGATTATTTGTTAACTTCTGTAATTACTTTTGTATCTAGTCCTAATTCAGCATTATTTTTAAAAGGAAAAGTTGGTTTTGTAGATATTGAAAATAACGATAGCGTTTCAATGTGTTTAAAAGATCTAGAAAATAAAATTAAAAAATACAAACCTAAAGTTGTTATGCCAGTTCATATGGGTGGAGCCTCTTATAACTTTTCAATAATAAAAAGATTATCAAAGAAATATAAATTTAGAATAATCGAAGATGCAGCTCATTCTTTTGGTGCGTCATATAATAATAAATACAAAATAGGATCATGTAGATATTCTGATATTACAGTCTTTTCTTTTCATCCTGTCAAAACTGTGACCACAGGAGAGGGTGGAGTGATAACAACAAATAATTTTAATCTGTACTTAAAATGTTTAAGATTAAGAAGTCATGGAATTAATAAGTTAAATGATAAACCAATTAATATTAAGAATGCTTTTACGAATAATAAATTAAATCAATGGTATTATGAAATGAGAGAGCTAGGTTATCATTACAGAATTACCGATATACAATGCGCTTTAGGAATTTCTCAACTTGAAAAATTAAAAAAAATTCTGAGTTATAAAAAAGAGGTTTTTAAAAGATATGATAAAGCATTTAAAAACATAGAAAATATTTCAATTTTGCAAAAAGAAAAAAGAAATAATACATCTTATCATTTATATTTAGTTAAGTTTAATTTTAAAAAAATGAATAAAGATAGACAATCTTTATTAGAATTTTTAGAAAAAAATAACATTATTACTCAAGTACATTATATTCCAGTAGTTTATCACCCATATTATGAAAAGAAATTTAGTAAAGAAAAATTTCCTAATGCTATTAATTATTATGAGGGGTGTTTATCATTACCGTGTTATTTTAATTATTCAAAAAAAGATCAAAATTTTGTAATCAAGAAAATTATTGAATTCATTTCTTAATTATTTATAAACTTTCTTAAAATACGA